>LULN01000084.1_pt1 | contig 16468 bp, 18 predicted proteins | sample 728131 | NCBI WGS metagenome assembly LULN01 (sample SAMN03860288, study PRJNA289734) | marine metagenome | biome: seawater column; feature: ocean; material: water; isolation source: Red Sea water column Station 149 - depth 100m | place: Saudi Arabia: Red Sea | collected 2011-10-15 | depth 100 m
CTGTTATATCTGAGGATTGCTTTTTATATTGGATAAAGAACTCAAAAGCCTGGAATGTACTATGGTATAGTATATGGGATGATGATGAAGAGAGCCTCTGGCCTGAAAGATTCCCACATGAAAGGATACTGCAGATAAAAGAAGAATTTGCTAGTATCGGTAACTTAAATGGATTCTATCAGGAGTATGTGAATATTGCTCAATCACCTGATAACGCTCCCTTTAAGCCAGAATGGATACATTTACATCATAACGACTTTGAAATACGCAATGGTCAGGGATGTTTAGTTAAAAAGGTGGATGATGAAGAGAAGATTATACCCGTAGAAGTTTATACTGGGGTAGACCCAGCGTCATCTTTGTCAGTACGTGCTGACTATTTTGTTATAGCTACTATAGGAGTAGACCATGAAAACAATAAATACGTTATAGATATATTTAGAAATAGGATATCTCCATCAGAGCAACCACAAAAGATAATAGATACTTATGTTAAGTACAAGCCTCGTAGAATGAAGATTGAGACTACTGGCTATCAGGAAGCACTTAGGGTTGGTGTTAGAGATATAATGAAAGAGAAGGGTCTATACATACCTGGCATTGAAAAAGGAGTTAAGCCAAGAACTAGGAAGTCAGAAAGATTGCTATCTATGGTTCCGATGTTTGCTAGGGGACAGTTTTATTTTAGGCCAGAAGATATTAAGCCTCAACAAGAATTCTTATCGTATCCCAGGGGAAAGCATGATGATGTCATGGATGCTATATGGACTGCTCTTGATGGCTGCAAACCATGTCGAATTAAGGAATATTCTGAAGAAAATAAAAAAACTAAGAAGAAAAAGAAATTCCTTGATTGGATGACCATGTAGGAGTTAAATTGCAAGATGGCATATACCGCAAAAAAGAAACTTTCAGGGAAAGCCTTAGTCGATGAGACTTTAGACCTTTGGCAGAAATACGGTTCAAAAAGAGATAACTGGGCTAAACATGCAAAAGAGGATAAAGAATTTAGACTTGGTAGACAATGGACGCAAGAACAAGAAGATATTTTAACAGCTAGGGGCCAAGCCCCTATTGTTGTTAATAGGGTACATCCAGCTGTGGAAGCTGCTAAATCTATGATGTCTGCAAACAGACCATCATTTAGAGTAGCTCCTAGAGAAGATTCTGACAATAAAGTAGCCCAAGTGATAAGTTCTATGTTGTCATATATGTATGATATATCTGACGGCAGAAGTGTTGTCCGTCAAATGATTGATGATTATTATGTTATGGGACTTGGATATATTCATGTATACCAAGACCCTATGATGGATATGGGAAAAGGGGAAGTTTGTATACACGATGTAGACCCTTTAGATGTGTACGTAGACCCTAATTCCAGGGATAAGTTTTTTGAAGATGCTGAAAATATTATAATTTCTAGGTTATTTACAAAAGACCAAGCTGCGAATTTATATCCTATGTATGAGAAGGCTATAAAGAATGCTAATAATAATACTGCTGACTTTGACCATGATAGGCCAGAGACTGGTAGAGCTAATGATATGTCTACTCATTTTCCAGAAGATATAGATAGAACTCATAATACTGATTATCTTAGAGGCTATGAAAGATATTATAAGATTGTAGTTGATAGATATAGAATATATGAAACATTTAGCAGGAAAGAGCATTTATTAAATGAAGATGATTATGCTCAATATCTTCAGCAGCCCGCTTGGATTATTAATGGTCAAGTTATTAATGACCCTAATCAAGCTCAACAATTAATAGCTCAAATGCAAGAGCTTAAAAATCAACATCAAGCTCAGATGCAGGCAGGTATGAATACTATGGGCTTAGAAGATGATGCAGTTATTCCTGATATGCCTCAGCCTATGGAAGTAGAAGAATTATCTTATGGGGAATTGATAGAAAGAGGGATAATTCAAGTAGTTACTACTCAAGTAAAAAGAGTTAAGATGTGTGTTATTATGGGAGATAAACATCTTTACTCAAGGGAATTGCCAATTGAAAAGTATCCAATAGTTCCTTTTATGAGTTTACATACTAGAACACCATATCCACAATCAGACGTAAGAATGATTAAAGGATTACAAGAATACATTAATAAAATGCGTTCATTAATAGTAGCTCATGCAACAACAAGTACTAATACAAAGATACTTGTACCTGAGGGCAGTGTAGACATGGCAGAATTTGAACAAAAATGGGCGCAGCCTGGGGTAGCAATTCCATATGACCCAACTGATGGCGCACCAATGCCTGTTCAACCCTCTCCACTACCAAATGAACTTTACAGTGGAGAGCAAGTAGCAAAGCAAGATATAGACCATCAGAAGCTGGTTTAACTAAAGTTGCTCAGGTGGCGATACCATTAATGCAACAATTGTATACGCAAGAAAAAGTATTTAGAGTTATCCAACCAAATAACTCTTTAAGTGAATTTGTAGTAAATAAACGGCTTGTTGATGATAAAACAGGTGAAATTAGTGTATTTAATGATATTACAATTGGAAAATATGATGTAATTTACTTAGCTGGTAGTACATTACCTTCTAATAGATATGCAGAACTTGAGTTTTATATGGATGCATATCAGAAGGGACTTGTTGATAGAGTTGAAGTTCTTAAAAAGACAGAAGTCTTTGACATGGAAGGTGTTCTTCAAAGAACAGACCAAGTCGGTCAACTTCAAGCGCAATTACAACAAGCTACTGAAGAAGTTAAAAAATTAAAAGGTGACCTACAAACAAGAGATAGGGAGTCGGTCAACCTTAGAAAAAGAGTTGAAGTTGAGAAGTTTAAAAACGAGCTTGACCAGGTTAGCAATAAAGCAAAGGCTGCAGGCAGTGTTTATGAAAAACGTCTTGACGATAATATGGCCGTAATCAAGCGTGATATCGCTGATTCAATAAAAAAAGAGACTTCTACCCCTTCAGGCGGCAGCAAGGGCAAGTCGAAAGAGAGTAAAAAGAAATGACAGATAATACGGTAGACACTCCTCAAAGTGCTAATCCTAACGACGCTAATCAGGCGTTTGAAGGACCATGGCCAACTGAGGACTCTAATAGTAATAATACGTCAGTTGAGGATGCTTTTTTTGGCAGCCAGGAAACAACAGAAACACAGGAACAGGCTCCAGTAGAAACTGAGACCCCTGAACCTGCACCTATACAGGAACAAGCACAAGAGTATTCAGCTAAAAATGATGAAAAACGTTTTGAGTATTGGCAAAGCCAAGCTTCTCAGCGTGATAATCAATTAGCAGAAATGCAAAAGCAGAATGAGATGTTACAAGCTCAGATGCAACAAATGCAAACAGCTCCTGTGAAGGAAGCAGAACCTGTGGAAGAATTTCCTGCACCTCCAAGTAAGCCCAAAAAACCTAGAGCATTTAGTAGGGATGAAGCATATTCTGACCCTAATAGTGAAAGTGCTAGGTATTTAGATGAATATGAGGAATGGCGTGATGATATGACTGAATACAATACTCTTAAACAAGAGTATACTGTAAGTCAGATGCAATCAAAGTTAGATGCTCAAGAGAAACAGAGGCAAGAAGAGATTCAAAGACAACAAGCTTACGCTGCAGAACAACAGCAATTGCAAGGTGTTAATAATCATCTTCAAGGTCATTATGGTTTTAATGATGCTGAAGCTCAGGAGTTTATAACTCAGATGTCAGACCCAAATTCATTATCTTTAGATAATCTTGTACAGTTATACAGATTGCAGAAAGGCCAAGGCCAACCAAATCCTAATGCTGGACCGAGCCCTGAGTTTCAACAAACTCAAAGAGCTCAGCAAATTCCATCTCCGATGGGAGTGCAGACAGGTCAGGGTGGCGGAAATGATGCAAGAAGTGATTCTGACAAGATTATGGATAATATGATAACGGATTATAATAGTAAAAATCCGTGGTAACCAACTCTACTCGAAGGTCCCACGACAGCTGAGAGAGAGTTAATTGAGAGTTAGGAGACAAAATGGCTAACGCAACAGTGTTTAGTAACATAGCGTCAAATACTGGCGCAGGAACAGCCTCCTTAGATAATACTCGTAGAAAGTTTGATTTTGGTGATAGGGTTGCCGAACTTGCTCCTCAGCAAAGTCCTTTCTTCGTTTATTTAAATAAAGTGGCTAAAAAGCCCACTAATGACCCTGTGTTCAAGTTTCTTGAGCAGAGGCATCAGTGGCAAAGACGTAACTTTGAAGTCCATCAAGCAGCATTAACAATCTCAGATGCAGAATCTCATGGTGGTGCAGTTGACGCTGGTGAAGACTTGATTGTTCGTTCTTTATATGATAAGTATGGTAAGATAAGCAGTGGTTCACATTGTCCATTTATTGTACCTGGATGTATTTTGGCTGTTAAAGCTGATGATGGTGAAGTATATAGATTCAAAGTAGAAGAAGATACAGTTGTAAACACTACTGCATCTACAGTACACGATGGCACTGATATTGCACATAAAACCTCTACTGGTAATACAGAAATATCAGGTGAGAAGTTAACTGCTATTGGAACTACAATCCCAGATGGTACTGTATTTTCAGTAGGAAATAAGGGTCAAGTAATTGGTAGTGCATGGGCTGAAGGAACTGATACTCCTCTTGGTTGGGAAGATTATATGTATGATAGAGAAGGATATTGCCAGATATTTAAAACTGGTATGAATGTCTTCTCTGGTACATCTCTTGCTACTGAATACAGAGGTATTAAAAACGAATGGCAAAGACTATGGACAGACAAACTTATGGAACATAAGATGGATGTTGAGCATGCAATGCTATTTGGTGATGGTATCATTACTGCAGCTGGAGAGGCTGCTAGCGGTGGTGCTCCAACTAGATACTCTCATGGAATCATACCTTATACTTCAGCAAATGGTAAAGTATATAATATGAGTTATGCTTCTTCTGGATACGATGCTTTCTTAGATGCAATGGAAGATTTCTTTGCACCTGAAGGTGGAAATTCTGGTAATAAGTTAGTACTTGCTTCAAGAAAAGTTATTACTTATTTAAATAAAATGGGTAATGGTTCTTTCTTAAACAATTCTGTAGGTTCTTCTCAGTATCGATTAGATGTGCAAAATATCAAGGGTTCATTTGGACACTCTGTGACAATGGTAAATACTATATTTGGTAATTTACATTTCGTTGCCGAGCCTCTATTAAGAGGTCCTTGGGAAGATTTTTGCGCTGTTGTTGATATGAAAAATGTAGCATACAGACCACTAGTGGGTAATGGTATTAGTCGAGATACCTTCATTGAAACTAACGTTCAAGACAACGGAGTTGATGGCAGACAAGACCAAGTCATCACTGAAGCTGGTTTGGAAATTAGTCTCCCTGAAACTCACGCAGTTCTTAAGTTTTCTTAAGGAGGATATAGATTATGGCTTTTACTAAAAGTTCTGTAGGTAATTACACTATATTTGAAGAAGCTGGTTTAGTTCTTGCTGACAATGAAGGCGGTAATGCTTGCACTGTTGCTAACTCCTCTGTTTTAAGTACTGAAGAGTTGGGCGCTTGGGAAGGCAAAAAAATACCTGTTACGCTAACTGTTACTACGGCTGCTGGTGGTGCTGGAATACTTGATTGTGACTTAATGGTATCTGGGGGTAGTGCTACTACTGGCGATACTGTTGGAAATGGTTCTGTATCTCCTTTATGGGCTACTGGTGCTGCTGGTGATTTAGGAAGTGGAGCTGCAGCTAATGCAACAGCTTCTTATTCTGGTGTAATAGATGCAAGTAGTTTGTATGCTCCTTACGTTAAATTTGCTATAACAACAACAGCTGTTGATTTATCAAATGCTAACGGAAGAGTTACAATTAAGATTGCAATTCCAGGTGGTGAGGGCACAAATTCTGTTGACCAATCGGTTGGCGGTGTAGGTGCTGACCCATCATAATGATGTAATAATCGTTAAGGGGTCTTTATGGCCCCTTAACATAACTTTTAAATGGAGAAATAATGAGTGATTTAGTAATAAAACATGCTGGAACAGAGCAAACGTTAACATCTCAAGGTCCTATTAGGCCTGGAGCTGCATTAGGTCAATCTGGAAGTATGTTTGTTGATGGAACAGGTGCTATAGCTCCTCCAGATGGAATGGTATTTGTTGCTATTACAATGGTAGATGACTGTACATTTAATTCAACGAATGGTTTGACAGCAGAAGATGAAGATAAGTGGTTTAATACTGATGCAGCTGCACATAATGAATCTGATGGTTCAGAAACTAGCTTACAAGGAAGTGGCGGTGTAGAATTAGATTCAGGTAATACATTTCCAGCGGGAATGACTATATATGGAAGATATACGAATATTATATTAGCTAGTGGTAGTTGCATAGCTTATTTAGGATAATATGTTAGGTCTAGGAAATAATTTAAAGAAGGTGGGATTAGTTACTCCAGGTATTGTAACAGATAATCTGGTTATGAAACATATGTATCCTGGAGGAGCAGTACAGCCACTAAGTGATGGTGCTGCATATTTTGCAGGAGCAGGAGCAGACGATTATATTGAAGTTGCTGATACTGCAGATTTAGATGGTGGAACTGGAGATTTATCTATTTCATTTTGGATGAAAGCAGGTAGTGCAGCTTATAGCGATAAGATTTTAGACAAGTGGACTCAAGGTGGTAGTGCAGGTTATTTTATTCTTGTTTCATCTGATGGGAAAATAAGACCTAGATGGGATGATAATAGTAATAATGTTGTTAATACTGCAGTTACAGTTGTAGCTGATGATACATGGCATCACGTTACAGTTGTATGGGAGCATGGAGCAAATCATTATGTTTATGTTGATGGAGTGTTAGATGACACAGTAGATATTTCAAGTGTAACAGGGAGCGTTGCAAATACTCAACCTTTTAGAATAGGTATGAATAATAGTACAAGTGAAGATTTTACTGGATACTTATGTAATATGGGTGTATGGAACAGGACATTAACTCAAGCAGAAATAAAATCAATTATGTGGAAACAGTATGCAGATTTATCAACTACTGAAGCAACTAATTTAGTATCATGGTGGAATTTGGATGATGCAGTAAATGTAGCTTTAAATAGCTTAGATTCACTTTCAGGTAGTAATGAATTGGCTAATTCTTCATTATCTGTATCTGATGTAGCTGTTCAAGGTGCTAATTCTATAGCTGTCGGAACTATAGCCTCTTTAGAGGCTAATGAAATAAAGGTGACTTATATTAATAATGATGATGGTGTTAAAATATCTTTATCATCTTCAAATGGTGGTGTTTTTACAAGCAATCTAGTAGTGAATACAGTATACCAGTTAAAATTAAAGGCAAAAATTAACTCTGGAAATGCAAATTTAAGACTATATGATGGGAGTAATACTTATATACTAGATAATATATCAAATACAGAGTATCAAGAATATACATATAATTTTGCAGCAAAAAATGCAACATCAGCATATATTAACCAAGAATTATTGGGCTCTGGTCAAATATTTCACATTAAAGATATTTCGTTAAAAGCTTACCCAGGTGATTCGCCGCATGGAGTATTATCATAATGCCAGCTACAATACAAAAAATATTAAAACCAACTGAATACAGAGCAGTAGATACTTCTACGTCAGAACATTTTGTTTCTCAAGAATTAATTACTAATACTGATTTTGAAAGTGCATCATCTAACTGGACTTTAATATATAACGGAGGAAGTGGTTCTGGGGCTACAATGGATGCAGCAAATACTTCAAGTCCTTTGTCAGGAAGTAAAGATTTAAAACTTACTAATAATGCGGGGGAAAATGCTGGTGTAGTCAGTAATGGAATATCATTTGTTTCAGGAAGGGCATATAAAGTATCTTTTAATTATTTATGTAATCATAACACAAATGGAAAACATCTAAAAGTTAAGGTAGCTGATTCTAATACTCAGACAGGCGGAGCTAATATCGAGCCAGGCTTTCAGCAAAGCTTTCTAAGTGCATCTTCTAAAACTTTATATGAGTTTTATGTTTATCCAACTGAAACAGAAACAAATTATTTAACTTTCTTCATTGCTGATGGCGGGGTATTCCAAATAGATGATATATCAGTTAAAGAAGTAGCAAATTTCGGCAATAATAATCATGGGAATATATATTCAGGTAGAGCATTACAGTTTGATGGTGTTAGTGATTATTTAAATACTGGATATATACCATATGAAGGTAGTGCATATGGGAATATTACTTATGCAATGTGGTTAAAACCAGAAACTGCTAGCCCTTCGGATAATCAATTATACTTTGATGATAGAGTCGCAAGTAGTAGAGGTTTTCATGGATATATTAGGTCTACCTCTGGAATATTAGAATTTAGATGCACAGATACTGGAGATAACGCAAATATAATTGCTATAGATACAACTGGAGCTGAATTAACTAATTCTTGGATAAGATTATGTTTAGTTTATGATGCAAGTGCTGGTAGTTATGGAACTATCTATGCATATGCAAATGGACAATTAAAAGGGAGTTCTGCATTAACTGCAGCCTTTACAAGTGTTGGAGCTAATAATCTTAGAATAGGAGCTAATACAAATAATATTAAACTATTTGAAGGAAAAGTGTCTGACTTCCAAGTATGGGACACTGCATTAACTGCATCTGACGCATTATATGACTACCTTAATCCTGAATCTTTAGCATTAAATAATGGTGGTACTTCACTTACAGAGTCTAACCTAAAACTCTGGTATCCTATGCAAGATGGATATAGGGGTAATGATGAAGTTGGTAATGGTAAACATTTTATAATGGATGGAGCCAATACAGGGTTAGGTGATGATATTGTAAATTGGACGTCTACTTTTTCTGGAACAGGAATAACAACAGATGGTGACATAGGAAGTTGGGTGTCAAATGCAGGTGATAATGGTGATACTCATACTTACATAGATAATGATAATAAAACTATAAGGCTTAAGAGTGATGATGGTGAACATGTAGAATTAAAAATTCTAAACAGTTTAACAGTTGGTGTAGCTTATAAATTTGTTGTTACAGTTGATAGTATATCAGGTACATTTAGAATTAGACCAGGAGCAAACGAACCAGATGCTGATATGACTACAGCTGGCACTCATAGCTTTTATTTTGCATCATCTGCTAGTGATTATTGGAGAATAGAGAGAGATTCTGGAGTTGGAGATATAACAGTATCTGATATAAAAATATATCCAATAAACGAAAAACATCATGCAGAGGCTATATTTTATGGTGATGAATTAGTAACTAATAGTGATTGTGAATCCGCTCCTACTGTTAATAGTTTAGGTCTTAATGGGAATGGGACGCATGATGTGGCTACTATTGCATTGAGTACTGAGCAAGCTAATGGGGGAAGTAAATCAATTAAAGTGACTGCAGATTCAAGCTCTTCTACTCCTAATATTAAATTTGTTAATGGGGATGCTAGTAATGCAGATGGTAGTGACTTAGGATTAGTTGCAGGGAGAACCTATGCTGTATCTGCTGATGTGTATTTGCCTGCCAGTCAAGGAATGACTAGTCTTACATTATATACTACGGATGGCTCGGGGAGTGGTACTGCATTAGAAACCACTACGACTACAGGGTCATGGGTTACTTTAAATGGAGAATTCGTAGATAATGATGCTGATGTTCCTTTTAGGATACAAGGTGGCTCTGCAAGTGATTGTGATGATGATATTTTTTATGTGGACAACATATCTATTAAAGAAGTAGGCACAGCTGATGGATGGTCAGAAGCAAGCCAAGAACTAGATATACCTCAACCAGTATTGCAATCTTTCAATGAATTAGCTTGGTTTCCTGGAACAGATTCTGGCACTGATTTTGATATTAATTGTGGTTCAGATTCTACTATAGATGATATTTTTAATGGAGGTGGTACTGTATCAGCTTGGATTTATCCTGTTGGTTCAGAGACTCAATGGATTGTACATAAAGGACATGGTACAGCTCCTGATTCTGGATGGTATATAGGCATACAAAATCTTAATAGCGGTAATTATGTTTTAAGACTTGATGCATCTTTTGACGGTGCTGAAAATGGACGTTGGGATACTGATTTGAGATTAATAAAACAGGGAGCTTGGAATCATATTGCAGTTAATTGGAATGATGATAGCATTGATAATAATCCTACTATATTTATAAATGGAGAATCTGTAGATGTAGATGAAAATGAAACACCTAGTGATGGTAGTAGTTATAATCCTGATGCATCAAGAGACTTTTTAATAGGAAATTCTCATGGTGGAGGCAAACCATTTGGTGGGGCTATAACAGAAGTATCTTTATGGGATACAGGTTTATCAACAGCTCAAGTTGGTGAATTATATAATGATGGTAAGGCATTAGATGCTTTAACTCATTCTCTTGCCAGTTCAAACTTAAAAGCATATTGGAGAAATAATGGTCTGGCAACTTGGAAAGATTTGAAGAATAGTAATGACGGAACGGTTAATAATGTTTCTGAGACTATACTAATTCCAGCAGGAGTAGATTCTTCTAGAGATACTCAAGGGTTTATAATGAATAGGCAGAAGGTTACTAATGCATTAAATGTACCAGCAGAGCCTAGTGGAGTACGTGGAAGTAGTGTTTCTGGCCCTTATGTATGGGTTCCTCAAAATCCAATTTCCAGTTCAGCTGGAACAGTAAGTAATTTTTCTTGTTCATATTGGATGAAATTAACTGATAAACCTTCTAATATTATAGAGAGTGGTCAAGGTATAAAAATCTTTGATACTTATCAAAGCGATGCAAAGACAGCTTTTAGAATGCAATTAAATCATAATAATATTCTTTATTGTTATGTTAATTATGGGAGTAGTTCTAATAATTCTATATATCTTGATTATGATTTAGATAATCTAGATAATGCAACTGTTACTAACCCTCATTCATTTGGAACTGATGGGGAGTGGAATGGAGCTCAAGATTCAATGTCTACTAGTGTAGGTATTAATCAATATTCAGATGGTTCTGGAGGCTCTAATTTTGAAAATGAATGGCTTCATATTGCTGTTTCATATGACCATGACAGGGATGAAGGTGATAATGATAATACTTCTATGGGAAGTGAGACACTGGCACCTTATTATTTATATATAAACGGAATTATTGTGGCAAAAGAATCAAGGCAAGCTGGTACTGATGCAAATAATGCTACTGCACGAACAATGCAAGCTGTAAGCATCCCAATGATAATTGGAAATGATATGAATAGTTCTGGAACTGGAGTTGGTAATCAAGGAGCAACATTCCCAGGATATATAGATGATTTATTATTTTATAGCGATACATTAACAGCAAAGGAAGTTTTAAGAATTTATAACGCAGGGAAAAGGAGTCATAGATAATGGCACATTATGAAATGTATTTTTGTATACCTAGCAGTGCATACGATAGTGCTGTTGGGACTAAAATTAAAGCACTATATCCAATAGTGGAATCAGTAGATGAAGATACTGGAGAGGTAACATATAAATCATCTCCTACATGGCATGAGATAATATTTGCAGGTAAAGTAGGAGTTCCTGCTTATTCACATGATAAAGCATATTGCATTATCAAGGGTGAGTGGTCTATGAAGGAAGGCGTTCTGTCAGAATTAATGGCACTTGGTGCTAGTAAAAGTTATCCAGAGTTTAGTATATTAACTAGGTCTGAAGCACAGACTTTAGTAGGAAGCTCTACATTTACAGGTGAATAAAATGGGAGAAACTTTGAAAACATCAGGATTAGGATTGAGTGCTACTTTAGTATGTTGGATGGAGTTAATACCTCCAGTATTAAGTGCTTTAACAGCTTTAGCAACTTTAGTATATATGATTTTAAAGATTAAAAATGAGGTTAAAAAGTAATATGATATCTGACAAATTAAAAAGCTTAAGAGGTGATTTTGAAAAAGTATCTACTGAATTAGAAAAGCTTACTCAACTTAAACTTAAATTAATGGGTGCTATTGAAGTATTAGTTCAAATGGAAGAAGAGTGCGAAGGTGAATGCTCCAAAGATAAAAAGGAAGACGATAAATAATGGCAGCAATAAATGATATAATTACCAGAATTAAAGATTTAGTTGGAGATGAAGTTACCGACATTGAAGGTTATAAAGATTTAATTAATTCTGGATTTAATCATGCTGCTGATTTAATACCTAGTGATTCTGAATTATGGAGAGCAAGCACTGTACATGTTGGAACTGACTTAACTATCGATGCAGCTGATGCTAAAGTATTATTAGTAACTAGAAGAGATACTAGTGGCGTTTATAGAGTAGCAAAAGAAGTTTCATTAGATTACTTAAAAAGAGGTGAAGATTCCACTAGTATATATTATAATGCAGGAAATTATAAAAACCCTATATACAGCTATGACCCTGATGGAGATATAATAATTAAACCAGCTACTTCTTATTATAATATTTATAGATACGTATATCTTACAAATGAAGATATTACCACCCTTAGTAGTGGGGCAACTCATGCTGATGGTAGTGTATGGGGATTTCCAGAGCAAGCTTTATTCTTGGGAATCTTAAAGGCTTCTTCTTATTTGCTTCAAGCAAAAATTAGTGATGCTGTTCAGGAAGAAGAGGACAATGAATTATTATCATTATTACAAGGACAGATTAGCACTATAGATAAGATGGTTATGGAAGAATTACAACGATTAGGGTTACCTTTTCAGGCAGTAGGAGATGGAAATGACATTAAATGAAATGATAGAATTAATTAGGCAACATCATCCGAATATGGCAGATAATGAAATTAGATTACTGCTTAATAGGGCATCTGACGATTTTTGTGCTAAAACAGATATAATTAAACATAGTTTTAGTTTAGGAGCTGATAACGACCCAGATAGCAGTACTGCTAGTAAAAAATACTATACTTTGCCTACTGAAGTACTTACTATAAGAGAAGTGTACTTAAATAATGTTAGAATACCTAGATTAATAGGTAAGCCTATTATAGATGATACAACAACAGAGGAAATGTAATGAGTATAAATACTAATCCAGAAAGGTTTTACTATGTAGATAATAATAGATTGGCTATTATTGAAAAAAATGGAACTACTACTGTTGATAATGCAAGTACACAATATAAAACAATAACTCAAGCTAAGCCTATACGTATTAATACAATATGTAAGGCAGACCATTTTAATACTGGTGCATCAATTGTAGAAGCTGATTTTGAAAGCACTACTGCTGGACCTTTAGGTCATATACCTACTCAATTTCATGAAGCTTTAGTTTATAAAGTAATAGCTATGGGATATAAAACTCCCCCAGCGATGGATATTAATACAGCTCAATACTTTGATATGGAATACGAAAAAGTTGTTAAAGAAGGCAAGAAGTTTGCTAGAAGTAATTATATACATACTGGCATGATAGCGCCACAGGACTTTTAATGGCTTGGAAAAGAACAGCTTTCAAAGGTATAAATGGACGTGAGCCTTCTAGTAATGTTAGAATGGGACATGGTAGTAGTATTAAAGACTCTGGTATAATAGTTAATGCAACTAATAAAATAAATTATCCTGGAGCTATAAATTTTAATGCCATGGATGTAAACTTTAATGCGTCGTCTGGAAATTGGGATAATGATGGAATTTCAAAGTGGTTTCGTGATGACGGAACTACAACAAGTTAGGAGTAAGAATGGGTACGTTAACAGATGCTGTCATATCGACAACCTATAAAAAGTTAGTCTTTCAAAAGTCTGACAATAAAATATATTATACAAATGGTAGTGATGTAGATACTGAAATAACTACATTTGCTAGTCCATTAACATTGAGTGGTTTAGTTACTGCTACTTTAGGAGTAAAATTAGGTAATAATATTATATATAACTCTGACGCAGAAGCATGCCTAACATTAGATGCTGACCAAGGGGTTTCATTAACTGCAGCAAAAGTTTTATATGTTGATTCAATAGCAGAGAAGACTGGTGCTAATGGTGTTTCAATAGATAGTGTTTTATTAAAAGATGGTATTGTTAAGTTAGGCGGTAACATAATACAAGCATCCGATGGAGGTGCTACCATAACCTTAGACACATCAGACAATGTTGCTATCGCTGGAGATTTAACAGTTAATGGTGGCGATGCAACTATTACAGCTGCCAATGATGCTAGCGCTTCAATATTACTCCAAGCAGACAATAGTGATGATGCAGGTGATGACTGGAAAATAATAGCAAATTCTGGACAAACTTTTACCATAGGCAATGATATTGCTTCTGCTGGAAGTTTTGTATCCTTACTAACTATAACTCCACATGCAACAGCTTCATCTTCAAGCGTTACAATAGCAGGAGATTTAGCAATTAGTGGGGGAAATATTACTACTGCCTTAACATGTGATTCAACCTTAGCAGTAACTGGAGTTACGACATTATCTAATAATTTATCATTTAGTGGAGCTAGAGATATTACATGGACTGATGCAAGTGGCTTGGAATTTAAAGATGCTGGTGGAAGTACTTATATAGCCTTTTCAGAGGATGCTATATCTTTATCTCAGCCTAGTACATTTAGTGCTGCGGCAAAAGCTACATTCAATGGTGGTGTTGTCGTGCCAGTAAAGAAGATGGCTGATGGTGATGTTACATTAACTGCAGCTGATTCTGGCAAATATGTCATCATAGAACATGCCACTACTGCTTCTAGGGATTTAACTTTGCCAGCTGTAGCAGATGGTTTGAATTTCAAAGTTAAACTTTCGTTAGACTTAGGACAAGTATTAGAAATAAAAGCTGCGGCAACTGGCAATTTCTTTGAAGGTGGAGTGACTCATGTAGATACTAATACTGATGTAACAACACAAACAATGGATACTCAGATATTAGCATCATCATCTGACGAGGGAATATCATTAGCAGCTGATACTAAAGCTGGTACTTGGATAGATTTAGTTTGTGATGGAACAACATGGTTTATATCAGGTACAGTATACGCAGATACAGCTCCTACTTATGTAGATGTATAAAAATCTTATTGAATTGTGATAAGATATGCTTAAATTATAGCAAATAAAGAGGAGAAATCATGGATTTATCTTTAATAACAGGAAACTTAGGATTATTAGCTGGTGGAGGTACCGCTGGTATGGTTCTATGGGTACTGAAGAAAGTTCCAAATGAGCATATTTGCTCTGTAGTAGAAACTACTTTTGAAACATTAGGAAGAGCTATGACTTTGGGTCTGTCTAAATGGAAAGTAACAAAAGGAGTTTGGAATAAGACTATAGAGCCTTGGCTTATTGACCTTGTTGATAATGTTGCTGGTGGTGCAGTAAGAGGATTTATTAGTGGATTAAGGTCAGATAAGTAATGCTTAAAACTAAAATGATTGTCTTTGAGGATATGCTTGAACAGCACTCAGGCAGCATTTTAGATGATATAGGTGTTAGTAATAAATATAATGCCTTTAGAAATAGACCTAAGAAATGCCCTGAATGTGATAGTCATTCTGTTAGAGGTATTGAAATCTTAGGTGCATATGACGGCCCCATTATATGGGGCTGTCTTGAATGTGGGAATCTCTTAAGGAGATTTAGCAAAAAGAGAACAGAGAAGATGCTGGAAACAGTAAAAGATACTTATACTAATCCAGATGATTGGGGCTTTAGGGACCGTTCAGAGTTCTCATAGGAGAATAAATGAGTAAAGACAGAGGCGTAGTAAAACGTGCTATTGTCACACCAGACAAGCATGTTCCACTCCATGATGTCAGGGCTACAAGTGTAGTCTTACAGGCAATAGAAATCATCAAGCCTGATATATATATAGACCTTGGAGATTTAGGAGAATGGGGTAGTGTATCTCACTGGCAATGGAAGCGAAAGAAAAAACCACCTTTAGAGTATATTCTACCAAACTTAGAAAAAGAAGTTGATGAAGTAAATCTATTTTTAGATAAAATAGATAGCTCTTTGGATAAAGCAGGATGTAAGAAAAGACATATAACTGCTGGTAATCATGATGAATGGTTAGACCATTTTGTTATGGAATACCCTTATTTGAGCCAATATGGGTTCAAAAAGGCAATAAAAGCTGATAGTAGGGGGTATACCTATCATAAGCCAGGAGAGTACCTTAAAATAGGTAAAATGTTCTTTTATCATGGTCATCATTTTGGTGGACAATATCATACATCTAATCATTTAAGGAAGTTAGGTTGCAACATAATGTATGGACATCATCATAGCTTACAACAAGATTCTGTTACTCATATGGATGGTCCAAAATCTGCTTGGTCTCTAGGATGTTTAAAAGACATGTCAGATAAAAAGAATAAATGGTTAGGAGGACGACAACATAAATGGGCCCATGCTTTTGGAGTGGTAGATTTTTTTACCCGTGGACATTTTACCGTACACGTCGTCCAAATAATCGACGGAAGCGCGTCCCTGTGG
>LULN01000323.1_pt1 | contig 16388 bp, 16 predicted proteins | sample 728131 | NCBI WGS metagenome assembly LULN01 (sample SAMN03860288, study PRJNA289734) | marine metagenome | biome: seawater column; feature: ocean; material: water; isolation source: Red Sea water column Station 149 - depth 100m | place: Saudi Arabia: Red Sea | collected 2011-10-15 | depth 100 m
CCATCGGCGTGGACTCGGTCCTCTCCGCCGCCAACACCGGGCGCCGCCTGGGCGGCTCGGGCATCGAGGTGGTCGTCGAGGTCGACTCCGGCCACCACCGCACCGGTGTGGCGCCCAAGGACGCCGGCGAGGTCGCCCGAGCCGCGGCCCGCGTGGGGCTGCCCGTCCGCGGCGTGTTCACCTTCCCCGGCCACGGCTACGCCCCCGGCGCCGCCGGACAGGTCGTGGCCGCCGAGGCCGCGGCCCTGCGCCGGGCCCAGCAGGCCGTGGAGGCGGAGGGCATCGAGGTGCGGGTCGTCTCCGGCGGCTCGACCCCCACTCTCGCCGCCAGCCTCGGCGGTGCCGGCGCCAGCGGGGACCTCGGGGGCATCACCGAGCTCCGGCCCGGTGTCTACGTCTTCGGCGACGCCCAGCAGTGGGAGCTCGGCACGACCGAGCCCGACGACATCGCCCTCACCGCACGCGCCACCGTCGTCAGCCACGCCGGCGGCCGGGTCGTCCTGGACGCGGGCTCGAAGGTCCTGGGCGCCGACCGCGCGGCGTACGCGACGGGGTACGGGCGCATCCTGGACCGCCCGAAGGCACGCATCGTCTCCCTCTCCGAGCACCACGCGGTGGTCGAGTGGCCCGGACGGCGGCCCCGTCTGGGCACCCAGGTCGACGTCGTCCCCAACCACGTCTGCGCCGCGGTCAACCTCGCCGACTCCATGTGGGTGGAGGAGGCCGGTCGTCTGCGTCCGTGGCCGGTCGCGGCCCGTGGGCTGAACTCCTAGGTCGCTCGCCTACGATCGGCGCCATGCTGACCCGATCCCTCGCCACCGTGGCCGTGCTGGCCGCCCTGGGCTCCCTCGCCGCGTGCGGCTCCGAGGACGACTCCGCCACCGACGCCCCGACCACCACGGCGTCGAGCGAGGGCGGCAGCGGCTCGGGGTCCGGCGTGATCCTCACCGAGGACGGGCAGATCCTCACCAACCACCACGTCGTGGAGCTGGCCGCGGACGGCGGCTCGATCACCGTCGACCTCGCCGACGGCAGCCACGCCAGCACGATCTTCGTGCTGCAGTGCGGTGACCCGACGGCCACCGGCACCGGCGGTCCGGGCTACACCATCCCCGACGAGCTCAGCGGCGAGGAGACCTACCCCGCCGGCACGCTCGCGATGGCCAAGACGCCCTACCCCGACTCCGGCGGGTCGCAGTTCTTCATGGTCTACGAGGACACCCCGCTGCCGCCGAACTACACCGTCTTCGGCACCGTCGACCCCGAGGGCGTCGAGGTGCTGCGCGAGATCGCCGAGAAGGGCACCGCCGACGGCGGCCCGGACGGCCCTCCGACCGAGACCGTGGAGCTGGAGTCGGTCACCGCCGGCTGAGGTCTCCCCCGGCCAGGTCGACGCCGCTGAGCTCGACCGAGGCGTCCCAGCAGGCCCGCGCCAGCGCCGGGTCCGCTGCCGCCGCGCTGCGCCCGACCATCGTCGGCCAGCCCATGAACTCCCCGGGCCCGTGCGGTCCGATGTAGGAGTTGCCGGGCACGTCCATCGTCGCCGCGTAGAGCGTCGGCAGCGCCCCGCGCCACACCGGCATCCCGACGAGCTGGTGGCCCCAGGAGCCGAGCCAGCTGAAGAACCCGCGCCCACTGCTGGCCGTGATGGCGGTGGCCGTGGACCCCGGGTGGGCGCCGGTCACGCGCAGCGTCGAGCCGCCCTCGGTCAGGCGGCGCTGCAGCTCGAGCATGAAGAGCATGTTGGCGAGCTTGGAGGCGGCGTACGCGGCGTACGGCTTGTAGGTGCGCCTCGTCCACCCGAGGTCGGTGACGTCGAGCTCGCCGTGGCGGTGGGAGTTGGAGGACACCACGACCACCCGGTCGCCGATGCGCGGGAGCATCCGCAGCGCCAGGGCGTGGTGGCCGAGGTGGTTGGTCGCCAGGTGAAGCTCCACGCCGTCGACCGAGGTGCCCCGGGCGACGCCGAGGATTCCGGCGTTGTTGACGAGCACGTCCACGTCGCCGATCCGCTCGGCGAAGGCCTCGACCGAGGCCAGGTCGGACACGTCCAGCTTCTCGACCACGGCGCGACCCGGCCCGGTCATCGCGGCAGCCGCCGCGGCCCCCTTCTCCTCGTTGCGTACGCCGAGGACGACCTCGGCCCCCCGGTGCACCAGCACACGGGCGGTGAGCAGCCCGATGCCGCTGGTCGCCCCGGTCACCACGAAGCGGCGCCCGCGCTGGTCGGGCACCGCGGTCCAGGGAGCGGTGGTCACGGACGCCCGCTCACGCCGACGGGTCCGGCTCGGGGGCGATCGAGTCGTCGGCGTCCGCGTCGGTCGACAGCTCGCCGGTGCGGTAGACGACCGGGTCCCCGAGGGTGACGGTGCGACCGACGGTGCACAGGCGGTCCTGGATCTGGCGCACGGACCGCGGCAGCGCCTCGCGGGCGGCGTCGCCGCCCTCGCCCTCGGGGAACGTCACGTCGAAGGTCACCGTGAGACCGGTGAGGTGGTTGCCGCCCTCGTCGCGGACCTTGTGGCCCTCGGCGTGCGCGGCGAAGGAGGCGAAGGGCGCCCGCTTGCCCGTGAGGTGGTCCAGGTCGATCGCCCCACAACCGGCGAGCGCGGCCAGCAGCAGCTCCACCGGGGTGAAGTCGGGGTCCTCGCCGCCACCGATGGGCAGCACTCCCCCACGGCCGTTGGTGGCCTTGTAGCGGTGCTCCCCGATCCGGACCATGTCGATCGCGCGCAGCGTGTCGTCGTCAGCCATGGGAGCAGCCTGCCAGAGCGGGGTCACCCCGCGGCGACTTGATCCCGGGCGCCGTACCCGGCACGGTTGAGGATTCACCCGTACGCGAGACGGAAGGCGAGCCATGCTCACCCTCACCCAGAACGCCACGCTCATCGTCAAGGAGATCGCCGACCAGTCCGGCGGCACTGAAAGCTCCGGCCTGCGCATCACCGCCGAGCCCGGCCCCGAGGCCGGCCTGTCGGTGACGACCGCCGAGACCGCCGAGCCCGGCGACCAGGTCCTCGAGCAGGACGGCGCCACGGTCTACCTCGACCAGGACGCCGCCACCATGCTCGACGACAAGGTGCTCGACGCCGCGGTCGACGAGTCCGGGCGCGTCGAGTTCGCGCTCGGCGTCCAGGGCTGACCCTGGACACCCCGGGCTGACCCAGCCCCCCGCAGGACCTCCGGCCGACCGGGACGAGGGACCTGGTGGATCCCCTGGCAGGATCGGGAGCCATGAGCACCCGCACCCGCGAGATCCACCTGGCCCGCCGCCCGGTCGGCCGACCTGTTCCCGACGACTTCTCCCTCGTCGAGGTCGAGCTGCCCGCCCCGGGGCCGGGTCAGGTCCTGGTCCGCAACACCGTGCTGTCGGTCGACCCCTACATGCGCGGCCGGATGAACGACACCGAGTCCTACGTCGAGCCCTACGCGCTCGGCGCGCCCATGGAGGGCGGCGCCATGGGCGAGGTCGTGGCCAGCGAGGACCCGTCGCTGTCGGTCGGCGACGTGGTCAACCACATGGCCGGCTGGCGCGAGCACGCCCTCCTCGACGCGCGCGAGGCCCGGCGGGTCGACGCGAGCAGGGTCCCGGCGTCGGCGTACCTCTCGGTGCTCGGCATGCCCGGGCTCACCGCCTACGTCGGGCTGACCCGGATCGGGCGGCTGGCCGAGGGCGAGGTCGTCTCGCGCGGACCCGCCCGCACGGTGGTCGCCGAGTCGCCCGCCTTCGCGCCGCAGGTCACCAAGGTGCTCGGCCCGCCCTGGCTGAGGGTCGACGAGGTGGTCGACGCGCTGGAGACGGCGTGAGCGGCGTTGCGCCGGACCTCCGGGTGGCCGCCGTGCCGCTGTCGCGCCGCTCGTTGGCGGTGCTGGGGCTGGCCTCGTTCGCCGGGCTGATGATGCTGGTCTGGCCGCTGCTGCTGCAGGTGCCCGAGGGCACCCGGGTGGACCCGCCGTTCCTGTTCCTGGGGCTGCTGCCGGTGGTGGTGGCGGTCGTGCTCGCCGAGGTCACCGAGGGCGGGCTCGACGCCCGGGTCCTGGCGCTGCTGGGGGTGCTGAGCGCGGTCAACGCGGTCACCCGGGCGATCTCGCCGGGGCTCTCGGGCGTCGAGCTCGTCTTCTTCCTGCTGATCATCTCCGGGCGGGTGCTGGGGCCGGGGTTCGGCTTCGCGCTGGGCTGCACGTCGCTGTTCGCCTCCGCGCTGATGACCGCCGGGGTCGGGCCGTGGCTGCCCTACCAGATGCTCATCTCGGCCTGGGTCGGCATGGGCGCCGGCCTGCTGCCGCGAGCCCGGGGTCGCCTCGAGATCGTGCTGCTGGCGGCGTACGCCGTGGTGGCGGCGTACCTCTTCGGGGCGCTGATGAACCTCTCGAGCTGGCCCTTCGCGCTCGGCATCGCCGTCCCCGGCTACGAGGGCGAGCTGTCCTACGTGCCAGGTGCGCCGCTGCTGGAGAACCTCCATCGCTTCGGGATCTACACGCTGCTGACCTCCACCGGCGGCTGGGACACCATGCGTGCGATCACCAACGCCGTCGCCGTCGTGGTCCTCGGCCCGGCGGTCCTGGCCGTGCTGCGTCGTGCCGCGCGGCGGGCGACGGTCGTGGGGACGGTGGGGGAGCGGCCGGGTTTGTCGGCCAGCCGCTGAACCCGGCCACGGGACGACGAAGCATTGTCGTCCCACTCCCGGGTCTCGCTGACCCTTGAGCGCACCGAGCCACAGCCGGCCGTCGGCGTAGGCCAGCCCCGAGGGGGAGGCGTCGTCGGTGGCCCAGGTGACCTGGGGGTCGACGTACCCCTGCCCCTTGCCGCCCTCGCCCTCGACGGCCGGCCAGCCGTAGTCGCGACCGGCGGTGATCAGGTTCAGCTCGTCGAAGCGGTCCTGCCCGAACTCCGAGGCCCACAGCTTGGTGCCCACGAAGGCGAGACCCTGGATGTTGCGGTGCCCGAGGGACCACACGGGGGAGTCCGGGTCGGGATTGCCGGGTGCGGGGTCGCCGTCGGGGGTGATCCGCAGGACCTTGCCGCCCAGGTCGTCGGGGTCGGCGGCACGCGGCGGGTCGCCGGCCTCACCGGGGGACACGTACTGGTAGCCGTCGGGTCCGAAGACCAGCTGCCCGCCGTCGTGGATGAAGCCGTTGGGGATGCCGGTCAGCACCGGCTCGAGGTCCCCGAGGCGGTCACCGTCGAGGACGCCGCGCACGACCCGGTTGTCGCTGGGGGTGGTGAGGTAGAGGTAGACGAGCCCGTCGTCGTCGTACGACGGGGAGACGGCCACCCCGAGGAGCCCGCCCTCGCCCGCGGGCGCGGCGGCGTCGACCGTGGCGACCTCGACGACCTCGTGCTCGGGCCCGCGGAGCAGCAGCACGCGCGTGGAGTCGCGCTCGGTCACGACCGCGTCGCCGTTCGGCAGGAACGCGATGCCCCACGGCACCGCGAGACCGGTGGCGATGGTGCCGACCTGCTCCGGGGGGCCCGACTCCTCCGCGGCGTCGGTCCCGGTCGGCTCCTCGGTGGGGGCCGTGCTCGAAGGTGCGGTGGTCGGGGCGGGCAGCGGGGTGCCGGTCGCGGTGGTCTCGATGATCGTGACCGTGGACGTGCTGCCCTCCTGCAGGCAGCCGGTCAGCGCGAGCGGCAGCACCGCGGCGGCAGCGACGCCCCGGCGCAGGCGGGTCACGAGACCTTCTCGAGCAGCTCCAGGAGCAGCGCGTGCACCTCGTCGGGGTGCTCGAGACCGAGGAAGTGGCTGCCCGGGAGCTCGACGTAGGTCGCGCCCTCGATGCGGTCGGCGGCGGTGCGCATGTCACGCGCGCCGGCCAGGACGTCCCACCGGCCGGCGACGAAGGTCGCGGGCACCCGAATGTTGCGCAGGGAGACACGGCCGTGCTCGGAGGTGCGCAGCGCGAGGTGGAAGTACCAGCCCATCGGGGTGGTGAGGAACTCGGTCACCGCCTTCGCGGTGATCTCCGGGTCCTTCACGGGCAGCATGAAGCCGCTGTGGCTGAGCAGGTCCACGGCGCGCTTGCCGATGGGGAGGCGGCGGGCGATCGGGGTGAGCGCCCAGCCGGCGTGCTTGGCGACGCGGGTGGCGTTGATGGTGAGCGTGCGGGTCACCAGGTGCGGCAGGTGCAGCGGGCCCAGCATGGTGGCGAAGGTGTCGCCGGGGACGCCGGCGACCGCGAAGAGGCCGGAGACCCGCTCGGGGTGGCGGAAGGCCAGCTCGAACATCGTGTTCACGCCCATCGACCAGCCCATCAGCACGCCCTTGGCGACGCCGAAGTGGTCCATGACCGAGAGGCCGTCCTCGACGAACTCCTCGATCCCGCAGCGCTCGGGGTCGGTGGGGCGCTGGGAGCCGCCGGTGCCGCGGTGGTTCCAGGAGACCACCCGGACCTCGCAGGCCGGGTCGAGCAGGGCCGGCCACGTCCAGGGGTTGGTGCCGAGACCGTTGCACAGCACGACGGTGGGGCCGGGCTTGGTGCCCTCGGGGTCGTTGGTCCACGCACGCAGCAGGGTGCCGTCGTCGGAGAGCACCTCGTGGAAGGTGACGGGGGAGGTGGTGACCGGTCGGGCCGCAGAGGTCGGCATGCCCGCGATTGTGCCCCAGCGGCGGAGTGCGTGGGGGCGGTGCTCAGCCGTGGGCCGTGTGACCCGGGTGACCCTGTGCGTCCGGGGCGGACGTCGACTCCAGCTGGAGGGCGTCGAGCCGGTCCTGCTCGGTCGCCGTACCCGGGACCCTGCCGGCGAAGAAGTCCTCGACCTCCTCGCGCTCGGCTCGACGCACCGCCAGGGCGGTGCCGGCGACCATGGCGTTGCGGCACGCGGAGCGCTGGGAGTCCACGGCCCACCGGTGTACCGAGGTCACCAGCGAGCTCTGCAACCGTGAGGTGAGGGGCAGCTTCGAGGCGAGGACCTGCCAGGCGGAGCCGGAGACGCTGCGCGTCGTGGTGAGCACGGTGAGGCGGCGTGCCTGGGACTGCATGTGGGACGCCTCCTCCGGGGGAACAGGGAGCCAGTGGGTGGGGCCAGCGGCGGGTACGTCACCCACCCTAGGAGGTGAGAGGGCTCTCACAAGGGCGGGCGTGTGACGTCTACGTGAATGGGTCCGCACCCGGCCATCCACAGGCGGCTGAAGGGGTGCCGAGCCGGCGCAACCTTCCGGAAGGACGCGCCGGCTCGGCGGGAGAGGTCAGTCGCGCAGGACCGCCTGCTGCCCGCTGCGGGTCGCCCCGACGCTGGCCGCGACGACGCATGCGATGGCGGCGTACTGCGGGGGGCCGAGCAGCTCGCCCAGCACCACGATCCCGGCGAGCGCGGCGGCGGCCGGCTCGAGGCTCATCAGGATGCCGAAGACGCCGGGGGAGAGGGTGCGCAGCGCGACCAGCTCGCAGCTGTAGGGGATCACCGACGACAGCACGCCGACGGCGGCACCGATGAGCAGCACCCGGGGATCCACCAGGTCGGACCCGCCGATGCCGATCGCCAGCGGTGTGAGGAGGACGGTGGCGACGACGCTCGCCACGGCAAGGCCGTCCAGCCCCTGCCAGCGCTGCCCGGTCCTGGCGCTGAGCAGGATGTACGCCGCCCACGACCCTCCCGCGAGGAGGGCGAACCCGACCCCGGCGGCGTCGAGGTGGTCGCCGTCGAAGCCGAGCAGCAGCACCCCGGCGCCGGCCAGCACCACCCACAGCAGGTCGCGCGGCCGTCGCGAGCCCAGCACGGCGAGCGCGAGCGGCCCGATGAACTCGATCGTCACCGCGACCCCGAGCGGGATGCGGGCGAAGGACTGGTAGATGGCCCAGTTCATCAACCCGAGGCTGAGGCCGAAGGCGAGCACGACCATCCAGTCCTCGCGGCTGCGGCCCCGCACGCGGGGTCGCAGCACCGCCACCAGGACCAGCACGCTGGTGGCCAGGCGCAGCCACACGATGGTGGTCGGTGCGACGTCGTCGAACAACGACTTGGCGAAGCCGGCACCGAGCTGGACCGAGGCGATCCCGATGAGGACGAGCCAGACCGGTGACACCGTCGGTGCCGAGGTGTTCGATGAGGTCGGCCCGGTCACCGGGTCAACCTAGGTGATCGGATGTGGCGGACGACGGACGGGAGGCAGCCGTGGCGAGCACGGTGGTGATGGTGGGCACGCGCAAGGGGCTCTGGGTCGGGCGCTCCGACGAGGCGAGGCTGGACTGGGAGTGGAGCGGCCCGCACAGCGACATGGAGGAGGTCTACTCCTGCCTGGTGGACACCCGCGGGACCACGCCGCGCCTCCTGGTGGGCGCCTCCTCGTCCTGGCTGGGGCCGCAGGTCCGCATCAGCGAGGACCTCGGTGAGACCTGGCGCGACGCCGAGCAGGCCCCCCGCTTCCCCGACGACGTCGACGCCTCGGTCGAGCGGGTCTGGCAGTTGACGGCCGGCGCCGAGCCGGGGGTGGTGTGGGCCGGCACCGAGCCCGGGGCGATCTTCCGCTCCACCGACGGCGGGGAGACCTACAGCCTCGAGCGCGGTCTCTGGGACCACCCGCACCGCGCCGAGTGGGGCGCCGGCTTCGGCGGACAGGCGTTCCACACGATCCTGCCGCACCCCAGCGACCCCACGTCCGTGACGGCTGCGATCTCGACGGGTGGCGTCTACCAGACCACGGACGACGGCGGCACCTGGTCGCCGCGCAGTCAGGGCATCTCAGCGATCTTCCTGCCCGAGGGCCAGCAGTACCCGCCCTACGGGCAGTGCGTGCACAAGGTCGCCCGGCACCCCTCGCGCCCCGAGCGGCTCTACGTCCAGAACCACGGCGGCGTCTTCCGCTCCGACGACGAGGGCCGCTCCTACACCTCGATCGCCGAGGGCCTGCCCTCGGACTTCGGCTTCCCCATGGTGGTCCACCCGCACGAGCCCGACACGATCTACACCTTCCCGCTCGGCGGGGGCGAGGGGCGCTACCCGGTCGGTGCGAAGGCGCGGGTCTGGCGCTCGCGCGACGCCGGCGACTCGTGGGAGGAGCTGGGTGCGGGGCGGCTGCCCGACAGCTTCTACGTCGGAGTCATGCGCGACGCCATGGCAGTCGACGACCACGCCAGGGCGGGCGTCTACGTCGGCGCGCGCAACGGGTCGGTGTGGGTCTCGCCCGATGCCGGGGAGACGTGGCTGTGCGCCGTACGCGACCTGCCGGACGTGATGTGCGTGCGAGCGGCCGCGGTCTGAGCCGCCCACACGTCGAACCGGCGCATAGATGCGCATCGCGTCCTCGGCCAGCCGCACCCGGACCCGCGAGCCGCGCCACACCAGCGAGAAGGTGAGCTGGTCGAAGGCGTCGGGGAGCCGCGGGTCGAACGTCAGCCGACCGCCGCGGTCGCGCATGCCGCCGAAGCCGCAGACCAGCGCCGACCAGACGCCGCCGGTCGAGGCGATGTGCATGCCGTCGACGGTGTTGCCGTGCAGGTTGGCGAGGTCGACGTACAACGCCTGGAGGAAGTAGTCCCAGGCCTGCTCGTGGTAGCCGACCTCGGCGGCCATGACCGACTGCACGACGGCCGAGAGCGTGGAGTCGCCGGTGGTGATCGGGTCGTAGTACTCGAAGTCGGCGCGCTTCTCGGCGTCGGTGAACCGGTCGCCCTGCAGGAACAGCGCGAGCACCACGTCGGCCTGCTTGAGCACCTGGAAGCGGTAGATGACCAGCGGGTGGTAGTGCAGCAGCAGCGGCCGCAGCTCGTCGGGGGTGCGGGAGAGGTCCCACACCTCGCGGTCGAGGAAGAAGTCGTCCTGGGGGTGGATGCCCAGGCCCTCGTCGAAGGGGATGTGCATCCCCTCCGCGCAGCGCGCCCACTCCGCGACCTCCTCGTCGTCGAGGCCGAGGCGGGTGCAGATCTGGCGGAAGTCGACCGGGTGGTCGCGACGGATCCGCTCGACGGCGGCGACGGCCTGCTCGAGGTTGTGCCGCGCCATGACGTTGGTGAACAGGTTGTTGTTGACGACCGTCGTGTACTCGTCAGGCCCGGTCACGCCGTGGATGTGGAAGGTCGGTGTCCCGTTCTCGCGCCAGAAGCCGAGGTCGGCCCACATCCGCGAGGTCTCCACGAGGATGTCGATGCCGTGGCGCAGCAGGAAGCCCACGTCGTCGGTGGCGGCGAGGTACTGGCTCAGGGCGTAGACCACGTCGGCGTCGATGTGGACCTGCGCGGTGCCGGCGGCGTAGTAGGCCGATGCCTCCTCGCCGTTGATGGTGCGCCACGGGAAGAGCGCGCCCTTCTGTGCCATCTCCGCTGCCCGGTGCCGCGCGGCGTCGAGCATCCGGGAGCGGAAGTGCAGGAGGTTCTTGGCCAGGGCCGGCTGGGTGTAGGTCAGGAACGGCGCGACGTAGATCTCGGAGTCCCAGAAGTAGTGACCCTCGTAGCCCGAGCCGGTCACGCCCTTGGCCGGCACGCCCCACTGGTCGGCGCGTGCGGAGGCCTGCGCCAGGGAGAACAGGTTGAACCTGATCGCCTGCTGGGTCGCGCGGGCCTCGTCGTCGGAGCGCTCGGAGAGCGTGTCGACGTCGGCGGCGTCCCAGAACGTGTCGAACCAGGCGCGCTGTTCGGCCAAGGCCTCGCCGATGCCCGCCCGGGCGGCGCGGTCCAGGGTGCGGTCGCACCGGTCGGCCAGCTCGCGCACCGGCACTCCGCGCGAGGAGTGGTAGGCGACGACCTTCTCCAGGCGCACCGGGCGGCCCTGGTCGGCCTGGACCCGGAAGACCATCTTGGCCAGGTCGTCGTCGTGACGGACCACGACGTCGGCGTCGTCGTGGGTGTGCAGGGTGTGGTCGGCGGCGACCGCGATCGTCATCCTCGACGACGCGCACTGGTAGCCCAGCAGCATGCGGTCGTCCTCGACCCGGCTCATCCGCGGCAGCAGCACACGGTGCTCGAAGGTGCCGGCCTTGCGGGGGTCGACGCCGGCGCCCATGGCCTCGGCGGCGTCGTGGTACTCGTCGGTGCCGTCCTGGCGGTTGAGCAGCTGGGAGGAGATCACGATCGGGGCGTCGCCCTCGAGCATGGTGACCTCGAGGGTCAGCAGCGCGAGGTGACGCTGGGTCATCGACACCATCCGGGTCGAGTCGACCTTGACCCGCTTGCCCGACGGGGTGCGCCACACCAGCGAGCGGCGCAGCACACCGTCACGGAAGTCGAGGATGCGCTCGTAGTGCTCGAGATCGGCGGTGCCGAGGATCAGCGGCTCGTCGTCGACGTAGAGCTTCATCAGCTTGGCGTCGGGGACGTTGACGATCGTCTGGCCGGTGCGGGCGAAGCCGTAGGCGGCCTCCGCGTGCCGGATCTCCCATGTCTCGTGGAAGCCGTTGACGAAGGTGCCGTGCGCGAACGCGTCGCGCCCCTCCTCGGGGTTGCCGCGCATGCCGAGGTAGCCGTTGGCGACCGTGAACAGGGTCTCGGTGACCCCGAGGTCGTGGCGGCCGGGGGTGCGCTCGACCAGCCGCCACGGGTCGACGGGGAAGCGCGAGCGGTCCAGCGGGTCGCCGTGGACCTGCCCCCGGCTCACGCGGACGCTCCGTCGGACGAGGCCGGCACGAGCTCGAGCAGGTCGGAGACGACGACGTCGGCGCCGGCGCCGGCCAGCACGTCGTGGCCGGCCCCGCGGTCCACGCCGACGACCAGCGCGAAGCCCCCCGCCGCACCCGCGCGTACGCCGGAGACCGCGTCCTCCACGACCACGGCCGCCTCCCGGGGGACCCCGAGGGTGTCCGCGGCGTGCTGGAAGGTGTCGGGCGCAGGCTTGCCCGGCAGGCCCTCGGCGGCAGCGACGCGACCGTCGACGATCGTCGAGAAGCGGTCCGACAGCCCGGCGGCCTCCAGCACCGCGGGGGCGTTGGCGCTCGAGGAGACGATCGCCAGCGGCGTACCGAGGTCGCGCAGGTGGTCGAGCAGCGCGACCGTGCCGGGGTAGGGGTCGACGCCGTCGCGCTCGAGCACGGCGTTGAAGGCGTCGTTCTTGCGGTCGCCCAGCGTGACCACCGACAGGTCGGTGCCGGACTCGGGCAGCGAGATGCCGCGCGAGGCCAGGAAGTCGCGGACGCCGTCGTAGCGCGGCTTGCCGTCGACGTGGGCGAAGTAGTCGGCGTCGGTGTAGGGCGAGGTGTCCTCGGCGGGGCCGTCGTAGCCTCGGAGGAACTCATTGAACATCTCAGCCCAGGCGCGCATGTGCACCTCGGCCGTGGGCGTGATGACGCCGTCGAGGTCGAAGAGGACGGCGGCGTGGTCGGGCCAGGTCACCGTCGGGGGAGCGGCATGGGATCCAGTCACCCGAAGAGGCTAGGGCGTCGGTGTGCAGCCGCGCAGCCGGAGGGTTGAGACGTGTCGAGAGCGTGAGGGCCGTCGCACGTAGGCTTTCCCCCATGACCGGACCCGACAGCACCCCTGACCTCAAGCCCCGCTCCCGCGACGTCACCGACGGTCTCGAGCGGGCCGCGTCGCGAGGGATGCTGCGGGCGGTAGGCATGGGCGACGAGGACTGGGAGAAGCCGCAGATCGGCGTCGCGTCCAGCTGGAACGAGATCACCCCCTGCAACCTGTCGCTGGACCGGCTGGCCAAGGCGGTCAAGAACGGTGTGCACGCCGCCCAGGGCTACCCGCTGGAGTTCGGCACCATTTCGGTCTCCGACGGCATCTCCATGGGCCACGAGGGCATGCACTTCTCGCTGGTCTCCCGCGAGGTCATCGCCGACTCCGTCGAGGTCGTGATGAACGCCGAGCGCCTCGACGGCTCGGTGCTGCTGGCGGGCTGCGACAAGTCGCTGCCCGGCATGCTGATGGCCGCCGCCCGCCTGGACCTGGCCAGCGTCTTCCTCTACGCCGGCTCGATCATGCCCGGCCAGGTCGACGGCAAGGACGTCACGATCATCGACGCCTTCGAGGCCGTCGGGGCCTGCCTGGCCGGCAAGATCAGCCGCGACGAGGTCGACCGCATCGAGCGCGCGATCTGCCCCGGCGAGGGCGCCTGCGGCGGCATGTACACCGCCAACACGATGGCCGCCGTCGGCGAGGCGCTCGGCATGTCGCTGCCCGGGTCGGCCGCCCCGCCGGCCGTCGACCGTCGCCGCGACGGCTTCGCCCACCGCTCAGGCGAGGCCGTGGTGAACCTGATCGCGAAGGGCATCACCGCCCGCCAGATCATGACGATGGAGGCCTTCGAGAACGCCATCACCGTGGTGATGGCGCTGGGTGGTTCCACCAACGCCGTGCTGCACCTGCTCGCGATCGCCCGCGAGGCCGAGGTGCCCCTGAGCATCGACGACTTCAACCGCATCGGCGACAAGGTGCCGCACCTCGGCGACCTCAAGCCGTTCGGCAAGTACGTCATGAACGACGTCGACAAGATCGGCGGCATCCCCGTGGTGATGAAGGCGCTGCTCGACGCCGGCCTCATGCACGGCGACGCGCTGACCGTCACCGGCAAGACGCTCGCCGAGAACCTCGCCGACCTGAACCCGCCGGCGCTCGACGACGACGTCATCCGCTCCTTGGAGCGCCCGATCCACAAGACGGGCGGCCTGACCATCCTCAAGGGCTCGCTGGCCCCCGACGGCGCCGTGGTGAAGTCGGCCGGCTTCGACGAGACCGTCTTCGAGGGCACCGCCCGGGTCTTCGACGGCGAGCGTGCCGCGATGGACGCGCTGGCCGAGGGCAGGATCGTGGCCAACGACGTCGTGGTCATCCGCTACGAGGGCCCCAAGGGCGGCCCCGGCATGCGCGAGATGCTCGCCATCACCGGAGCCATCAAGGGTGCCGGCCTCGGCAAGGACGTCCTGCTGCTCACCGACGGACGCTTCTCCGGCGGCACCACCGGCCTGTGCGTCGGGCACATCGCCCCCGAGGCCGTCGACGGCGGCCCGATCGCGTTCGTCCGTGACGGCGACAAGATCACCCTCGACGTCCTCAACCGCACCCTCGAGGTCGAGCAGGGCGAGGACTGGGACTCCCGCAAGGAGGGCTGGGCCCCGAACCCGCCGAAGTACACCAAGGGCGTCCTTGGCAAGTACGCCAAGATCGTCTCCTCCGCCGCCCACGGAGCCGTGACGGGCTGACCGGCGCACCGCCCTCCCCGCCGAGACGTCGCTCGCGCACGGCCGAGAGGTCGGCGCCGCACGCCGGCGCCGGTCAGTGCACGACGTCGAGCACCTGCAGCGTGACCCCGCTGGCGGACGCCGCGTGCTCGACCAGCTCGAGCTTGACCTTCTCGCCGGGGTCGGCGAACAGCCTCTTGCCCGTGCCCAGGACGAGCGGGAACACGAGCAGGTGCAGCCGGTCGACCAGCCCGGCGGAGAACAGGCCCTGGGACAGGGTGGCCGACCCGTGCACGTAGATCGGGCCGTCGCCCTCGTCGGTCCGTGCCTTGAGAGCGGCGACGTCGTCGAGAGAGCGCAGCACGTGGGTGTTGTTCCAGTCCGAGCCCTGCAGCGTCGAGGAGACGACGTACTTCGGCATCGCGTTGTAGGCCTCGAACTCCTCCATCGAGGGCCACACCGGGGCGAACTCGTCGTGGGAGACCCGGCCGAGCAGCAGCGCACTGGCCTCCTCCTGCTCGCGGCCCTTGATGTCGTAGGCCGCCTCCTCGAACGGGACCTCCGAGAAGGTCCAGCTCGGGTCCTCCATGACGCCGTCCAGGGTGATGAACTCGGTGACGATCAGCTTCCTCATGAAGGGGTCAGACCGGTCGGCGCGCCGGAACTCATCGGCTCACCACGTGTCGACCGGCCGTCCGCTGCCCCTCAGGCGTCCGTCACGATCAACAGCGTCGAGCAGCCGTGCCAGCACCCCGCGGGTCTCGGCCGGGTCGATGACGTCGTCGATCTCGAAGACGCGGGCGACCTCCAGCGCCGTCGAGCTCGCCTGGGCGTACGCCGTCAGCTCCCGCAACCGCGCCTCACGCTGCTCCTCGTCCTCGATCGCCTCGAGCTCGCGGCGCATCGAGAGCCGTACCGCCCCCTCGAGCCCCATCGCGCCGAGGTGCGCGCCAGGCCACGCCAGTGTCATGAGCGGCTCGTGGGTGCTGCCCCCGAGCATCGCCTGGGCACCGAGGCCGTAGCCGCGCCGCAGCACCACGCCGACCAGCGGCACCTCCATCCGCGCCGCGGCGACCAGCAGCCGCGAGGTGTGGCGGACCAGCCCGGTGCGCTCCGCGTCGGCGCCGACCATCATCCCGGGGGTGTCCACCAGTGAGACGACCGGGAAGCCGTGGGCGTCACAGAGCTGGAGGAAGCGGGCGGCCTTGTCGCCGGCGTCCGCGGTGATCGCGCCCGCCCAGTGCCGGGTGTCGTTGCCGAGGACCCCGACGGTGCGGCCCTCGATCCGGCCGAGCGCGGTGAGCAGCTCGGGGGCGAAGGCAGGTCGCAGCACCGTCACCGAGTCCTCGTCGCAGATCGTCTCGACGATCGGCAGCAGCTCGTAGGCGGTGCGCTCGCCCTCGGGCACGGCGTCGCGCAGCGGTGCCTGGTCCGGCGCGGTCCAGCCCGCCGAGCGACCGAGGAAGTAGCCGATGAGCTCGCGCGCGGTCCCCACGGCGTCGTCGGTGGTGACGTCGACGACCCCGTTGGCCTCCATCACCTCGATCGGCCCGACGTCGGCGGCGGCGACGTCGCCGAGGCCGCCGCCCGCGATCATCGCGGGGCCGCCCATGCCGAGGGAGGCGCGCTCGGTGGCGACGACGAGGTCGGAGCAGCCGGCGATGACCGCGTTGCCCGCGAAGCAGTTGTCCTCGACGACCGCGATCCGCGGCACCCGGCCCGAGAGCCGCGCCCACGCCGCGAACGTCGTCACGTCCAGGGCCGAGACCAGCGGGATGTCGGTGTCCCCGGGCCGCCCACCCCCGCCGGCGGCGAAGAACACGGTCGGCAGCCCGAGCCGCTCGATGACGTCGATGAGACGGTCGGTCTTGCGGTGGCCCCGCATCCCCTGGGTGCCGGCCATGACGAGGTAGTCGTAGGACATCACGGCGACCTGCTGCCCGTCGATGGTGGCGAGCCCGCCCACGATCCCGTCGGCCACGCTGCGGTCCAGCAGTTCGTCGAGGGGGCGGCGCTGGGCCTGGGCTGCAGTCACGAAGCGCCCGTACTCCACGAAGGAGCCCTCGTCGACGAGCGCCGCGAGGTTCTCCCGGGCGGTGCGACCGCCGCGCGCGTGCAGCCTCTCGACGGCCTCGGGGCGGGCGGAGTCCTCGGTCAGGGCCCGCCGTGCGAGCACCTCCAGCAGCTCGGGACGGATGCTCATGCGGGGAGCATGCCACCTGCCCGGCCGTGCGCCCGTGACCTCTCGGCCGTGCGCCGGTGACCTTTGGGCCGTGCGCGAGTGACGTCTCGGCCGTGCGCGGGTGACGTCTCGGCGGGGCGGACGGGGTAGACATGCGC
>LULN01000380.1_pt1 | contig 16367 bp, 16 predicted proteins | sample 728131 | NCBI WGS metagenome assembly LULN01 (sample SAMN03860288, study PRJNA289734) | marine metagenome | biome: seawater column; feature: ocean; material: water; isolation source: Red Sea water column Station 149 - depth 100m | place: Saudi Arabia: Red Sea | collected 2011-10-15 | depth 100 m
TGTCAGTTATTATTCCTCATTACAATGGGGAAGACATGCTTTATAATTGTATTAATTCTATATACAAAAATATTTCAATAAATAATTTTGAAATTATTGTTGTTGATAATGCTTCTACTGACAATTCAATAAATCGTATAAAAAATAGTTTTGGAAATGTTAAGATTATCTCTAATAAATCTAATCTTGGCTATAGTCAAGGTTGTAATATTGGTGCAAATCATGCAAATGGAAAATATTTACTATTTTTAAATAATGATACTGAACATTCAGAAGATTGGATAGAAAAATTAGTTAACTTTTTGGATAGTCATTCAAAAGTTGCAGCTGTTCAGCCAAAAATTTTAAATATTCACAATAAAAAACTATTTGATTATGCAGGAGGCGCAGGTGGGTTCCTTGATAAATTTTGTTTTCCCTTTGTCAAAGGAAGAATTTTCCACACATTAGAAGAGGATTTAGATCAATACAATAATCCTTCTAGAATATTTTGGGCTTCTGGAGCTGCACTAATGATTCGTTCAGAAGTATTTAACAAATTAGAAGGTTTTGAAAAAATTTATTTTGCATATATGGAAGAAATTGATCTGTGCTGGAGAGCACAAAGTTTGGGTTATGAAATTTGGTCTTGTACTGATTCCTATATTTATCATCATGGTCCTTATAAAAATTTTAGAAAGAATTCCATGAAATCTCTCTATCTTAATCATCGTAATTCTTGGATACTTTTTTTAAAGAATTCTTATAGTTTTAATTATGGAATCTCTATTATTATAAAATTATTCTTGGATTGGATTGCTTTATTATATTCATTATTGCGTTTAGATATCAAAAGATTTGTTGCAATTATTAAAGCACATATTTGGTTATTTTTATATTTGTGGAAAATTATAAAATTGAGACAGCACAATAAATATCGATTAAATAAATTAGATAATATTTATAATGGGAGTATTGTTTTAGATTATTTTATTAAGAGAAAAAAATATTTTTCTCAAATTTCACTTAAATAACCTTCATAAATATCTTTTCTTTGAGCATCCAGGTAAGTCATTTTTTTAAGAAGATCTTTTTGGCCAAGTTTCTTCATTATTTCACCAATTTTACCACCATGAAATTTCATAAATATTGTTGTATAGTTTTCTTGGCTATAGTTTTTGAAGATTTCATCTAAATTTTTCACAACCTCATTTAATGCTTGAGAGCATGCATCTATTTTTCCATTTTCAAAAAGTTCATAACTCAAGTATGTAGAATATCTCAATTTTCTCAAACCGTTATTAGTTGTTAAAAGTTCAATCAAGACTAATCTTTGTTCCCATCCTCTTGGAAAATTTGATGCGTTTGCACGTATTGCAATTGCACGTGCCTGTTCATAGTGAGATGTTCCACCTAGCAATGACCATGTATCTAATTCTGCTCCAAGCATGATATTCCCATAAAAGCCTAATAAGCTTGCTAAAGGATCAAAATAGACACTATCATAATAAAGAGAATTTTGATTTAAAAGAAACTGAGATCCTTTATCAAAAAAATGCAAATCTTTCCCATTGCTAAATAATGATTGTATTGCATATGTTTGCGTGCTTCCTTGGTTAGTATTTCCTTCAAAGATAATTTGAATATTAAGATTCATTTCTAGGTCGCTATATTCTTCATTCCATATTGTGTATTCATAAAATCTTTTTATATCAGTTTCTAATTGAAATAAAGAGGAACGTTCATCTGACTTTAACATTCTATCATCAAATGAAATAGATGCATTGCCAAACTGTGCATTTAGTAAAGAAATAAACGCAATAATAAGAATTTTTCTATTTAGCTTTTCTATCATAATTCAAGGATATATTTTTTAATTTACAAAATGGCAATAATTAAAGACATAATTAAGACAAATGATAGACTATATCGTTTATCTAGCAAGATAAGTGACTTATCTGAAGAATTAAATATACCATCATTTCTTGTTGGAGGATGTGTAAGAGACTTGCTGATTGATCCAAATATTGATTCTGTTGATATTGATATTATGGTCGAAGGTAATGCAATTGATTATGCAGAAAAACTTGCAAACATCTTAGGAGTAAAAACCATTGTTCCTTTTCCAGAGTTTGCTACTGCTCGCATTCCATATGATGAATGTGAAATTGAAGTAGCTTCTGCAAGATTGGAATCATATGACTCTAAATCACGTAAACCAAAATCAGTTGATATGACTGATGTTATTGGTGATTTAAAAAGGAGAGATTTTACTGTTAATGCCATTGCCATTTCTTTGTCTAAAGATAATTTTGGAGAATTGATTGACCCATTTGATGGTTTACAGCATCTAAAATCAAAGATACTAAAAACACCTGATAATCCTGATCAAACATTTAGCGAAGATCCTCTGAGAATGGTAAGAGCTGCATATTTTGCATCTAAATTATCGATGGATATTGATAATGAATGCCTTGAATCATTAAAGAAAAATGCTGATAGAATTAAAATTGTATCGCAAGAAAGAATTACAAATGAATTATTCAAAATATTGAATACTCCATCTCCATCAGTTGGTTTAATTCTTTTAGAAGAGAATGGATTATTAGAATATATTTTTCCTGAAATTCATATTATGTACGGTTTAGATCAAACAAGTGAATGGCATCATAAAGATATCTTTTTTCATACAATGGAAGTAGTAGATAATGCAGCAAAATTATCTAAAAAAGTTGATCTTCGTTTAGCAGCCTTAGTGCATGATATTGGTAAGCCAAAAACAAGACGAATACATAAAGAAAAAGGGTATACATTTTATGGACATGATGATCTCGGATCAAGAATGTTAGAAGAAGTTTCAAAGCGTATGAAATTTTCAAATAAAACTAGAGATTATATCAAAAAGTTGACAGCGCTTCATCTAAGACCAATAAGTTTAGCTAAGAAAGATGTTACTGATTCTGCTATAAGAAGACTTATTGTTGATGCAGGGGAAGATATTGATGATTTAATGTTGCTTTGTAGAGCAGATATTACTACTAAGAACCCGAATAATGTCAAAAAATACCTATCCAACTTTGATTATGTAGAAAAACGTATGAAAGAAGTTGATGAAAAAGATGAATTACGTTTATTTCAATCTCCTGTAAAAGGCGTAGAAATAATGAAAATGTTTAATTTACCGCCTGGCAAACAAGTGGGTGTTATTAAATCTTTAGTAGAAGAAGCAATTTTAGATGGTGAAATAGATAATTCTTATGAAGCAGGGATAAAGTTTCTAAATATATTGAAAAAGACAGGTAAATTTAATTAATATGCCACGTCTATTTATTACAATATGTTTATAGAAACTTTTTTAACAATTTTTAGTTATTAAATTAGGTTCTAATTGTTTTGGATAAAATTATGAGGTTGATACTTACAATAACATTATGTTTTTCTATGCTTTTTTCTCAAGATCTAAGCATTGATGAATGTGTACGCATTGCCCTAGAAAATAAAGGGTCTATTAAGAATGCAGAGCAGAACACAAGAATTGCCAAATTAAATCGAACTTCCGCAGCAGGCATGTTGCTTCCAACTATAAGAGCAAGTAGCTCATTCAGTGAAACAACTTATGGTAACAATTCTCTAACAAATGAGAATTATGCTACTGGTATTAGCTTGAACCAAAATATATTTAGTTTTGGGAACAATGTTAGAAATGTAAGAAATAGTGATAACAGTTATGATATTGCTAAACAAAGTGAAAGGCAATCTATAGCAAATGTTATTTCAAATGTATATACATATTATTATCAATATTTGAAAAATAATGAGTTATTTATTATTGCTGAAAAAAATCTAGAATTATCTTCTAAACAGTTAGATCTAGTAGAAAGAAGATATAATTTAGGTTCTGTTAGTAAAACTGATTATCTGAAAGCTTCTGTTCAATATGGAACTGCTAAATCTACACTATTATCTAGAAAACTTAATCGCGATAATACTATACAACAGCTTAGAAATAGCATGGGTATTGCAGGGAACAATGTTCCACTAAAAGTAAAAGAAAAAGTTAACATTGAATTGATTATTCCTACTTTTGATGAGGCATATGGCATTATGGTTGAAAATAATCCTGAATTAAAAATTCTTGATGCTCAAATTAAAGCAAACAAATTAAACCTCCGTTCTTCAATCGGTTCCACTTTACCTAGCGTTAATCTTAGTGTTGGAATGAATGCTTCATCACCAGAAGAAATGACCAGTGAATTTTTTGAAGATAATTATATTAAAAGTGCAAATTTAACAATTAGTATTCCAATTTTTTCTGGTCTTAAAAATAGAAATAATGTACAAATATCAAAAATTAGACTTGGTCAATCAGAAAGAACATATAAGTCATCAAATATAGATTCAAGAGTGGCGTTATCATCTTTAATTAATACATTAAATAATTATGAAGAAATTATTCCTATATATGAAGAAGTGTTAATTTCTGCAGAAGAAGATTTGAGATTAGCGCAAAATAAATATGAACTTGGTTCTGCAACTATATTAGAATTGCTTGATGCACAATTAGCAGTACTCCAAGCAAGTTCAACATTGGTAACAACAAAATATGATGCTGCAATTCAACTTGCTAATTTGGACAAATTATTGGGCACGCTTGATAAAAAATATCGATAAGGAGAAGAAGTGAAGAAAAAAATAATAATTGGTGTAGTAGTTTTATTAGCTATTGTTTTATATATAAATCCATTTTCATCTAAAGGTGATGGATCTATTGAAATATCTACAATAAAACTTGAAAGAAAAGATTTATCTAGTAAAGTAGTTGCAGATGGAGTACTTCAACCAGAAATCGAAATTAAGCTAAGTTCAAACACTACTACATATATCACTGAAATTGCAGTGCAAGAAGGTGATATTGTTAAAAAAGGTGATTACTTAATGTCTTTAGATGATCGTCAACAAAGAGCAGCTACTGAAGCATCAAGAGCAAGTGTTGAAGCATCAAGCTGCAGCACGACTGATTCAAGAAGAAGATGCTTTACAAAAATTAAGATTAGTTGCACCTCAAGATGGCACTATCACTTATTTAAAAGGTGAAGTTGGAGATTTAGCGCAAGGAGGAATGTTTAGCCCTCAAGTATTGTTAAAGTTATCTGATCTATCAAAAATGGAAGTCTTAGTAAATGTCAATGAGAATGATATTACAGATGTTTCCTTAAATGATTATGCATTAGTTGAAGTTGATGCATATCAAAATCGTAAATTTAAAGGAGTCGTGAAAGAAGTTGCATATGCAGCATCCACCACTAGCGGAGGATCTCAACAACAGGTAACTAATTTCCAAGTGAAAATTCAAATGCTAGAAGTTGCTCCTGGTATGCGTCCTGGAATGAGCGCTACAGTTGACATTGTTACAGAAAATAGAGAACAAGCAATTGCAATTCCAATTCAATCTTTAACATCTCCTCGTAAAAAACCAATGGGAGATGAAGGTAAAAAACCTGCATTTAATGTTGAGGTTAATACTCAAGAACGATGGTCATCAAATAAGAAGGATGGAAAAAATAAAGGCAAGAATGTTGTATTTGTAGTTAAAGGGGATATTGTAGAACAACGTTTTGTTGAAACTGGCATTGTTGGCGATAGAGATTATGAAATTTTGTCTGGATTACAAGAAGGTGAAGAAATTGTGACTGGGAGCTTTGTTGCAATCAGCAGAGATTTATATGATGGTGCAAAAATAAAAGTAAAAGACAAATCAAATAATAAACAAAGATCTAGTCGTAAACGTGGCTAAATCAAAAAAAGAAATAATTTCAATCAAGTCAATCTCCAAAATTTATCATTTAGGAGACAATGTTGTTAAAGCATTAGACAAGGCTTCATTGAGCATATATGATAATGATTTTATCTCTATTATGGGTCCATCAGGGTCTGGTAAATCCACATTGATGAATATTATTGGATGTTTAGATGTCCCTACAAAAGGAACTTATAAGTTTCAAAATGAATTAATCTCTGAGATGAATGATAGCCAACTCGCCAATATTAGGAATGAAAAGATTGGCTTTGTTTTTCAAACTTTTAATCTCTTACCAAAACTTAATGCAGTTCAAAATGTAGAAGTTCCATTGATTTATTCTTCTTTAAGTAGAAAAGAAAGACTTGAAAGATCTAAGGAAGCACTCAATATTGTTGGATTAGCTGATCGAATGACTCATAAACCAAATGAATTATCTGGAGGACAGAGACAGCGTGTGGCTATTGCGCGTGCTTTGGTAAATAAACCATCTATTATATTAGCGGATGAGCCAACTGGTAATCTAGACTCAAAAAGCGGTGAAGAAATTTTAAAATTTTTTGATCAACTTCATAAAGCCGGCAATACACTAATCATTGTTACACATGAAAAATCAGTTGCAAAACGCGCAAAAAGAAGAGTAGAAATTTTTGATGGTAAAATTACTTTAGATGAATAGTATAATAAAAAATATTCTCATTGGTCTTGCAGCAATTAGAGCCAATATTGTAAGAGTTGCACTTACTTCTTTAGGTCTAACCATTGGTATTTTTACTGTTAGCGTTGTTACTGCTGGAGTCTCAAGTATCGATAAAGAATTTGCAAAATCGATGGCTTATTATGGTAATGATAAATTGTATGTTTCTACATGGCCTTGGTCATTTGATTTTGATTGGTGGAAATATCGTAATCGTCCAAAAATCAAAGAAGAATCTCTTAGTTATATTAATCAGTATAGTGAATACGTTACGGATGTTTCTATTAAAAAAAATACTTGGATAAGAGCAAATTATCAAAATAAAGCTTCTTGGCTTCAAATTAATGGCGTATACCCTAGTTATGGTGATATGTTAAGTGGTACAAAAATTGTAAATGGTAGATTTTTCTCTCAAAATGAATGGGATTTACAAAGAAGAGTTGTGATAGTTGGTGGAAAAGTTCGTGAAGGATTTTTTGATGGAGAAAGTCCAATAGGTAAAAAAATAAAAATTGGTGGAGTTACTGTTGAAATTATTGGAGAATTAAAAGAGCAAGGCATGGGTATGGTTCCAGGTGGCACTCTTGATAATCTTGTCATTATGCCTTCAACAACTTTTAAACGTATCTTAACAAGATGGGGTTTTGATGAATTGGTATTACAAACAAAGCCTGAAGATTTAAATAAAGCAAAAGAAGAAGTTGCAATGATTATGCGCGTTGCTCGCAAATTAAGACCTGATCAAGATGATAATTTCTCTGTTAATTCTGCTGATGCTTATCAAAGTCAGTTTGATAGTTTAAAAACTGCTATTGCTGCAATGGGTTTTATGGTTACAGGAATATCTTTAGTGGTTTCTGCAATTGGAATTATGAATGTAATGTTTGTTTCAGTAAAAGAAAGAACAAAAGAAATTGGTCTTAGAAAAGCAATGGGTGCAACTAACAATAATATTTTAATTCAATTTCTAAGCGAAGCTATTGCAATTTCCATTATTGGAGGTACAATAGGTATTGCTTTAGTTAAATTGATTACTGTTGCACTTTCTTCTTATGCCGGTCTTCCAGTCGAATTTGACCTTCTTTTGATTTTCTATACTTTCCTAATTTGTGTATTTATCGGAATTACATCTGGAATGATTCCAGCAAGAACTGCTGCAAACCTTAATCCAATTGATGCATTACGCCATGAATAGAATTTTTAACTATTTAAGTGATGCAATTGGAGGAGTACTCTTTTATTTTGGACAAACCAAACTTCGTACATTTTTAACACTTCTTGGTATTACTGTTGGTGTTTCTTCTATTATTGCTATTATGACAGTATTAACTACTTTTGATAAAGCTACATCAGGATTAGTTGAAGAAATGAAAACCAATGTATTCTATATTACAAAAGATAATCCTATAGAAATCAGTTTTGGAAGCCAAGGACGAAGTTCAAGAAATAAACCAAGAATTACATGGTCAGAATATGAACAATTGAAACGCACTTTAACGCTAACAAAAAATGTGTCTGCAGTTGTAGCTGAAGAACCAAGTGACCGTACAATTAGCGTTGGAAAAGAAGAATTAAAAAATCGATTATCAAGTTTTTGGGGTGGAGATTCTGAAATTCTTGCTCTTTATAAGTATGATATTATTACTGGTCGTAATATGCGAGAGCAAGACTTAAATGATCGTGCACGTGTTGCAATGATTGGCTACGATATTAAAGAAGAATTATTTCCTTATTCTGATCCTGTTGGACAGACAGTCAAAATAGACAATATACCATTTACGGTTATTGCTTTACTTGAACCTAAAGGAGAAATGTTAGGTCAAAGCATGGATAGCATGATTGGTATACCTATATCTACATTTTTGCAATATTTTGGTGGTAGAAATTGGAGAAGAGCCGACTTACAATTAGTTTTGGAATCAGAATCAATGGACACTTTAGATGCTGCAACAGATGAAGCAATTGGAGCCTTTAGAGCTATTCGAAAAATTCCACCAGGTGAAGATAATAATTTTTATATCGCAACCAATGATCAATTAATGGATACATTTGGTGATTTTACTCAATATTTACAGATTTTTATCGGATTAGTAGCAGGAATTTCTTTATTAGTTGCTGGTATTGGTATTGCTAACATTATGCTCGTTTCGCTTACAGAGAGAATTAAAGAGATTGGTGTGAGAAAAGCTTTAGGAGCTAGACGAATTGATATATTTCTACAATTTTTAATTGAAGCCATGCTCATTTCAATTATTGGCGGAATTTTTGGAGTTATTCTTGGGTTATTATTTGGAAATGTTGTTGCATATTTTATGGAGCAAGATCCTACTATTCCATTTAATTGGGTATGGTATAGTATTCAAATTTGTGCTGCTATGGGGATTATATTTGGATTATATCCCGCAATTAGAGCATCAAATCTTAATCCTATTGACTCTATTCGATACGAATAGATAAATTGTACTTTCTATGTCTAAATCAAAAAAAGTAACAAAAGAAGAAGTAAAAAAAATAGCTACACTATCTAAGCTATCTTTATCTGAGTCAGAATTAAAGAATCATACAAAGGATATGAATAATATCTTAGAGTATATGGACTTATTAAATGAAATTGATACATCAAACACAGAAGAGTTAGTCAATGTGCATGATGCAAAAAGCGATTTAAGAGAAGACCAGTCAGAAGATTCTATTCCAAAAGATAAAGTCATTGATAATAGCCCTCAGTCTAAAGAAGATTACATTGAAATTCCTTTGGTTGTGAAAAAGGATAGCCAGTGAATTTAGGCATTATTCCTGCTCGATTAAATTCTACACGGTTTCCAAGAAAAATTATTCACCCTCTAAATGGAAAATCAATTATTCAACATGTATATGATAATGCAAAGCAATCTAAATATCTTGACCAACTTATTATTGCGATTGATTCAGAAGAAACCAAATCACATATTGACAGTTCATGTGACACAATTTTAACATCTGTGAATCATGAATCAGGAACAGACAGAGTTGCAGAAGTTTGTCAAAAAATTGATTGTGATATTATTGTTAATATTCAAGGGGATGAACCAAAAATTGATTCGAATATTATTGATAATTTAATTTTATTATTCAATGATCCATTAGTTGAAATGGCATCTGTTGCATCAACCGATTTAAACAATGATGATTTATCAAATCCTAATGTTGTTAAGACATATTTGGATAAAAATAATTATGCTATTGATTTTCAAAGAGAAATAAGTGAACAAAATCAACAATATTTTCGCCATATTGGTATTTATGCATATCGCAAAGAAACTTTAATGAAATTCACTGCTTTAGAACAAACAGAAAACGAAAAAATTTTAAAATTAGAACAATTAAGAGCGCTGGATAATAACCTTGCAATTAAGATATTAATTACTAATTTCCAGCATAGAAGTATTGATATAGAAGAAGATTTAAAATATTATGAAGTCTAAGACAAAGTTTATATTTGTATTGGGCGGAGTAATGTCCGGCCTCGGGAAAGGTATCTCTGCTTCATCCATCGGTTATTTATTAAAAAGCGCTGGCCTTAAAGTAAATATTCTAAAACTTGATCCTTATTTGAATGTTGATCCCGGTACTATGAATCCATATCAACATGGAGAAGTATTTGTTCTAGATGATGGCTCTGAAACTGATTTGGATTTAGGTCACTATGAAAGATTTATTGATGAAAATATGTCTAAAGATAATAATGCTACTGCAGGACAGATTTATAGCACCGTATTAGATAAAGAGCGTTTAGGTGATTATTTGGGAGAAACAGTTCAAGTCATTCCTCATGTTACTGATGAAATTAAAAATCGTATTTATGAATTATCAAAGAGTAATAAATATGATATTGTTATTTGTGAAGTAGGAGGTACGGTTGGAGATATAGAAAGTTTACCATTTCTTGAAGCAATTCGTCAATTGTCATTAGATGTTGGATATTTTAATTCACTTATTATTCATTTAACATTACTTCCACATGTTTTTTCTAGCGGGGAAATCAAGACAAAGCCAACGCAGCATTCAGTAATGAAATTACGAGAAATTGGATTAGCTCCTGATTTTATATTTTGCAGAACTTCACAAAGTATTAATAAGTCAATTAGAGAGAAATTAGCGCTTTTCTGTAATGTTAAACCATCCCATGTAATTGAGAATAAAGATGTATCTAGCATTTATGAAGTGCCATTATTATTTGAAAAACAAAATGTCACTAAAATGATATTGAATAGGCTTCAACTTAAAAATAAACCATCTGTTGATAGGCTTCAAAAGTTTGTAAATACATATAAAAATCCTGATCATAATGTAAAAATTGCAATGTGTGGGAAGTATACTGAATTACATGATGCATATAAGAGTATTTTAGAATCTTTTGTTCATGCAGGCGTAGAAAACAATACAAGCGTAGAAGTAGTGTGGATAAATACTGAAAAAATTCACAATGATAAGGATGCAAAAAATGTATTTAAAGGCATTGATGGCATTTTAATTCCTGGCGGTTTTGGTTCTAGGGGTGCAGAAGGAAAAATTTTAACCTCAAAATTTGCAAGAGAGAACAATATTCCATTTTTAGGGATTTGTTTGGGTCTACAATGCGCTGTCATTGATTTTGCAAGACATGTATGTAATTTAAACAATGCTAATAGTAGCGAGTTTAATTCTAAATGTAAACATCCTGTGATTGAAATTATGGAGTCTCAGAAAGCCATTAAGATTAAAGGAGGCACTATGCGTTTAGGTTCATATAAGTGTGATATTGAACCTAAAACAAAAGTAGCAAAAGCTTATAAGAAAAAAACTATTCATGAACGCCATCGTCATCGTTGGGAAGTAAATAATAAATATGTTAAACAAATGCGTTCAAAAGGGTTAATTTTTTCAGGTATGAATAAAGATTTAGGTGTAGTAGAAACTATTGAGCTAGATAACCATCCGTGGTTTGTAGGGTGTCAATTTCATCCTGAATTAAAAAGCAGGCTTGATAAAGCACATCCGTTATTCTATGGTTTTGTAAAAGCATCATTAAACGAGAGTAAGAAATGAAAATTAATGAAGTAAAATGCAATAATATTGTTTTTGGAGGTGACAACCTTCCCTTTATTGGCGGTCCTTGCGTCATCCAGAACATGCTAAAAGCGTTGGCAATGTTGCAGATATTCTTCAGATACCTGCTTTTTTATGTAGGCAAACTGATTTATTAATTGCTGCTGGAGAAACTGGGAAAGTTGTTAATGTAAAAAAAGGTCAATTCTTATCTCCGTATAAAGTAAAAAATATTATTGATAAAATAATAAGTACAAATAACAAAAATATTCTTATTACAGAGCGTGGGAATTCATTTGGGTATGATAATTTAACTTCTGATATGCGTTCTATTCAAATTATGCAAGAATTTGGTTTCCCTGTTATCTATGATGCAACACACAGTGCGCAAGTGCCTGGCAATACAGAAAAAACAACTTCTGGACAAAGAGATTTTATTCCAGGACAAGTTCGTGCTGCTGTTGCAACAGGTTGTGATGGAATTTTTATGGAAGTACATGATAATGTGGATAATGCATTAAGCGATGCAGGTACTCAATGGCCACTAGACAAACTTGAACCTTTATTAACATCAATGATAGAATTTAGAAAGGTGTATTTAAAACATGGATAATGCTTTAAAAGAAAAATTAGAACAAATTAAGCTTTTAATTTGTGATGTAGATGGCGTTTTAACTGATGGAACACTTATTTACACTACCAATGGAGAAGAAGCAAAGAATTTTAGTGTATTAGATGGAGTTGGATTTCATATGCTTAATCGATTGGATATTGATCTGAAAACTGCTTGGATTACTGGTAGAGAATGCGCTACCACATCATATCGTGCAGAAAAATTAAAAATTGATAAAGTATATAATGGTGTAATTAGAAAAATTGAATCTTATAATGAGCTGAAAGAAGAATATAATATACAAGATCATGAAATTTGTTTTATTGGTGATGATATTATTGATATGCCACTCTTTGAAAAAGTTGGTTTAGCTGTTTCAGTGCCAAATGCACCAGATTATGTTTCAAAGCATGCACACTATATTACATCAAAAGCTGGTGGATATGGTGCGGTTAGGGAAGTGATTGATTTAATTATTAGCTCAAGGGGCAATTTTGATGATGCAATCAACCAGTTGCTTTCTGAATTACGATGAAGTTTCATTATCTCGCATTTTTTCTTCTTATTGCTTGTTATAGCAATGATAATACAAGCGAAAAAACGACTAAATCAGTTCATAGTCAACTTTCATCAGATGTTGAAATTACATTAACAGAAATGGGTAATATCAAAGCCTTAGTTACAGCAGAATTATTAGAAAAAAATGATGATGATTTTGTTCTAAAACTAACTAATGATGTAGTCGTTGATTTATATGATACCAACTATCATCATTCTTCTACTGTTAAATCAGATTATGCACTTGTAAGCGAAAAAGAAAATCAAATCAATGCCTTTGGAAATGTGATTGTTAAAGCTGATAATGGTGAAGAATTATTAACAGATTCTCTTTTATGGGATAATAAAGTAGATAGAATATTTACAGATGCAGAATTAATATTTATTTCAGGAGAGCTTGATACTTTTTATGGAAAAGGATTTGAATCAAATATTGATTTAACTGAATGGAAAATTACAAAGCCTAGAGGAATTATTAACAATGACTAAAATTTTAGAAACTAAAAACTTAAAGAAAAGTTTCTCTAGTAGAACCGTAGTTAATGAAGTGAATTTGAATCTTGCTAAAGGAGAGATTGTTGGATTGTTAGGACCAAATGGAGCTGGAAAAACGACCACATTTTATATGATTACTGGAATGATTAGACCATCTTCTGGTGAAATATTTTTTGATGATAATAATATTACGACTGCTCCAATGTATCAACGAGCAAGAATGGGAATAGGATATCTTGCACAAGAACCATCTATTTTTGCAAAGTTAACTGTAGAAGACAATTTGAGAATTGTATTAGAAAATATTCTTCCATCTAAAGATGAGCAAACCGAATTGATTGATAAGTTGCTTTTACAATTTAATATTGATCACTTAAGAAATAATTTGGGAGGCAGTCTTTCTGGAGGAGAAAGAAGAAGAGTAGAAATATGTCGTACATTATCATTAAAACCAGATTTTATCTTACTCGATGAACCATTTGCAGGAGTTGATCCGATTGCTGTGGAAGATATACAACAAATTGTTACTTCTTTAAAGGAGCAAAATATTGGTGTTCTCATTACAGATCACAATGTTAGAGAAACACTTTCTATTACAGATCGATCTTATTTATTATATAATGGTAAAATTTTGAAATCTGGAGATGCGGAAACATTGGCTAATGATGAAGAAGTCCGCAAATTATATCTTGGCAATAAATTCAGGCTTGATTAATGAATAAGATTTCTACAAAGCTTAGACAAAAACAGACCGCTATTCCAAAACAAATTCTTCAATCCCGTTTTTTAGAGATGTCTCTTTCTGATATCGAAGAAGAATTACAGAGTGAAATTGAAAAAAATCCAGTTTTGGTTGAAAAAAATTTAGAAGATTTTAGAGAAAAATCTTCAGATACATCCCAATTTGATAATCAAGAAAATTATGATTTATTTCTCGCAAATGTTGCAGAAGATATAGACGTTGTTGGGAATCTAATTAAGCAAATAGAAGAATCAGAAATGGATAACAGAGATAAAGAAATTGCTAAACAAGTTATTTTTAATGTCGATGAAGGTGGATTTCTTGATATTGAACCTGAATTAATTGCTGATAATTGTAATGCTGACTTAAGCGAAGTAGAAAATATGATTAATTTGGTCAAAACTCTTAATCCTATTGGAGTAGGGTGTAAAGATGTACAAGAATATCTTTTGCTTCAAATCAATGAAAATGATTCTTTTGCCAAAAAGATTATTATGGAACATTTTGATGATTTTTTACAACAAGATTTCTCAAAAATTAAATCACACCTAAATTGTTCCGATTCTGAATTTGATAAAGCATTAAATATAATATCTTCTAAAAATTTTTCTCCAATTATTAATTATGATGAGTCAGATTATGTTTTTCTGATAAAGAAAAAAAATTTATGAATGATCATATTGACAATGCACAAAATTTATTAGATGCGATTGTATTTAGATCTACGACCATTAAAGATGTGATGAAAGAAATTATTGCTTTACAGAATGATTATTTATCTGGTAATCAAGAATATCCTAATCCACTTCGCTTGGAAGATATTGCTCAAAAATTAGAAATGGATATTTCAACAGTTAGTAGAACAATTAAAGATAAATATGTTGATACTCCCCTTGGTGTTATAAGTTTAAAAACTTTCTTTAGTAGTAAAGTTGTAAAAGATTCTGGTGAAGTCATTGGTAAAAAAGAATTAGAAGATATTATTAGGAATCTTATTGATTCAGAAGATAAAGATAGTCCGTTGTCTGATTTAGAGATAGCAAATTTGTTAAAAGAACAAAATATTTCTATTGCAAGAAGAACAGTAGCTAAATATCGAGAATCAATGCATATTCCAAGTGTAAAAAGGAGAAAAAAGTGAGCATTAAACATTGTATTAAAGTAGATGATTTTTCAAAAGAAGAAATTTTGAATCTGTTTACTTTAGCTGCCGATTTAAAAGCAAAATATCGTAATAAAGAAGAGTTTAAACCATTTGCAAACCATTCTATGGCAATGATATTTGCCAAACCATCTGCAAGAACAAGGGTATCATTTGAAACTGGCTTTTCTTGGATGGGAGGACATGCAATTTATTTGGCTCCTCAAGATATTGGCCTTGGAAAAAGAGAAAGCGCTTCAGATTTAGCACAATTATTTAGTCGATATAATGATTTAATCATGGCACGTGTGTTTAGCCATCAAGATATCTTAGATTTTGAAACACACGCTACTGTTCCTGTTATTAATGGATTAACTGATTACAATCATCCATGCCAAATTTTGACGGATATGTTTACAGTATGGGAACAGAAGCAAGATACATTTGATAGTTTGAAGATTGTCTATGTAGGAGATGGTAATAATATTGTTAATTCTTGGATGCGATTAGCTTCCATTCTTCCTTTCGAATTTGTTTGTATATGCCCAGAAGGATATGGTCCTGATTCAGATACAATGAAATTTGCAAATGATGCTGGCATATCTAATGTTTCGGTATCCCACTCACTTGATGCTGTTCAAAATGCAGATGTAATTTATACAGATGTGTGGGCATCTATGGGACAAAAAGAAGAAATTGATGAACGCATTAAAATCTTTTCTCCATTTCAAGTGAATTCAGATTTAGTAAAGAATGCAAAAGATGATTATTTGTTTATGCATTGTTTACCAGCAGAACGTGGAAGAGAAGTCACAGATAATGTGATTGATTCAGACAATTCAATTGTATTTGAACAAGCAGAAAATAGATTACACATTCAAAATGCAATTATGGTTAAATTGTGTAACAAAGAATGATATCAATCAAAAAAATTACTGAAATTGCTAGACATGTTTATAAAACTCTTGGTCCATGCCATGCAGAAAGCATTTATCGTGATGCCATGAGCATTCAGTTACAAGAAGAGGGTTGTATTGTAAAAACTGAAGCACCTATTAGTATTTATTTTACTACTAAAAATAAGAAGAAGATGATTGTAGGTGATGGTAGGATAGATTTATTAGTACAATCGACAAAGAAAAAAAATGATCAAATTGTAATGGAATTAAAATGTGTTTCACCATTGATAAAAGAAGGCGATAAAGAAAAAGTTAAAAAATCTAAAGAATACATACAGTTAAAAAAATACCTTAACTCATTTAAAACACCTAGCAAAGG
>LULN01000073.1_pt1 | contig 16293 bp, 17 predicted proteins | sample 728131 | NCBI WGS metagenome assembly LULN01 (sample SAMN03860288, study PRJNA289734) | marine metagenome | biome: seawater column; feature: ocean; material: water; isolation source: Red Sea water column Station 149 - depth 100m | place: Saudi Arabia: Red Sea | collected 2011-10-15 | depth 100 m
AGCTACTCGTAATCTAACACCAGGCGGTTCATCCATCTGACCGAACACTAATGCAGTCTTATCAATAACTCCTGACTCTTCCATCTCTCGGAAAAGGTCATTCCCTTCTCTTGTTCTTTCTCCAACACCAGCGAATACAGAAACTCCACTGTGGTGTGTTGCTACTCTGTTAATCATTTCTTGAATAAGAACGGTTTTTCCAACACCAGCACCGCCGAATAATCCAATCTTTCCACCTTGCACATACGGTATTAATAGATCGATAACTTTAATACCAGTCTCAAACATTTCATTTTGCGCTGTCACTTCTTCGAAAGGAGGTGGATTTCTATGAATCGGCCATCTCTCTTTAATATCAAGAGATTCAGTAGGCACATCTAATGAACGTCCATAAACGTTAAAAATATGACCTAAGGTAGCTTGACCAACAGGAACTGAAATAGGAGAACCTGTATTGGTCACCTCAGCCCCTCTACGAAGACCGTCGGTACCTTGCATAGAAATAGCTCTAATTTTTCCTTCACCTAAATGCTGTGCGACTTCAAGAACAATTGTGTTAGTTTCTCCGTCAACCTCTACATCAACTTCAAGAGCATAATTTAATTCCGGCAATGCATCCAATGGGAATGCAACATCAACTACCGGTCCCGCTATTTTCGATACTCTACCTTTTTCCTCACTCATTTTTTCCTTCCTTTAATCTTTATTCTGCAAGTGCCTCAGCACCACCAACAATTTCTGATATTTCGGTAGTGATTTCAGCTTGGCATTCATGTACTTTGGTATTAAATCTTCCAAAACTTCTTCAGGAGAAGGTTCAAATGAATAACCACCTGATGTATCTTCAGTTTCTTCTGTATTTTCTTCACTGTCGCTAACAACTGGTAGTAATTGTTTTACCGTAGCTTTTTGAGTTAATGCTGACATGTACTCTGTATAGAGAATATAAACTTCAGAAACTTCACCTTCGTTATATCCTTCAATGACAGGCTTCATTACCTCAAAAGCGTCATCAAACTTTGGCTCATCGGTTACACCTTCATATTCATTTACAGACTCAAAATTCCTGTAATTAAAATAGCCTGTTCCTTTTTTACCAACTGTTACAAGCTCTACTTCTTTATTTTCTGATAATAATTCGGCTTGTTTATTTTCAGCTGCTTTAAGAATGTTGGTATTGTATGCTCCAGCTAAACCTCTGTCTGAAGTAACAACAATAATTACAGCTTTATTACTTTTATTTTCATCTGTGTCTTTATCTAAACCACCTTTGCCCACTAAATCAGCAACAATTTGGTTTAAAACATTTACATAAGAGTTTGAAGACTCCATTCTTTGTTGAGCTTTAACAATCCTAGAAGATGCAATCAATTCCATTGCACGAGTAATCTTCTTAGTAGATTTAACACTCTTAATTCTTCTATTTATTATCCTAAGCTCAGCGCTTGCCATAGTCTTTAGCTTTCTTCCTCTGTTGTAGCTTCTTCTTCAACTGTTACAATTGTTTTCACAAATGCAGTAACAGCGTTTTTCAATTCTTCTTCTGGTAAATCTCCTGTATCTCTTATAGTTTCAAGTATTTCGGGATGCCTTGTGTTGATATACTCATGAAGGCCTTCTTCAGCTGATACCATATCATCCTCAGGTACCTTATCTAAGTAGCCTTCTGTTACCGCAAAGAGTGTTACAACCTGATATTCAACTGATACTGGTTGATACTGTGGCTGCTTTAATAGCTCCACTACCCTTCTACCTCTATCAAGCTGTGCTTGAGAAGCAGCATCGAGATCAGAACCGAATTCAGCAAATGCTTCTAACTCTCTAAACTGTGCCAAGTTAATTCTTAAAGGTCCTGCAACTTTTTTCATAGCCTTTATCTGTGCGGCACCACCTACACGAGATACTGACGTACCCGGGTTAACGGCTGGTCTAATTCCTGAGTAAAACAATTCACTCTCAAGATAAATTTGACCATCAGTAATTGAGATAACATTTGTAGGAATAAAAGCTGAAACGTCACCAGCTTTAGTCTCAATAATTGGTAGTCCTGTTAAAGATCCTCCTCCAAGTTCATCGGAAACTTTTGCACAACGCTCTAATAGCCTTGAGTGAAGATAAAATACATCTCCAGGATACGCTTCTCGACCTGGTGGCCTTCTGAGAAGTAATGATATCTGCCTATAAGCATCTGCTTGTTTAGACAAGTCATCAAAAATAATTAACCCATGCTCACCGTTATACATCCAGTGCTGCCCAATGGCTGAACCAGCATATGGAGCATACATTTGAAGAGCTGCTGCTGCAGATGCTGGAGCATTCACAACAACTGTTTTATCCATTACTCCATTTTCTTCAAGCTTTTCTATAACTTCTGCAACGGTTGATGATTTTTGACCAATAGCTACATAAATACATTTAACATCTGTATCTTTTTGATTAATGATTGTATCAATTGCAACAGCAGTCTTACCAATCTGCCTATCACCAATAATCAACTCTCTTTGACCACGACCAATAGGAATCATAGAGTCGATAGCTTTAATTCCTGTTTGAAGTGGCTCTGATACTGGTTGTCTCTCCACCACTGTTGGAGCTTGGATCTCTAATCTTCTTGATTCAGTAAATTCAATTGGGCCTTTCCCATCGAGTGGGTTTCCGAGTGGGTCAATAACTCTACCTAAAAATCCATCACCAACACCAATTGATAATACTTTTCCAGTCTGTTTAACAGGCATTCCTTCTTCAACACCTGAGGCATCTCCCATAAGCACAACACCGATAGATTCTTCTTCAAGGTTCAGTGCAACGCCAATTAAACCACCAGGGAATTCCAATAATTCTGAAGCCATAACATTTTCAAGACCTTTTACTCTTGCAACACCATCAGCAATAGTTGCAACGTGTCCTACAACGTCATCTTTTAATTCTTTCTCCCAGCCTTTAAGGCTGTCTTTCAATGATTTCGAAATATCTTTAGGATCTAATGTTAAATCACTCATTCTTACCTACCTTCTAAAACAGATTTTACTTCTTGGAGTCTTGAAGAAACCAAGCCATCAAAAGTTCGCTCTCCCACGCTAACGCTGAGACCACCTATGACTGACTCATCAACCTCAAGTTGTAACTCCACTTTTCTTCCAAACTTCTTTTTCAAAACTCGCTTAATGCTATTTTGCGTCTTATCATCTAACTCAATAGCAGACACAACTTTTGCTAATGAGGCTCCTCTTTTCTCAGCAAAATACTCTGAGACAAAGGATGAAATTTCAACTAAATTATCACCGTAGCCTTGAGAAATTGTTAAGGAGATTAAATCTAAGGTCATAGAATCAACCCTTTTTCCTAGTAAATTGCTCATGGCTTCTATCTTTTTCTCTGCTGGTACGCCAAAATTTCTAAATACATCTAAAGCTTCTTTATGATCAGCAATAGCATTGAAAACTTGGAGGATTTCGCTTTCAACTCTATCTGAATTTTCAGATGAACCTATTATTTCAACTAACCCTTTTGAAAAAGATTTGGTGCTCATTTACTTATCTGACCCCATTTCTTTAATAAACTCGTCTATCAATTTTTCTTGATCTTTTTTAGACATTGAAGATGCTACTTTTTCTGAAATTTCTAATGATAAATCAGCAACTTCAGACTTAATTTCACTTGATATTCTGTCTCTTTCTGCCTCACTATCAGCTCGAGCTTTAGCAATTATTGCTTCTGCTTCCTCTTTAGCTTCATTTACGATGCCTTCTTTAAGCTTTTCAGCTGTAGCTTTACCTTCATCAATTATTTTTCTAACTTCTTCATCTGCATTAGATACAAGTTTTTGATAATCTTCTCTTGTTTTTTGAGCTTCATATTTTTCGTTTTTGGCTTTTGAAATCTGTCCTTCAATAGCTTCTGCTCTAGCGCTTAATGTTTCATCAAGAGTTGGCAGTGCCCACTTCCAAACAAAGAAAAATACAATAGCAAAAGCAAATACACCTGCAACAAGTTCAGATGTTGCTGGTAAAAGTAGCTCTAAACCTGAAGAGCTCTCTTCAGCTTCTGCTAGAAAAGTTTCTAAATTTATATTCATTCCTTACTCCTATACCAAAAAGAATAAGACGAAACCAATTAGTGCTAATGCTTCAGTGAAAGCAATTCCTAAGAACATAGTTGTTCTTACCATACCTGCTGCTTCAGGTTGTCTTGCCATCGCTTGAACTGCATTACCAACAATAATTCCGATTCCTACACCTGGCCCTATTGCCGCTGCACCGTAACCTATAAGGGCGTAACCCTTAACGACCACCTCTGCTGCTAGTTCCTCCATTTTTATCCTCCTGTTTTCTTTTAATGCTCCGGATGCAACGATGTCTGTATATACACCGCTGACAAGAGCGTAAAAATATATGCTTGTAAAATTGATACAACTATTTCAAAACCATAGATTGCTAATCCGAATACATACCATGCAACACCTATCGGGATCTTTCCTGGTACTGGCCATACGCCATTTTGGTAAATAAAGAAATAACCTGAAACAAGTAGCAAGCTCAACATTAAGTGCCCTGCTACTAAGTTTGCAAATAATCGAACGGCTAAACTTACAGGTCTTACAATTAATGTAGATGCAAATTCAATAAGCCCAACGAGAGGCTTTAAGGCAACAGGAAGTCCTGGTGGCCACATAAGGTGAGTAAAGTACTCTTTTCCTTGTTTCTTAATTCCAGCTACGAGAAAGAGAACATAAGTTATTAATGAAAGTAATAGTGGAATTGCAATTCTAGATGTAATTGGAAAATTGATTAATGGGGCTACTTCGAAAAGATTGCCTACCAGGATAAACATAAATATTGATAAAAGATAAGGGACATAAGCCTCTCCACCTTTACCTATTACGCTCATTGCAATATCTTCTCTAATCAAAGTAACTAAAGATTCGACAACTGATTGTATTTTTGAAGGAACGACTGATTTCTTTCTAAGTCCAGCGAATAAAAATATAACGACAAGAAAAGCAGCGAATAAAATTAAGAAGTGTGTTCTACTAATACCAGTTTCGCCAATGTAGAAAATTGGTTTAAATACAAATAACTCATTTACATTTGAAGGAGTGCAAACTATTCCCCCTTCTATGTCACATGACTCAGCTGCAACAATCATTCAGTTTCAATCCAATCTAAATCTCTGTCTTTTTTTAGTAATGTAAATGATTCTATAGCCAACATACCTATGAATAGAATAATTACACTTATCGGTAAGATTACCAAATCCATAGGATATGCAACCCTAAATGCCAATAAAATTAGGATTGTCATGCCAATTCTTAAAAAGAAACCAAATAATGCTGAAACATAAAATAAATTTATTGAAATTGAAGCAGCATATGATTGCATGTACGCATTAAGCAGAAAAGCAAAGGTAACTGTGAAAGAAGCTATTAATGAGGTCACAAATGCTTCCTCAGACCTTATTAATGAAAAAATCAATACGCCTAGATATAGTGGAATAGACCTTTTAATCATTCTTTTTACTAAAACAACTTCAACTTTCATCAGATAACTTTCTTGAATAGATCCATAATTTGTAATAACCACTAAAACAGCCAAGGATTATTCCACCAATTACTCCGTAAGGGTTTATATCAAAAAAATACTCAATTAATAAACCTATTAACATCCCACTAATTATGGAAGCACCAAAAGAAGTGGTTAATACCCAGCCAGAAGCATTATCTTTTACAGCGTTATTATTTTTATTTAAATAGCCTTTATCTTCACTATTCATATGGTTGGAATGCTTTTGCAAGGTTTCTTATTTCCTCTTCTAATTCCTGCCTTCTATCTTCATTATCTCTATTTTTTAAAGCTTCAGAAATTAAATATCCCACCTTAGTTGATTCTTCTTCTTTCATTCCACATGTTGTTATTGCGGGAGTCCCCATTCTGATACCTGAAGTAATAAAAGGAGATCTTTCATCAAAAGGTATTGCATTTCTATTTAATGTTATGCCCATATCATTCAATAAAATTCCTGCCTCTTTACCGGTCAGCTCATCATCAACACTTCCTGTATCAACTAAAACTATGTGATTTGAAGTGCCACCACTTACAACCCTTAACCCTTCTGCTTTAAATGATTCAGCTAAAGCATGGGCGTTGTCTAATATTTGTTGTGCATAAGATTTGTATTCATCTGACATAGCCTCTTTAAAGCAAACAGCTTTTGCAGCTATCTGATTGTTAATTGCACCACCCTGTGCCCCAGGAAAAATATTTTGATCTATGCCTTTAGCAAATTCTTCTTTAGATAATATCAACCCACCCCTCGGACCCCTTAGGGCTTTATGAGTAGTAGCCGTTATTACATCGGCATATGGAACAGGGTTTTCAACTACTTTACCTGCGACAAGTCCAATGAAATGAGCTGCATCAACCATAAAATAAGCACCTATAGAATCTGCAATTTCTCTGAATCCTTTAAAATCCAAATCTTGAGAATAAGAGGAGTATCCGGCAATAAGTAATTTTGGTTTTGTTTTGGAAGCTAATTCTGCAACTTCTTCCATGTTGATTAATTCTGTTTCTCTATCTAATCCATAACCAACAAAGTTGTATGTTCTTCCAGAGAAATTAACAGGAGAACCATGAGTTAAATGTCCACCCTGGTCTAATGACATACCCATAACGGTATCCCCTGGTTCTAAAAGATTTAAATAAACTGCCATATTTGCTGATGAACCTGAGTGAGGCTGGACATTAGCATGATCTGCTTCAAATAATTCACAGGCTCTATCTATAGCAAGTTGTTCAATCTCATCAACAGTTTCACAACCTTCGTAGTATCTTCTGCCTGGGAATCCCTCTGAATATTTATTAGTAAGTATTGAACCTGAAGCCTCCATTACTGCTTGTGATGCAAAGTTTTCAGAAGCAATTAAATGTATATGTGAATTCTGTCTTTCAAGATCTGTTTTAATTAAGCCCGCTATTTCTTCATCAGCAGATAATAAATTGTCTCTGGAAGCACCTTTATTACTCATATATATACTTTAACAGTAACTTGGAGGCCACTTAAGTGGACCTTCCCTTAATATTTCCCCACCTGGTTCTCTTAAATCAACAACTGTAGAACCATTTCCATGAACTGCTTCGCCTTCTATATAGTGCTCTATACTTTCTTTAAAAATCTCTTCTGCTTCATGATGGTTCTTTGCTTCTTTTTGACCTGTTAAATTAGCACTTGTAACAGCTAAAGGCCCTGTCATATTTAGCAATTCAACCGCTAACTCATTATCAGGAACTCGTAAGCCTATAGTATTAGGCGACTTTGTCCCAACACCATCAACAAAGTTTTCATTTGTCTCAACGACTACAGTTAATGGTCCTGGCCAATATAAGTCAACCACTTCTGGAATCTCTGAAATTATATCTAATTTATGAATTGAACTGTATGAAGGAAGCAATAACGAAACTGGCTTGTTATCATCTCTTTCTTTTATAGTAAACAAGTTTTTAACAGCTTCTTCAGAATAAGGATCCACTCCAATCCCATAAACTGTTTCTGTTGGAATTCCAATAATGAAACCTTTTGAAACCGCATCTACTGCTTCATTTAAATTATCTTTTTGCAAAAACATATCTGTCTTTCTCAGCTAAGTCTTCTAACAATTTTACTTCATCCCAACTGTTTAGTAATTCAAGAGTTTCTGATGATTTCCTTGAGTCTATTTCTAAAAATAGATTTACTTCCTTATAGTCTCTCTCCTCTAATTCATGAATTAAATTAGATATGATCTCTAGACCATCCTTGCCACCATTTAATGCAGTTAAAGGTTCGTAATCTATAACTTCTCTATCAAGCTCATTAAGATTTTCAGTCGGAATATAAGGTAAGTTAGCAACTATCAAGTCATGATCAGTTTCTTTGACATTTTCTAGTAAATTAGATTGGAAAAAAGATACCTCTAAAGAATTTAATTTTGAATTCTCATTGGCTAACTCAATTGCATCTTCTGAAATATCTATTCCTGTAACTTCTGAATTTGGAAAAATTGATTTCATCATAAGAGCAATACATCCTGATCCTGTTCCCACATCCAGAACTTTCTTTGGAGATTCTATATTATCTTTGATTATCTGAACTAAATACTCCGTTTCAGGCCTAGGAATTAAACATCTCTCATCAACTTTCAAACTTATTGAATAAAAAGGTACATACTCTTCTATGTACTGAAGTGGCTCATGGTTCACCCTTCTAGTTAAAAGTGAAGAATACTCACTTTGATAATCAGTTGTAGAGCCCGATAACTCTTTTGCTTTTTCTCTTAAACGAGCTAATTCATGTTCCGGAATATTTTTTATATCCAATGTTTTACTCTTCTAAATTAGCCAATCTTGTTGTCTCATGATCAGCAACTAGTGCATCTACAAAGTCATCAAGATCCCCATCTAGTACCTGATCTAGCTTTTTAACAGTAAGATTTATTCGATGGTCTGAAACTCTATTGTCTTTATAATTATAAGTTCTAATTTTATCTGAACGCTCTCCAGAGCCTACCTGTTCTTTTCTATCTTTTGCTCTCTCTGCAGCAGCTTCATCTTGTTTTGCTTTTAATAATCTTGCACGCAAAATTCTCATAGCCTGATTTTTATTCTTTAATTGTGATTTTTCGTCCTGACAGGAAACAACTAAACCAGTTGGAATATGAGTAATTCTTACTGCTGAGTCCGTTGTGTTCACACTCTGGCCACCTGGTCCACTTGATCTATAAACATCTACTTTTAAGTCATTTTGATCAATGTTTAAATCAACTTCTTCTGCTTCAGGCAAAACTGCAACTGTTGCAATAGATGTGTGTACTCTTCCTTGAGATTCAGTTTTAGGAATTCTTTGTACTCTATGAGCACCAGCTTCAAATTTTAATTTCGAGTAAACTCCTTTTGATTTAATTGCAAAAATAATTTTGCTGTATCCACCCATATCAGAATCAATAAGTTCAATTTTTTCAACTTTCCATGAATTCCTTTCTGCATAGCGGTTATACATCTTGTATAAATCACCTACCCATATGGAGGCTTCTTCTCCTCCCGCACCAGGTCTTATTTCAACTAATACATCCTTTTCATCACTAGGGTCTTTGGGCAGCAGAGCAAGTTTTATTTTTGAAGTTAAACCTTCAACCTGTGCCTTGGAGTCACTAATTATTAGTTCATACTCTTTCTTAGTATTTTGATCAGTTTCTTCTGTCAGTAATTCTTGTGCATCCGTAATATCAGAATTTAGTGTCTTCCATTGGTTGAACAAATCAACAACTTGCGTAAGATCACTGTGTCTCTTTGCCATTTCTGCATAACCTTGAGGGTCTTTGGAAATATCAACTTTTGAAAGATCTTGTTCAAGCTCTTTCAATGAAGCTTCTAATTCTGTTAGCTTTTCTATAAGTGTTTTATCCATTACTTACCTCTTTTGATGTAGAAAGAATATCATCAAATATCGAAACATTTTCGCTATTTTTTACACAATTAGCCATTGCTATTCTTGCAACAATAATCTGATCTTCACTTGGTTTTTTTGTTGTAATTTTTTGAGTCCAAATACCAGGAGTACTAAATATTTTTGCAAAAAATGAATCACTATTTTTAAAATTAAATTTAAGTATTTCATAAGAAATCATAGCTACAACAAATATATGTAATATCCGAGTTATAAAAGTTAATGCAATATTTAATGTTGGAATGAATGGAAGAGTCAATAAGCTAACAAATACAATAAGGAAAATAAAAGCTGTACCGCATCTTATGTGTTCTTTTGGATAAGTTTTAATATCATCCATCTGCAGTGATTTTTTATCTTCGTACGAAGCTATAGTCATATGTTCAGCACCATGGTATTCAAAAAGTTCTTGTGCATCTTTTGTTCTACCAACTAAATATATATAAGCAATTACTATCAATCCTCTTAAGACACCTTCATAAATTCCTTTATTGATTTGGTTCGTATTAATCAAGTCAATAAGAAGTCTCGGACCAATTACTAAAATAGACAAAACCCCTATTAAAAAAACGTAGTTAAATATCTTTGATATGAAAGATATGTCTTCTTCCTCTTCATAGTAAATACTGTCAGACATTACGAGACCTTTATAACCAACATATAAAGAATCTACTAACGCACCTATTCCTCTTATTAAAGGGAGGGACCAGATTCCTTCTCTCCTAATTAAAGGAATTCTTTCTTCAAAATATTTTAAAATTTCATCTTTTTGATTTCTCACAGCAAGAGACCACCCTTTTGGGCTTTGTATAAGGACTCCACCAATTACAGCTTGTCCACCATAGGAAATATTATTATCAGACATAATAAATTAATTAAAGTAAAGTTATTCTTCTTCTTGAGAAGAAGCTTCTTGCTTAGGTGCTTGACGTGTACTCGTAGTACCGTATCGTTCTTTAAATCTTTCTACTCTACCAGTAGAGTCAACAAGTTTTTGTTTACCAGTAAAGAACGGATGGCTTGCGCTTGAAATCTCAAGCTTTACTAGAGGGTATTCTTTTCCATCTTCCCACTCAATTGTTTCATTTGTTTTAATCGTTGAGCGAGTTAAAAATGCAAAACCAGCATCTTCATCTTGAAAGACCACTTCTTTATATTCTGGGTGTATTCCTTGTTTCATAACTAATAGTTTACTTTACTTTATTTTTTAGCTTTTGAGATATCTTTTAAGAAAGCCTCGTTACTCTTCAAGGTTTTCATCCTATCAATAAGTAACTCTGTTGCTGCTCCACCCTCAAGGCCTACTAATACTCTCCTTAAAGTCCAGAGGGATTCTAGTTCTTTAGGTGATACAAGTCTTTGCTCTTCTCTTGTACCTGAAGGAGTAACATCAATAGCTGGAAATACACGTTTATCAGCGAGGCCTCTATCAAGACGCAACTCCATGTTTCCAGTCCCTTTAAATTCTTCAAAAATGACCTCGTCCATCTTTGATCCTGTTTCAACTAATGCAGTACCAAGGATTGTTAAGCTTCCTCCACCTTCAATATTTCTAGCTGCACCAAAGAATTGTTTTGGAGGAGTAAGAGCTGTTGAATCAACACCACCAGATAAAATTCTTCCACTAGCTGGAGTAGCTAAGTTATGTGCTCTGGCTAGTCTTGTTATCGAATCTAATAAGATAACAACATCTTTACCTTCTTCGACCAATCTTTTTGCTCGTTCAATTGCTAGCTTTGAAACTTGTGTATGTTCTTCTGGAGGTCTATCAAATGTTGAGAAGACTACTTCACCGTCAACAGAACGTTGCATATCTGTAACTTCTTCCGGTCTTTCATCAACAAGTACAACCATTAAATGAACTTCTGGATTATTAGCAGTAATAGAGTTCGCAAGTTCTTTTAAAATAGTAGTTTTACCAGCTTTTGGAGGTGAGACAATTAAACCTCTCTGACCTTTTCCAATTGGAGCAATTAGGTCTACGATTCTTCCCACAATTTTGTCTGGCTCTCCATCAATTTCAAGTTTTAATCTCTCATCTGGAAATAAAGGAGTTAACTTATCAAACTCTACTCTTCTAGCTAATAATTCTGGATCTCCGCCATTGACAGTTGTAGGTTCAACTAATGCAGGGTATTTCTCTTTTGCCCTTGGTGCTCTAATTGGTCCTTCAACAGAATCACCTTTACGTATTCTATATTTCTTAATGACGCCTGCTGGAACATATACATCCATTTCACTTGGCTTGTATCCGTCACATCTCAGAAATCCATACCCTTCTGGAAGAATATCTAAAAAGCCTGTTCTTGTTTCACCTTTTTTTATTTGACTATCGCCAGAATTAACAACTGAAGGAAGATCATCATCTGTTTTTGGCTTAGACTCAGGCACTTCAGCTTCAAGTACAGCATCACCTTGCTTAATTAAAAGATCTATTAATTTAGCCTTCTGTAATCCTTTGTGTTCAAGGCCAAGACCTTCAGCAATAGCGCGTAAATCTGCTACTGGTTTTGATTGTAATTGTGTTCTTGCGGACATATTTCTCCTTATCAATACATTCGGTTAGGGAATGTTGTTGATTTAATTTGTCTGAAAGACATTCTCATTATATACATAAATTTTATAAATCAACAATATTTAAAAATTTTTGCTTTTTTCTGTAATAGCTTAATTTATATAACTAATTTCCTGTACAAACTGATATATAGCTATCAAGATAATTTGTTTCTTCTTGAGTTAAAGGCCCTTTTGTTCGATAGTGATTGTAAGCACCTTCAAAATAAAGAACTAAAGCATCAGCAAACTGTTCTTCTCCTTCAAAATAATCCCATGCATCTTTTCTATAATTGCTGTTCTCTGGGCTAATGCATGTTTTTGTTAAATATGATAAAGCGTGAGATGCTTCGTGAATTAAAACATCCTTTACCTGTCCTGCAGCAAAGGCTCTATCTGATATCCAAATAGAAAGTGCCCAGTCTGCTCCTTTCTCTCCTTCTGGGTCTGTACCTGAAGAATCCCAAACACCATATGGACAACGACCAACAAGTGATAACGCATATTGGTGACAACCATTTATTACTAAAACTTCTTCTTCAATTATTGCTTTTAATGTAGCTGGTAAATCATCAACTAAACTATCTAAAGTCAACTGATTTGTCCCCTCAAAACCAGCAAAAGAAGTAAACGGACCTTCATACATAACAACCTCATCATCTTCATTGCTTATGATCTGGACAGATTCTGAATCTTCAGAAACAGCAATTTTGCTAATTGGAACGAGTGAAGGTGTAGTCGAAGTTTCTTCTACTTTAGTTGTTGAAGGACTTGTTGTAGTTGAGGTCTCTTCTACTAATGTTGTCGATGTTGTTACAGCAGATTCTGACTCTGAGCTTGTGTTTGAAACGTATAGAAAAGACGAAAACACAATTAAGGCCAAAATAAAGCTGGTTATATATTTATTATTCATTATCACCAAACACCTTTATTCCTGTTCCTAAGATGAATATTCCGAAAATATAAATAATCAGCATTATGCCAAATGTTAATGAAAATGAACCCATGCTTAATAAGTCTTGTTGAAAAGTTGCAAATTCACTATCTGGAGGAATTATTAATATTCTTATAAATAACCAAACTGAAATAACAAATGAAAATAATGGAAATATTTTGAATACTCCTTCGGAATCATTAATTGACTCAAGTAATTCATTTCCTCCACCAGGAAGTGATTTAAATAATACACCTTCTAAACACATTAAATAAGTTAATGCACATATAGCTGTTAAAAGTGCCGACTGTGTGACGAATGATAACGAAGTTAAATAAAAGAAAATAAACCCAGCCAAACTTAGGGCAATGGATGAGAAGAACTTAGGTGAAAGCGTTGCCTTTACCCTAGTTGACACAATATAGCTGCTAGCTATAAAACCAAAAATAAAGCCTATTGGCATATTGAATAAAATAAATGTTACTGTCGAAATTAAAGCAAATAAAATTGCTTGAGGTGCCCATTTGTAATAAACAACTTCGCCAAAGAAGTTTCTTTCAATAAATCCTTCTACTCCTTCATAAGAAAGTGTTACAGTTACTAAGCCAACAAACGCTGCAAGAAATATTGCTAAATTTTCAAGACTAAAAGTTAAGGTTGCTCCCTCTTCTACGTAACTTATTAAGAAGGAAGTAATTATTAAGACAAATGAAATTTTAATAAAACTAACTAGTTTATTAGATTGTAAAAACTCCTTATCACGGGTGAACCATCTAATACGATAAGTAGAAATTATTTTACTAAACCACTCTTGTAGTAATAAGACAAGATAGAAAAGAACTATAATTCCTGTTGTAACTATTACACCCATGCTATTTTTTTCTTGATCTGTGAAATCTATATCCTCAAATAGTGGAATAGAAGTAATCAAAGCATTTGTTATTTCAATATTTAATAGGGTTTCCTCTTCAATTATCGGAGGGGGTACGGTCGTTGTTGTGGTAGTTGTTGAAGTTGTAGTTGTTGGTGGAATTGTTGTGGTAGTTGTTGAGGTTGTAGTTGTTGTGGGTTGATATGCAGTGACAATCTTCGAATTGAAATAATCTTCCTTTATATACTCTATACAAGTTAATGCATTACAATCTTCATCACTTTTATCTACTGCCTTTGATTTGGTAACGGTTATCGTAGCTCCAACGTCACCCTCAAAACAACAGAGTTCTACTACGCCTTTTAAGCTTGGCAAAATATATCTCGTTCTCTCAGAGTTGTTCTGATTTAATACCTCAAGAACTATACGATCATACTCGTCATAGTTAATTGACCAGCTTATTTGTACACTATTCTCACCTAATCGTTCTATATCTAATTCAATATTTTCAGAATCTAAAGTTGAATTTATAAAAAAGACACAGGAGAGAATTATGAAAAATTTCTTCATTTTCTTTTAGGCACTACTTTGAATTTTTTTCAGAATCCCTGAAACAACTAATCTTTCTTTCCCTGAATATCTTGGATGACAGGTTGTTAGAGTCAATCTATCTACGCCATTATTGTATAGTAAGTACTCTCCACCCCTAGCTGGTACAACATGTATCTGGTCAATAATATATTGATATTTATTACCGGCGAAAGTTAAATTGATTGCATCACCAACATTAACCAAATGTAAATCTCCAAATGGGGCACCATGAGTTGTTCTATGACCTGCAATTCCAACATTTCCACCAGAGCCAGGAATCTCTGTACCGAGATAATAACCTGGACCAAGCTGTAATTCTGCTTCTGAAGTGCCTATAACCACGTATTGTTCAAGATTAATTTCAGGAATCTCAAGAAAGCCAAAAACTGAAACATCTTCAACTTCTTTAGTAGTGCTAGATCTTAAACTTAATATCTCCCTTATCTCAGGAAACAGGCCAGCTTCATTTTCATCATTGCTGAAATCAAGATTAAGATTAAACTTTCTCTCATAAATCTCTTCAACCGGGCTTTCGTTAGTAAATATTTCTTTTAGTTCCTCTTGTGCTGCAATTTGTTGAGTATTAGTTAAGAAAGTTTGCTGAAATGCATAAAACCCAATGATAAAACTCATCATTGTAAATGAGGCGGCAATAAGAAATCCATTTCTTTTAACTTTTTTCTTCTTTAATTTATTTTTTCTTGATGTTATTTCGGTTACTGATGATGTTTTTTTATCAAGCAAAGCTTGTTCGTGAGAGAATATAATTGTAAAACCAGCATTATTTAATGATGTAAGATTTTCTTGTAGAATTTTTATTATTACGCTTCTATCGATATCTCTAAAAATATCTTTCTTTTTAATATTTTGAATTGCAACAGTTGTATATTGAAGCTCCTTAAGTAAATGACTGTATTTTTTAAGCTTCTTATTTTTTGGATTGTACTTTTCATCATTATCAAATGTAATTTTGACTTTTGTCTGAACAATACTTTCTAATGCTTCCTTTAAAGTAGAAGCATTTTCATAAACTTTTTGAAGTGATGATATTTTATTTAACAACCTTCTTTTTCTATATCTAATAAATAAACCTATTCCAAGTAAGAACGAGGCTGCACTTCCGTAATATAAATAGTAAGGATCGAGTTCTTCGTAATTAATAAAGGTTAAATTTAATCCTGTATCAGCCATTGTGATGCTATTTTCTTGATAAAGGTAAGTGACTATGAAATCTCCATCAGTAAAGTAAATATCTTCTTCAAAATCCCAAATATAAATATCATTACCCTCTTCTGAAGTCAAAGGATCTCCTTCGTCAGGATCAATAGGAATAGTTGTAGTTGGAGGAGGAATTGTTGTTGTAGTAGTGGATGTAGTTGTAATTCCTACATCAACATCAATATCGAAATCCGTATCAATAGTAGTTGTTGTAGATATTGAAGTGGTTGTAGTAAGTTTTGGTATTGTTGTTGTAGTTTCATCTTCATCCTTTATGCAGTTAGCTTTCTTAACAAACTTACCGCTTGCTTCTTTATTGTTTAATGTATTTTTTACACTAATTAGAAGTTTATATTTTGAATCTTCTGGAACATTTTCAATAGTTGTAATAAACGCAGAAGTTCCTGATGAAATTTTGTAAGTGGTTTCCGAAACTATCTTTTTGTCAATATACACTGAAAGTTTAATAATTGCATCAACAGTTGAATCTGTGTGATCTATTGATAAACCAAAGTTTCCTCCACCACCTTCATTACATGTCCTATTGTTTTTAATTACAGGCTTGAATACTTCTTTAGGAAGAGTTGTAGTTGTTGTAGATGTAGTTGTTGTAGATGTAGTTGTTGTAGATGTAGTTGTTGTAGATGTA
>LULN01000117.1_pt1 | contig 16229 bp, 19 predicted proteins | sample 728131 | NCBI WGS metagenome assembly LULN01 (sample SAMN03860288, study PRJNA289734) | marine metagenome | biome: seawater column; feature: ocean; material: water; isolation source: Red Sea water column Station 149 - depth 100m | place: Saudi Arabia: Red Sea | collected 2011-10-15 | depth 100 m
GGCGTTAGCTTTGAAGAAGTCGTTGGAAACGTTTAATTAACTAGAGGCACAAATTAATGGCAAACCTAAACATTCCAGCCACAAGAGATAGAACCCTTGATGCATTCAAGGGTAAGATGATCGGGGGTGGTGCAAGATCTAATTTATTCGAATGTGAGATTTATTTTCCAGATGCTGCAATTCCAGATGACAGTACTAAAGATTTAGTATCAGATAAGGTTAGATTTTTGGTAAAAGCAGCAGCACTTCCTGCCTCAACGATTAGTAATATTGCTATTCCGTTTAGAGGAAGGAATCTAAAAATTGCTGGAGATAGAACATTCGAACCTTGGACAATTACTGTTATCAATGATACTGATTTCAGTATAAGAACATCTTTCGAAAGATGGATGAATCTTATGAACAAGCATGAAGACAATGCTGGATTAACAGATCCAACTTCATATCAACAAGATCTATTCGTAAGACAACTTGGAAGATCTGAAGTTGGTGGTTCAGCACCAATTAGTGCAGTACAAATTCCTGTTCTTAAGAATTATAGATTCTATGGAGCATTCCCAACTCTAGTATCTTCAATAGATTTGAGTTATGAGAATACTGATGCAATTGAAGAATTTACAGTAGAGTTCCAGTATCAATGGTACGATGCTCTTGATGCTGCAGGAAATACCCAATTGGGTACTGGATCTTAATGATAAATAGTGCTATAATAGTAGCAAAACAATTATACAATGGCAAAACTTTTTGGATTTAAGTTACCAAGTGCTGGAGATAATAAAAACAGAAATGTTGTATCTCCAGTTCCTAGTAACGACGAAGATAAGTCAGATTTTTATGTTTCCAGTGGTTTCTACGGACAATACGTAGATATTGAAGGAGTATATAAGAACGAACAAGACTTAGTTCGTAGATACCGTGATATGTGTTTACATCCAGAATGTGATAGTGCAATTGAAGATATTGTAAATGAAGCAATAGTTTCAGATCTTAATGATTCTCCAGTAGAAGTTGAATTATCTAATTTACCTGCATCAGATAAATTAAAAGATATTATAAGAGAAGAATTTAGATATATTAAGCAACTCATGAACTTCGATAAGAAGTGTCATGAGATTTTTCGTACCTGGTATATTGATGGAAAGGTCTATTATCATAAGGTAATTGACTTGAAAAACCCACAAGATGGTCTTCAAGAAATTAGATATATTGATCCATTAAAAATAAGATTAGTAAGAAAGCAAGAAAAACTTGGTCCTAATTACCAGTCTCCTGTATATACTGATAAGTTGAGTCAAACACAAATGTTTGAAGCACCAAAAATTGAAGAGTATTATGTTTATAGTCCAAATATTGAAACTAAAGGTACTATGATCCCCAATAGAGGAGATCAAAAGAGTGTTCAAATAGCAAAAGATGCAATTACATATGTCACTTCAGGACTTGTAGATCGTAATAAGCAAACAGTACTATCATACTTACATAAAGCAATTAAAGCACTTAACCAGTTAAGAATGGTTGAGGATAGTCTTTCCTAAGATTAAAGCAGAACAATATCTGCGTGATGTTATGAACCGTTATAGAAATAAACTGGTTTATAATGCTGATACTGGAGAGATTAGAGATGACCGTAAGTATATGGCAATGCTTGAGGACTTCTGGTTACCAAGAAGAGAAGGTGGTAGAGGAACTGAAATCACTACACTTCCTGGTGGACAAAATCTCGGAGAACTTAATGATATTGAGTATTTCCAGACTAAACTTTATAAGTCTTTGAATGTTCCATCAAGTAGACTGGATAGTAGTGGTGGATTTAATCTAGGTAGATCATCAGAGATCTTAAGAGATGAACTTAAGTTTACCAAGTTTGTTGGTAGATTACGTAAGAGATTTTCTGGAGTCTTTATTGATATGCTAAAGACCCAATTAATCCTTAAAAATATTGTCACACCAGAAGATTGGGATTCATTAGAAGATCATATACAATTTGATTTCTTATATGATAATCATTTCTCCGATCTTAAAGAGAATGAATTATTGAATGAGCAACTTGGTATTCTTGCTGCAATTGAACCATACATGGGTAGATATTTCTCATCTCAACATGTAAGAACTAAAATTCTAAAACAAACAGAAACTGAAATTAAAGAAATAGATGCACAAATTGATAAAGAAATAGATGAAGGTATACTTCCAGATCCAGCAGCTGCAATAGATCCGATGACTGGAATGCCAATGGCAGGAGGTATGGATTTGGGAGCACCAGTTACAGAACCAGATATTAATAAGCAAGGTGATGCGACACAGGTAAAAATGCCCAAGGGTGGAGAGATATAAATACTTTTTAGTTATTTTATGACACAATGCCAAATGATGACATAGTTAATGCATTACTTGATAAAGGAGCTTCTGCTTCTGAAGTAAGCGATAAAATTAAAGATTTACTTTTTGCTAAAAGTGCAGAAAAGGTTGATACAGTAAAACCAGAAGTTGCCAACAGTATGTTTGGTGATAAGGTAGATGCAGAACAAGAAAGTGAAACTGAAGTGTCAAATGAAGTAGGTCAAGAAGAGGAACCCAGAAATGAGGATTAAAGTATTAGCAGCTCAAGGAGATTTATCCTCTGCATCTAATGTTGGTACAGCTACTGTAGTGAGATTATTTAATAATCACTCTGCAGCATTATTAATTACGAGAAAATTAGCTGCTGGTACAACTGTTGGTAGTTTAACTGTCAATACTAAAGAATCTGTTATTCTAGAGAAAGATCCTACAGATACACTTACTGCTGCATCAGATGGTGGAAGTGTTTTAGTTACGAAGATCGCATACGTAAATTAAGAACCATGAAATTAATTACAGAAGAAGTATCATCAGTTAAGTTTATCACCGAAGGAAAAGGTGCGAATAAGAAAATGTTTATTGAAGGAATATTTCTTCAAGGTAATTTGAAAAATCGTAATGGTAGAGTTTATCCAGTAGATACTCTTTCAAAAGAGGTAAACAGATATAATGAATCTTTTGTTCAGAAAGGCCGTGCATTAGGAGAACTTGGTCATCCAGATGGTCCTACTGTAAATCTTGATCGTGTATCACATAAAATTACTTCTCTTGTTCAAGAGGGAAATAATTTTAAAGGTAAAGCACAATTATTGAATACACCAATGGGTAAAATCGCATCATCTCTTATAGATGAAGGCGTGACACTTGGTGTTTCTTCTCGTGGTATTGGATCTTTGAGAGAAGATCATACTGGAGCAAAAGTTGTTGGTGAAGACTTTATGTTAGCAACTGCTGCTGATATCGTTGCAGATCCATCTGCACCTGATGCTTTTGTGTCAGGAATCATGGAAGGAAAAGAGTGGATTTGGGAAGGAGGAGCACTCCGTGAACAGGTTGCGTCCCACACAAAAAGACGCATCAACACTCTAGTTAGTCAAAAACGTTTGGAAGAACATAAGCTTGGTTTGTTCCAAGAGTTCCTTTCAAATATCTAACTTAATAAATAAATATAGTCAATTACTAAAGGTAATCGGAGAGTTTCAAATGTCCCGTGGAAAAAATTTACAAGAAATGGAAGTAGACGTTAAGGAATCCAACGCCGTTACTGCTGGTGCAAACTCTGGTGACAAGGCAATGCCAAAGGCAGCGTCTAATGCAGCAGGAGTTTCAACACCTGGCAATGATGGTACTTGGGAAGACTTAGGTGGTCCTACTCCAGAAAATTATAAGTCCGACGATGATTCGGCAAAATTAAAAGTACCTGGTGCTACACTTAAACAAGTTAAGGATGTAGTTAATAAAGGTGCAAAACCTGGTGACCAAACCGCAGGGACACTTAAAAAGGAAGAGTCCGAAGCCGAAGGTAATGTTGTTGCAGAAGAAGAAGTTTCTACTGAAGAAGTAGTAGCAGAATCTGAAGTAACAGAAAATGAAGTTGTTTCTGAAGAAGAAACTACTGAAGAAGAAGTAGTTGCAGAAGCATCTGAAGAAAGTGCTCCTGAATACAACGTTGAAGAAGACGTTGAAGCACTTCTACAAGGCGAAGAACTTAGTGAAGAGTTCCAAGCAAAAGCAAAAACCATCTTTGAAGCAGCAATTAATTCTAAGGTTGCTATAATCAAAGAAGAGTTAGAAGCAGAAAATGCCAAGAAGCTTGAGGAAGCAACTGAAGCACTCAGAGGAGAAATCACCGAGCGTACAGATTCTTACCTTGAGTATGTTTCTAGCGAATGGTTAGAAGAAAACAAACTTGCAGTCGATCAAGGTCTTAAGGCAGAATTGTCTGAATCCTTTATGACTGGCATGAAGAGTCTTTTTGAAGAACATTATGTACAAATCCCTGAAGAAAAATACGATGTCCTTGAGAGCATGGTAAATAAACTTGATGAAATGGAAGGAAAACTCAACGAGCAAATCGATAAGAACGTTGCTCTAAATAAGAGATTATCAGAATCCAAATCAGATGGAATCTTAAGTGAAGTATCTGAAGGTCTTGCAATAACTCAGAAAGAGAAGCTTGCTTCCCTAGCTGAAAGTGTTGAGTTTGAAAGTGAAACCGATTACCGTGAGAAACTAGTAACATTGAGAGAATCTTATTTCCCATCAATTGCACCTAGTGCTCAAAGAGACACCTCTGAACATATTTCGGAAGGTGCCGAACCAGCTGTCCAGGATTATTCTGGAAGTATGGCAAATTACCTAACGACACTTCAGAGAGTGGCCAAAAAGTAATTTCTTATTATAGAAAATAAACCCTAACACTTTTATTAGAGGAAAATCAAATGCAAATGTTCAATGCTGAACAACTGCAGGAGAAGTGGAAACCCCTTCTTGATGCTGAAAGTGCTCCTGAAATTAAGGATGCCCATCGCAGAATGGTAACCGCAGTTCTCCTGGAGAACCAAGAAAAGTTCATGAATGAGGAAAAGTCATTCTTGTACGAAGCAGGTCCAACCAACGCAGGTAATGCTGCTGGTGCATCTGGTGGATTTGGTGGTACTGCCCCAACCGCTAGTGGATCACCAACAGGTGGTTTCGACCCTGTTCTAATCAGCCTAATTCGTCGTTCTATGCCAAACTTGGTCGCTTATGACCTTGCTGGTGTTCAACCAATGAACGGCCCAACAGGACTGATCTTCGCAATGAGATCACGTTACTCTGCTCAAGACGGAACAGAGACATTCTACAACGAAGTAGATACAGCATTCTCTGCACAGAATGATGGTAACGATCTTACCCAAGGTCTTTATACTGGTCAAGCATCTGAAGGTGCTGCAGTTGGTTTTGGTAGTACTTCACCTGGTGCTAACCAAGGTACTAACCCAGGACTACTTAATGATTCTGGTGTAACTCAGGATTCATATGCAACTGGTCAAGGTATGCATACTGGTGACGCTGAAGCACTTGGTGGTGCTACTGGCGATCACTTCAACCAGATGGCATTCAGCATCGAGAAAGTTACTGTGACTGCGAAGTCCAGAGCACTCAAAGCTGAGTACAGTTTGGAACTTGCTCAAGACCTTAAGGCAATCCACGGATTGAACGCTGAAGCTGAGTTAGCAAATATTCTCTCAACAGAGATTCTTGCTGAAATCAACAGAGAAGTTATCAGAACAATCTATAAGGCTGCTGTTTCAGGTGCTGCTGCAAATACTGCAACTTCAGGTATATTTGACCTTGACGTTGACAGTAATGGTAGATGGTCAGTTGAGAAGTTCAAAGGACTACTCTTCCAGATCGAAAGAGATGCCAACGCTATCGCACAGCAAACTCGTAGAGGAAAGGGTAACATGATCCTTTGTTCTGCAGACGTTGCTTCTGCTCTAACAATGGCTGGTGTACTTGATTACACACCTGCTCTTAATGCTAACCTTAATGTTGATGATACTGGTAATACATTTGCTGGTGTTCTTCAAGGTAAGTACAGAGTATACATCGACCCTTATTCTGCAAACGCAGCTGCCAAGCAGTACTATGTTGCTGGTTATAAAGGTTCTTCACCTTACGATGCAGGTCTGTTCTATTGCCCATACGTTCCTCTACAGATGGTTCGTGCAGTTGGCGAGAACACCTTCCAGCCAAAAATCGGCTTTAAGACTCGCTACGGAATCGTTGCGAACCCATTTGCCGAAGGAAGCACTGTTGGTCTTGGTCGTCTTAAGACTAACTCCAACGTATACTACAGACGTGTACAGGTTGCTAACCTCATGTAAGCAAGACGCTTATATTTCTTCAAAGACCTCCTTTACAGGGGGTCTTTTTTTATGCTATAATAAAATTATAGATTAGTAGTTAGTATTCATGGCGAAAAACTCTTGTTAGTTTTCAGGTCGTAATACTCAAATTAATTTTAGTTAGTATTCAATCTGCAAAACTCCAGTTAGTTTTCAACCCATAATACTCAAAACTTGACAGGTCATAATTTATATGTTAGTATTCATAGCATAATACTTTTATTAGTATTCAGATTGTAACACTCGAATTATGACCTTATTTACATTAGACATAGGACAAGGAAAAGCACACATTTACGATAGTGACCTTGATAAACACTATGAAAAAAGAGATGAAGATGATCTAATCAATCTCAACATTCCAGGAATTAAAACAAATGACATCATAGTTGTTGAAGATTCTCATATGAGAGAATCCCATAGATTTACTATGGCACAACCATATACTTATGATGACTTAAAAGAATTAGAAAGAAATTCAATACAAAAAGGAGTTTCAATATACTTATTCCCACAAAAGAAAACTCCAGTAGCTAGAAAGTTAAATGGATATGATGATAAGGCAAAATCAGATAAAATAGATGTTGAGTCAATTGCAAAGTTCCTTAAAAAAGATCAAGGAGCATTTAACTCTCTAAAACCATTTAATCCAATTCGTCTTAAAGATTACCAAAACAATAATCAACATATATTTGATTACATCCAAGAAGCAAATGCAGATTTAAATCCTGCAAAATCATCAGGATATGGTTTTGGAAAAAATCCATATGAAGACGACGTTTCCAGATGGATAAAAAAATATGAATTAAAAATTTGCGAATATCTTGATGGTGATTTGGAACTTATGAATATTCTTGGATTCAAATTTGATTCTAAGAATAGAGTTAAAGTAGACGTTCCAATGAGAGCATATACTATTATTCACAGTTTCATTAGACCAAACAATCAATTAGATCCAGATACTCTTGAATGGAGAACTGATTGTGGTGGTTTGCGTCTTCGTGGATTTGAAGTAGGACACAAATATTATGGTGAAATGATGTTTCCTAATTGGAAATTTGTTAAATCAAATTATTTTGGATGTAAACCATTTCACTTTGCTCAAGGTGTTGCTGCATCAAACTACAAACATTGGATGAGAAAAGCATTATCTGATTATAAAACAAAAAACAATTCCTCTGCATTTGTAAAGGGAATGGAGTATGACGAATACTTTAAAATTAAAGAAGCAAGATCATATGTTGATGAAAAACTTCATGAAGTTTGGAGTATTTTATATAAAATGATTATCGAAGATGGTCTTCGTTAGTATTCAATCGGTAATACTCTTGTTAGTATTCAAACCCCAATGCTCAACCATCTTCAAATTTTTTAGTTAGTATTCATGGGATAAAACTTTTATTAGTTTTCAGGATCTAATACTCAAAAATTTAGTTAGTATTCAAAGACTAACACTTTTATTAGTGTTCACTTGTTAATACTCAAATATTAAAGACCTCCATAAGGGGTCTTTTTTTATCTAAATAACTAAATGGAGACCTGCGGGACTAATGGCAAAACTTTGGGCAACACAAATATCAAATAGGAATTACTTATCACCTGTAGGGTTTAAGTTTACAATTTCAAAAATACCAAAAGCAGATTTCTTTGCAAATCAAGCAAATATACCAGGAATCGATTTAGGATTTGCACAACAACCAACTTATCTAAAGGATATTCCAGTTCCTGGTGATAAGATGACTTATGCTGATTTTAATTTGAGATTTCTTGTTGATGAAAATATGGAGAATTATTTGGAAGTTCATAAATGGATGCGAGGTTTAGGTTATCCAGCAGATGTTAGAGAGTTTAGTACTCTAAAAACAGATGATAGATATTTTCCAAGTCCCAATTCAAAAACTCCATATAATGAATATTCTGATGCAAGTCTGCACATTTATAACAGTTCATTTAATGTTATAGCATCAGTTCATTTTAAAGATGTATTTCCAGTAAGTCTTGCTCAAGTAGAGTTTGATGCAACGATGACAGATATAGATTATGTCACGGCCGACGCTACTTTTAAGTATTCTATATATGATATAGAAGTGTTTACTTAATGTATGAATCTTGATGAAATTCAGTCGTTATGGAGTGAGGATTCGAAGTTAGACCCAGACAATTTACATACTGAGTCTACCAATATTCCAGCACTACATGCAAAATATTATAGGATCTTAAATCGAATACTTCTTCTCAAAAAAACAGAGGAGAATAAGTTTAAGGTATTAAAGAAGGAGAAATGGCAATACTATACTGGTAAAGCAGATCCTCAAGTCTACATTGATAAACCTTTTGATCATAAGGTTTTGAGAACAGATGTGGATAAATATATGGACGCAGATGAGGATTTAATAAAACAGTTATCTAAAATTGATTACTACCAAGTAATGATTACTTATTTGGATAGTATTCTGAAAAATATTAACAATCGTACATTCCAAGTTAAGAATGCGATTGAGTGGCAGAAGTTTATTAGAGGATACAGTGACTGACATTACTATACGAAAAAAGAATGAAGTATATGTGACTGTAAAAACAGAACCACATATAAGTCAAGAACTATCAGATCTCTTTACATTTGATGTTCCTGGTGCTAAGTTTATGCCACAGTACCGTAGTAAGTATTGGGATGGTAAGATTCGTTTATTCTCTCCTGCTACTGGAGAAGTATATGTAGGATTAGTAGATAAGATTGTTAACTGGGCAAGAAAGTCAGAGTATAGTTTAGAGTTTGAAGATAATAAACATTATGGTACTCCTTTTGAAGAGAATGCAATAATAAGTCGAGAAGGTGTTAAGTCTTATATGACTAAGATATCACGACATAAACCAAGAAACTATCAGGTAGATGCTGTATATGATGCATTAAAATATAATCGTAAACTTCTTGTATCACCTACTGCATCAGGGAAATCATTAATGATATATGCTGTAGTAAGATATTTTGTAGAAACTAAAAAGAAAGTATTACTAGTTGTTCCTACTACATCACTAGTAGAACAGATGTTCAAAGATTTTGAGGACTATGGTTGGAATGCAGAAGATTACTGTCATAGAATATATTCTGGAAAAGAAAAGACAAATGAATTCCCAGTTACAATTACGACTTGGCAATCTATCTACAAACTAAAAAGACCATTCTTTAAAGATTTTGATGTTGCGATTGGAGATGAGGCTCATTTGTTTAAGTCAAAATCTCTTGTAAGCATTATGACGAAGATGGATAGTGCAAAGTATAGATATGGGTTTACTGGTACTTTAGACGGTTCACAGACTCACAAGTGGGTCTTAGAAGGATTATTTGGACCATCATATAAAGTAACTCAAACTAAAGAACTAATTGATAAAGGTCATCTTTCTAAATTGCAGATTCGTGTTCTTCTTATGAAACACGACGCACAGAAATTTGAGACCTATGAGGATGAATTACAATATATTATAGGACATCCAAAAAGGAATAACTTTATTAAAAATCTAGTATTAGATTTAAAAGGTAATAGTCTTATACTATTCAGTAGGGTTGCCACACATGGCGAAATATTATACGAATCTATAAATAGTTCGGTAAAAGGTTCTCGAAAGGTATTCTATGTCCACGGTGGTGTAGAGGCTGAAGAAAGAGAACGAATTAGGGAGATTACTGAAAATGAAAATAATGCAATTATTGTTGCCAGTTATGGCACTTTCAGCACTGGCATCAATATTAAACGCTTGCACAACGTCATCTTCGCCAGTCCCTCAAAGTCCAGAGTACGAAACCTTCAGTCAATAGGTAGAGTTCTTAGAAAAGGTGACGGTAAATTAAAAGCAGTTCTTTATGATATTGCTGATGATATTACTTATCAACAAAGAAAAAATTACACACTCAATCATTTAATAGAAAGAATCAAAATTTACAACGAAGAAAAATTTAACTATGAAATAATACAAGTTAGTTTAAAGGAAAATGGATAAAGAAGAATTCCACGCAGTATTAAAGTTAGTTTCGGGGGAAGAAATATTCGCCAAAGTTTGCCCATGCGAAGAAGAAGATAAAACTATTTTAATATTAGAATCACCTGTAACTTTTGAAACAGTTAATATAAGACAATCTGGAATACAAGCAGTTAGAATAAATCCTTGGTTAAAAATGACCGACGATCCAGTTTTAGTAATGAATATTAATAATGTTATGACAATGACAGAAGTACATGATAAACATATGATAGGAGTATATAATAGATTTTTAAAAGATAAAGATAGAGTTTCTAATCAAGCAAATCTAGATCCAAATATGGGTTTTCTATCTTCTATATCTGATGCTAGAATATTTCTAGAGAAGCTTTATAAATCTAATGATAATAAATCTAGCTAATATATCTCTTTAACCCTGACAGAGTTATTCTACTGATATTCTGCCACCTTGTCAAGCTCATGCTTTTTGTGTTATAATGTACGCATAGATAAAGAAAGGAAGACTAATGCAATGCCAAGAGGAAAACGTAAATCAGAACACTATGTAAATAACAAAGAGTTTTTAGAAGCTATTGTTATCTACAGGAACAAGTGTATAGCAGCAGAAGAAGCAGGAGAGGATCGTCCTCGTATCACGAATTATCTTGGAGAGTGCTTCCTTAAGATAGCAACTCACTTATCTTACAAACCAAACTTTGTTAATTATATGTTCCGAGAGGACATGATTTGTGATGGCATTGAGAACTGTGTTCAGTATATAAAGAATTTTAATCCAGAAAAGTCTTCCAATCCTTTTGCATATTTTACTCAAATCATACATTATGCCTTCCTTCGTAGAATCCAAAAAGAGAAACGTCAAATGGATATAAGAGCAAAAATTATTGAAAGATCTGGATTCGATGAAGTTATGAGTGCAGATGGACATTATAATGCTTCTGATTATAATACAATTAAGGAGAATATACAAGCAAAACAATATTCATGAAAATTGCCTTGATAACTGACACCCATTATGGGGCTCGTAAAGGGAGTAAGATTTTTCATGATTACTTTCAGAAGTTTTATGATGATATTTTCTTTCCTACATTAAAGGAGAGGAAAATTAAGAATGTAATACATCTTGGAGACTCATTTGATAATCGTAAGAGTATTGATTTTTGGGCATTGGATTGGGCAAAGGAGCACGTATATGATAAGTTTAAAAAGTTAAAAGCAAAGGTACATACTATAGTTGGTAATCATGATGTTTATTATAAGAATACAAATGAAGTAAATGCTGTAGATTCTCTATTGGCATCTTATAATAATATTGTTAGATATTCTGGACCTACTGAAATTGATATAGAAGGATTCAAAACATTACTTCTTCCTTGGATTTGTCAGGATAATTATGAGGAAACTGTAGAGGTAATTAAAAAATCTAAATGTAGATCAGTATTTGGACATTTAGAGTTGAATGGTTTTGCATTATTTCCTGGTCAAGTAATGACTCATGCTGTTAGTGGGTTAGATGTATCTGATTTTAAAAAATTTGATGTAGTATTTTCTGGACATTATCATACAAGATCAAATGATGGTAAGGTATTTTATTTGGGAAATCCGTATCAGATATATTGGAATGATGCAGGAGATGCCAGAGGATTTCATATATTTGATACAGAAACATATCAGTTGGAATTTATACCAAATCCATATGTTATTTTTGAAAGACTATATTATGAAGATACTAATTCTAAACTTTTTGATGCTAGACATTTAAAGGATAAGATAGTTAAAGTTATTGTTCGTAAGAAATCTAGTCAATTAGAGTTTGATAAGTATCTTGATAAAATTAATAAAGCAGGATGCATTGATTTAAAAATTGTTGAAAACTTTAATATTGATGATGAAGAGGTAGAGTTTTCCACCGATGAATGTGAAGATACATTAACACTTTTAAATAAATATATTGAAGACTCTGAATTTGAATTAGATAAAGATGTAGTGAAAGGTATTATGAAAGATGTTTATAGACAAGCTTGTGAGTTCGAGTAATGTTTATTCTTACAATAGAAGGACAAGAAAACGAAGGTGCATATGCAGTAACTAATCCTCAAGGTGAAAGAGCATTGTATCTTTTTGAGGAAGAGGATGATGCTATTCGTTATGGTGGATTATTAGAAGCAGAGGATTATCCACCAATGACTGTTATTGAAGTGCCAGAAGAGCTTGCAATTAAGACTTGTAACATGTATAATTATCGATATGTGATCATCACGGAAGATGATTTTGTGATTCCTCCAAGAGAGAATGATTTTATTCAAACAGATAAGATGGCGTAATTTTCTCTCCACAGGGAACCAGTTTACGGAAATTAATCTTACAGAAGCAAAAACCAGTTTAATTATTGGTACAAATGGTGCTGGAAAATCAACAATTTTAGATGCTCTTACTTTTGCATTATTCAATAAACCTTTTCGTAAGATAACAAAAGGTCAATTAATTAATACTGTCAATGAAAAAGATTGCACAGTTGAAGTTGAATTTTCTATTGGAAAAACTGAATGGAAAGTAGTAAGGGGTATTAAACCAAATATATTTGAGATTTATAGAGATGATAAGATATTGGATCAAAATGCTGCAGCAAATGATCAGCAAAAATGGTTAGAAGAACAAATTTTAAAATTAAATTATAAGTCATTTACACAAATTGTTATATTGGGTAGTGCATCCTTTGTACCATTCATGCAACTGTCTGCACCTAATCGTAGAGAAGTTATTGAAGATCTTTTGGATATTAAGATATTTTCTGTTATGAGTTTGATTCTTCGAGAAAAAATTAGAAATGCTAATGAAAGAATAAGGGAATTATCTATTCGGAAGAATCTTATGGAAGAGAAAATAGATATGCAAAAGAACTTTATTGAAGAACTAGAAGCAAGTGGTAAGAAAGATATAAGTGAAAAGAAAAAGAAACTAAAAGAAATCAATGGAGAGATTAATGCATATGAAGGTGAGTTACAAGAGATGAGTGATGAGTTGAATGTGATTAATAAAGATATTGAAATGTTTTCAGGTAGTAACAAAAAGTTAAGAAAATTGGGTAACTTAAGAGGTAAATTATCTCAGAAGGTATCAACCATTACTGAAGAGCATAAGTTTTTCACAGACAATACGGTTTGTCCTACCTGTACTCAATCTATCGAGGAATCATTTCGTATAGATAAGATTAATGATGCTAAATCTAAAGCCAAAGAACTTGAACAAGGTTACAAGGAATTAGAGGAAGCCATCAGACTTGAAGAGGAAAGAGAAAACCAATTCAAGGTGTTTACATCGGAGGCATCCAAACTAACGCATGAAATTTCTAAAACAGCAACAAGGATTTCTGGACTTGAAAATCAAACCAGAGACATTGAACAAGAAATTCAAAGAATTAGAGAACAACGAGAAAGTAGAACTACTGAAAGACATGCGTTAGATAAACTAATAGGAGAACTAGAAGGAGTCCAGAAGAACCAATCAGAGGAGAGTGAGAAAAATGTTTATAATGAATTTGCTCATGCTCTGATGAAGGATAATGGTGTCAAATCTAAAATCATTAAACGTTATTTACCGTTAATGAATAAGCAGATTAATAAGTATCTGCAGTTGATGGATTTTTATATCAATTTTTCTTTGGATGAAGAATTTAAAGAGAGTGTGAAATCTCCTATACATGATAAGTTTAGTTATAATTAAAGGATTTAGTAAAATATTATCATGATTGGAATTATAGGTAATGGTTTTGTAGGTAATGCTGTATATCAAAACCTACGTGATAAAGTTGAATGTAAAGTATATGATTTAGATAAAAATAGATCTTTTAATACTTTAGAAGAAGTTATTGCTCAAGATTATATTTTTGTTTGTCTTCCAACCCCAATGAGAAAGGATGGTGAGTGTGATTTAAGTATATTGGATAGTTTTTTTGAAAATCTTTATTGGGATCATCCAGATGTGGATGGAACTTTTATCATTAAATCTACAGTCCCTATTGGTACTACAAGAAAATATACTGAAAAGTATAATGTTATTCATAATCCAGAATTTTTAACTGCTAGGAATGCTGTTGAAGATTTTAGAACTTCTGATAGAAATATTGTTGGTGGTGATAAAGATTTATGTAAGGAATTTGTGGATATTTTTTCTGAATGGTTTCCGAATATCCCAAGTTTAATTGTTAGTTCTGATGAGAGTGAAGCAATTAAATATTTTTCTAATGTATTCCTTGCTTATAAAGTAGCATATTTCAATAAGATATTTGATGTGTGTGAAGCAACTGGAATGAATTATAAGAATGTTTGTTTTGGTGTATCTGCAGATAATAGAATTGGCATATCACATACAAAAGTTCCTGGTATAGATAATGATCGTGGTTTTGGTGGAACATGTCTTCCTAAAGATTTGAATTCTTTAATTGTCCAAATGGATAAACTTGGTGTTAATTCTGATATGCTTAAAGAGGTGTGGAAATATAATGAGGAAATTAGAAAGGTAATTGATTGGACAGTTACTTGACACTAGATTCAAGATCTGATACAATAAATACTCCAACGCAGGGATCGTATGACTTTAAAAACCTATACTCTAGAAAAGAAGAATCCCAAGCACTCTCAAGAGTGGTCATGGGAAGAAACCCCTGAAGTACTAGCCGCACTGGAGACACTCCATGAAAGTTCCAAATTGGCAGCATCACTCAAAGAAGGAACAAAAAAGATCCTTAAAGCCCCAAATGCTCCGACAAGCAAAAGCAAAACGAAGACAGTTGATAAAGCGTCTACAAGCGTCCCACAAAGGACGCTTTTTTAGTATAATAGGTATATCGAAAACAAATGACAGATGACATTACAGCACGAAATTAAATCCCAACTTGCAAAACTCCTTGCTACTGAAGATCTTATAGTAGAGCATAAGCAGTGTGAGACTGCAGAGTTTAATGTGGGTACTCGTGTATTGACATTGCCATTGTGGGATAGAGCAAGTAATACAGTATATGATATGTTAGTTGGACATGAGGTAGGACATGCACTCTTTACTCCTGATAGAGATTGGTTTAAAGAAGTTCAGATGCCACCACAGTTTGTAAATATCGTAGAAGATGTTAGAATAGAGAAATTAATGAAACGCAAGTATGCAGGACTTGCCAAATCTTTCTACCACGGTTATGAGGAACTAAACGATGATGATTTCTTTAATGTTGCTGATGAAGATCTTGATAATCTTATTCTTGCTGATAGGGTTAATCTACATTTCAAGATCGGTAACTTCGTTGATATACCTTTTTCAGATGCTGAAAAGGAGATTGTCAAGGTAGTAGATTCATGTGAAACTTTTGATGAGGTTCTTGAAGCATCTAAAGTTCTTTATGATTACTGCACAAAGCAAAATGAATCAGATGCTAATGAGCAGGTATCTCAAGATGGAGAGGATGGAGAAGAGCAAGATGATTTAGATCTTTCACCACAAAGTGGACAAGACTCTGAAGATTCTGATGAGCAGAATGATGAAGAACAATATGAAGATTCAAATCAACCAGTAAGTAAAGGTAAACCAGAAGAGTTAGATACAGAACAAGCACAAAAGCAGCCGGGCAAGAAGAACAGTAACTTAGATCTTAAGACTGTAGATGCATTGGCAGATGCACTTAAGGATCTTACTAATACTAATCAGACTCGTGAGACTGCTTATTTTGAGGTACCAAAGTTAAGACTAGATAGAGTGATTGTTCCTAATAAAGAGATACATGATGTTTGTAGAACAGAGTGGTCAGAAGATTTTGAAGCACATAAAGAAAGATTAGAAAGGTATGGTCTTGATTCATCCTACCTTACATCAAACAGATTTGAGTACGCAGATCAGGAGTATGTTAAATTCAAACGAAATGCACAAAAAGAAGTCAATTATCTGGTCAAAGAGTTTGAGTGTCGCAAGGCAGCTTCGAGTTATGCTCGTGCTACTACTAGTCGCACTGGGGTTCTC
>LULN01000571.1_pt1 | contig 16195 bp, 17 predicted proteins | sample 728131 | NCBI WGS metagenome assembly LULN01 (sample SAMN03860288, study PRJNA289734) | marine metagenome | biome: seawater column; feature: ocean; material: water; isolation source: Red Sea water column Station 149 - depth 100m | place: Saudi Arabia: Red Sea | collected 2011-10-15 | depth 100 m
CCGCCCAGGAGCAGCGATGAAGCACGACGAGATCACCTTCGACTCCCACGGCACCGCCTGCGCGGCCCGGCACTGGACCGGGGTCGGCTCCGCGCTGGAGTCCGACGCGGGGCGTCCGGTGGTGGTGATGGCGCACGGCCTCGCCGGGACCGTGGACTCGGGCCTGGTTCCCTTCGCCGAGGCGCTGGCCGAGGCGGGGATGGACGTGGTCGCCTTCGACTACCGCGGCTTCGGCGCCTCCCAGGGCTCTCCCCGCCAGCGGGTCCGGGTCGCCGACCAGGTCGACGACTACCGCGCCGCGGTCACCGCCGCCCAGCGACTCCCCGGGGTCGACGCCTCGCGCGTCGTGCTCTGGGGCGTCTCGCTGGCCGGCGGCCACGTGCTGCAGGTGGCCGCCGGACGTGACGACGTGGCCGCGGTCGTCAGCCTCACCCCGCTCGTCGACGGCCTCGCCGCCGCCCGCCACGCCGTGGGGCACCACCGCCCGAGCACCATGCTGCGCTCGACCGTCTCCGGCGTACGCAGCAGGGTGAGCGGGGCCCGCGGTGGCCGGCCGGTCACGATGCCCGTCGTCGCGCGGCCCGGCGAGGTCGGCGCCCTGACCCTCGAGGGCTGCTACGAGGACTACCTCTCGATCGCGGGCCCGACCTGGGTCAACGAGGTCGACGCAGACGTGGCCCTCGAGCTGGGCTCGCGCGACGCCGCGAAGGCCGCCAAGCAGCTGCGGGTGCCGATGCTGGTCCAGATCGCCGACTTCGACCGCAGCGCTCCCCCGCGCGCGGCCGCCAAGGCCGCCTTCAACGCGCGCGCCGAGGTGCGTCACTACCCCTGCGACCACTTCGACGTGTGGCCCGGCAAGCAGTGGTTCGACGCCGCCTCGTCCCACCAGGTCTCCTTCCTGACCCGCGTCCTGGCCGGCTGAGCCGAGGCGCGCGGGAGCGGCGGGACGTCATACGGACAGGACGTCCCCTCCTTCGGGACGCATGACCTCCCGAGGCCGGGGGGGTGGTCAGCCGCCGACCTGCTCCTTGGCCCAGCGGTAGTCCGCCTTGCCGCTGGGCGAGCGGACGACGTGGTCGACCCGCAGGAAGTCCTTGGGCAGCTTGTAACGGGCGATGTGCTCGGCGGCGGTGGCGAGCAGCTCGTCGTCCGGTACGTCGGAGCTGAGCGACACGATCGCGACCGGCTCGCTGCCCCAGCGCTCGGAGGGGCGTCCCACGACCACGACGTCGCGCACGGCCGGGTGTGCGCCCCCCGGGCACCGAGAACCGCTCGCCGTCGATCATCGGGAAGGTACGCGCGGTCTTCTCGGCGTCGCCGAGGTAGCCCAGCGGCACCCGGCCGCGCTGAGCCAGCCAGCCGCCGCCCGCCCCCTGCGCCTCGTCGGGCGAGAGGACGTGCGAGAGGTCCTCGGCCACCACCGTCGTGGTCGGGACCGGGGTGAACGTCGCCGCCTCGGCCTCCATGCCCTTCAGGCTCATCGAGCTCATCTGCAGGCCCGTCTCCGAGGAGCCGGCCGCGTCCATCACCAGGATGTGCGGCAGCAGCTCCATCAGCCGGGCCCGCACCGCGGGCGAGAGCGGCGCCGCACCGTTGTTGACGGCCGCCAGGCCGGACAGGTCGTAGTCGCCGGCCTCGAGCGCCGCGATGATCGGGCGCACCATCGCGTCGCCCACCACGGGCAGGGAGACGCAGCCCTCGCGGATCACGGTGCGCAGGACGGCGTCGGCGTCGAAGCTCTTCACGTCCTCGGGCAGCACGATCTTCCCGCCGCTGGTGATCATGTGGAACGTCGACCACTGGGCTGCGCCGTGCATGAACGGCAGCGCCATCAGCAGCGTCATGCCACCCGCGGCGTTGCGCGCGTTCTCCGCGATTGCCTCGTAGGACGAGTACGGCTCGGTCGTGCCGAACGGGGTCCCGCCCATCGAGGTGACGTACATGTCGTCCTGGCGCCACAGCACGCCCTTGGGCATGCCGGTGGTGCCGCCGGTGTAGACGACGTAGAGGTCGTCCCCGGTCGGTTCCGGCAGCACGGCCGCGTCCTCGGGAGTGGCGACGGCGTCCTCCCACCACACTGCCCCGGGCAGCAGGTCCGCACCGGACTCGTCGGGCACCTGGACGAGCACGTCGAGGGTCGGCACCTGCGCGCGGACGGCGGCGACCTGCTCGGCGAAGCAGGAGTGGTAGACCAGCGCCCGGGTCCCGGCGTCGACCAGGAGGTAGGCCAGCTCCTCGGCGACGTAGCGGTAGTTGACGTTGATCGGCACCGCCCGAGCGCGATAGGAGGCGATCATGGCCTCGAGGTACTCCGGCCCGTTGTAGAGGTAGAGCCCCACGTGGTCCTGACCGGACTCGTGCCCGGCTAGGTCGTCCCGCTCGGTGTGGCAGCCCAGGCCGCGGGAGGCCAGGAAGCGGGCGAACCCGTCGGCGTGCGCCTGCACCTGCGCGTAGGTCAGCCGCAGGTCGCCGTGGACGAGCACCTCCTGCTCGGGCACGGCGGCGGCGACGGTGGCGAAGACGGACGAGAGGTTGAACCCGGTGCTCACTAGAACAGGTTATAGAAATACCTGCGCGGGCGTGACCTGTCCCACAGATAAGTCGCCACCGACGTCGGGCCGGGGTCAGACCGGCGTCAGCAGCTCGGCTGGGATCCACTCCTGCACGAAGCCCCAGCCGTGGGGACGGATGCGTGCGGCGTACACCACCAGGCCCTCCCAGCGCCTGTCGCGCTGACGCCACTCCAGAAGTAGGCCCGGCCGCTTCTCCCCGTCGCCGTCCACAGCGTCGGCGACCCAGCAGTGCCGGGCGGGACAGCGCGGCCCGAGGGGCGCCGCTCCCACGCCGCCGGTGCGCACGCGGTCACGCAGGGGGATGCCACTCCCCCGCTTCACCATTCCGCCGGCCACCGGACCATCGTGCCACAGGTTCGAACACCTGTTCGACCACGGCTCTCGAGCAGAGGCTCGGTCGACGCAGGTCAGGCGTCCTCGGCCAGGTCCTCGCCGTGCGTGCCGGGTCGCGGCGCCCACGGCAGCTCCTTGGCGGGCCGTACGACGACGAGCCGGTCGCCCCGGGCCAGCTGGGTCACCACGGGGTCGAAGTAGCGGTAGACCTTCTCGTCGCGCACCACGGCGATCACCTGGTCGGGCAGCCGCTGCGGCTGCTGGCCGACCTCGGAGACCAGCAGCTCGCGCTCGGCGACCTCCAGACCGTCGCCGTAGGTCAGCAGGTCCTCCATGACCGACCCCAGGGTCGGCGAGACGGTCGAGAGACCCAGCAGGCGACCGACGGCGTCGGAGGAGGTGATGACCGAGTCCGCGCCCGACTGGCGCATCAGTGGCGCGTTCTCCTGCTCGCGCACCGCCGCGACGATCCACGCATCGGGGTTGAGCTGGCGCACCGTGAGGGTCGCCAGCACGTTGGAGTCGTCACGGTCGGTGGTGATGATGACCTGCTCGGCGTCGGCGACCCCCGCGCGACGCAGCACCTCGCGCCGGGTGGCGTCACCGGTGACGACGGCCAGTCCGTCGGCGTGGGCGTCCTGCATCGCCACGGGGCTCGGGTCGACGACCACGACGTCCTCGAGCTCGGTGCCGTTGTTGACCAGCGTCTCGACCGCGCTGCGGCCCTTGGTGCCGTAGCCGATGACGACGACGTGCTTGCCCATGCGCTTCCTCCAGCGTGCGACCCGGAACATCTCACGGCCCTGGGAGGCCAGCACCTCCAGGGTCGTGCCGATCAGCAGGACCAGGAAGGCGATGCGGGCGGGGGTGATGACGAAGGCGTTGATCAGCCGCGCGTGCGGTTCCACCGGGGCGATGTCGCCGTAGCCGGTCGTGCTCAACGTGACGGTCGTGTAGTAGATGGCGTCGATCAGGCTGACCCCCGAGCCCGGGTCGCCGTTGTCGACGTAGCCGTCGCGGTCGATCCAGACCAGCAGGACGGTGCCGACCAGGATGCCCAGCGCCAGCAGCAGTCGACGGCTCAGCTCGAACCACGGCGACCGGACGCGCTCGGGCAGCGAGACGAGGTTGGGGACGCGCCGGGGCACCCCGTCGTCCTCGTTCACCATGCCCCCACCACGTCTCGGTCCGCGCGCTCGCCGGCCCGACGGGCCGACCACCGGAGCAGCAACCTACTGGACACGGGCACGCTCCGACGTACGACGGGCCCGGGCACGGGTGGTGGCCGCCTGCGGGAAGACGGTGTCGAAGGCCGCGTTGACCGCCGCGCCGATGAGCACGGCGATGGCCACCAGGTAGAGCCACAGCAGGACGGCGATGGGTGCGGCGAGCGGGCCGTAGATGGAGCGGGAGTCCGCGGCGGTGACTGTCAGCACCCAGCGCAGGGCGTAGGAGCCGAGCACCCAGGCCACCAGCGAGAAGGTGGCGCCGGGGAGGTTGAAGGACCAGTTCGTGCGGACCGGCACGGACACGTGGTAGAGCGTGGCATCGCCAGCACGTAGAGCACGAAGGACAGTGCGCGGGTGCGGACGATCCCGCGCTCCCCGCCCAGGCCGTGCATCACCGTGATGGTGTCGACGAAGACGTTGAGCGCCCGGGAGCCCGACCACAGCGCCAGCACGAACCCCAGCGAGATGACGTCGAACCGACCGCCCTCGAGCACGTCGTCGATGGTGGGCTCGATGACCGTGCTCACCGCGCGGTCGGTGAGCACGCGGGAGGAGAACTCCAGGACCCCGGCCCGCACGTCCTCGACCTGCGCGGGGGTGAACTGGTCGGTCACGTAGCCGATGCCCCCGGCGAGGGCGAAGACCAGCGGCGGCACCGACAGCACCGCGAAGAAGGCGGCCTCGGCGGCCAGCCCCGTGACCCGGGAGCGCAGGCAGGAAGCGACGGTCGTCACGACCAGGCGCCACACCTGGTGCGCGACGTGCCGGGAGGCCTCCCGGACCCGGTCGCCGTCGAGGGCGCGACCGCTGACCGAGGGCATGGAACTACGGTAGCCACATGGAGCCCCGCACCCCCGCTCGTGCCGACCTGCGCGTCGTGTCCAACCAGGCCCCGCCGCTCGCCGGCTACAACGTCGTCACCGCCGACGCAGCCCTCGTCGAGGCCGTCCTGCGGCACGGGTCCCAGGAGGTGCTGGACTCCCTGGTCGACCTCGGCGCCGAGGCCGGCTCCGCGGAGGCGCGCGAGCACGGAATGCTCGCCAACGAGCACCACCCCGAGCTCACCCCCTACGACCGCTACGGCCACCGCGTCGACGAGGTCCGCTTCCACCCGTCCTGGCACTGGCTGATGGAGCGCGCCGTCGGGCACGGCCTGGCCGCCGCACCGTGGGAGGAGCAGGCCGACGGCGCTGCCCACGCCCACGTGCGTCGCGCCGCCGGGTTCATGGCGTGGTCGCACACCGAGCCCGGCCACGGGTGCCCCATCTCCATGACATACGCCGCCGTGCCGGCGCTGCGGGCCGACGACGCCCTGGCCAAGGATTGGACGCCGTTGCTGGCGTCGCGACGCTACGACCCGGGGGTCCGTGCGCTGACCGACAAGGTCGGTGCGCTGGCCGGCATGGGCATGACCGAGAAGCAGGGCGGATCCGACGTCCGGGCCAACGTCACCCGCGCCGTCCCGGTGCCCGGCGCCGACGGCACCTACACCCTGCACGGCCACAAGTGGTTCACCAGCGCCCCGATGAACGACGTCTTCCTCGTCCTGGCACAGACCGAGGGCGGCGTCACGTGCTTCGTCGTCCCGCGGGTGCTGGCCGACGGCACCCGCAACCAGCTCGACGTCGTGCGCCTGAAGGACAAGCTCGGCAACCGCTCCAACGCCTCCTCGGAGCTGGAGTTCGACGGCACCGTCGCCCACCGCTTGGGCGACGAGGGCCGCGGGGTGCGCACCATCATCGAGATGGTGGCCGCGACGCGCCTCGACTGCGTCCTGGGCTCCAGCTCCCTGATGCGCCGCGCGGTCTCGGAGGCCTCCTGGCACGTCACCCACCGCTCGGCCTTCGGCTCGCGCCTGGTCGACAAGCCGCTCATGCAGAACGTCATCGCCGACCTGCACGTGGAGACCGAGGCGGCCACCGCCCTGGCGATGCGCCTGGCCGCGGCCGTCGACGCGCCGCACGACGAGCACGAGCGGGCGCTGCGCCGCATCGCGCTGCCGCTGGCGAAGTTCTGGGTCTGCAAGCGCACCCCCTTCATGGTCGCCGAGGCCCTGGAGTGCCTCGGCGGCAACGGGTACGTCGAGGAGTCGGGCATGCCGCTGCTCTACCGGGAGGCGCCGCTGAACTCGGTGTGGGAGGGCTCGGGCAACGTCAACGCCCTCGACGTGCTGCGGGCGCTGGGTCGCGAGCCCGAGGTGCTCGACGCCTGGATCACCGAGGTCGGCAGGGCCCGCGGCGGCGATGCCCGCCTGGACCGCGCCATCGAGGACACGCTCGCGATGATCGGTGCTCTGATGGGCGAGCCCGACCAGCTCGAGCGTCAGGCCCGCCGCCTCGCCGGCCGGATGGCAGCCGTGCTGCAGGGGTCGCTGCTCGTGCGTCACGCACCCGCCGAGGTCGCCGACATCTTCTGCGCATCCCGTCTCGGCCCGTCGGCCGAGGGCGTCTTCGGCGCGCTGGACGGTGGCGACCTGGGCGCGGTGGTGACTCGGACCACCCCCACCGTCTGAGCCCGCGGGCCTCGAGCGCTCGGGAACCTGGGCCAGCGCCCGCGCCCCTCCGAAGCGCTTGGACAGGCTGAGGTCAGGCCAGGTCGAGGCCCGGGTAGAGCGGGTGCTTGTCGAGCATCTCGGCCGAGGCGGCCCGCACCTTGTCGGCGACGCCGTCACCCAGGGCGTAGGAGGCCTTGGAGGGCCCCCCGGCCTTGGTGGTGCCGGCCTCGGTGTTCTGCAGGACCGTGACGATGAGGTCGGCGACGGTGTCGAACTCGTCGTGGCCGAAGCCGCGCGTGGTCAGCGCCGGGGTGCCGAGACGGATGCCGGAGGTGTACCAGGCGCCGTTGGGGTCGTTCGGCACCGAGTTGCGGTTGGTGGCGACGCCGGCGTGCGTTGTCGGCGACCTGCTGGGCGTAGGCGCGGAAGCCGTCCTGGCGGGCCTCGGCGAAGGCGACGGCCTTGGCGGCCATCACGTGCGAGAGCGGGCCACCGAGCACCATCGGGCAGCCGCGGTCGACGGAGGGGGCGTACTCCTCGGTCGCCAGCACCATGCCGCCGCGGGGGCCGCGCAGCGACTTGTGGGTGGTCGTGGTGACGACGTGGGCGTGCGGGACCGGGTCCTCGTCGCCGGTGAAGACCTTGCCGGCCACCAGGCCGGCGAAGTGGGCCATGTCGACCATGAGCGTGGCACCGACCTCGTCGGCGATCTCGCGCATCTTCGCGAAGTCCACCCGGCGCGGGTACGCCGAGTAGCCGGCGACGAGGACCAGCGGCTTGAACTCGCGAGCCTTCGCGGCGACCGCGTCGTAGTCCAGCAGGCCCGTCTCGGGGTCCGTGCCGTACTGCTGCTGGTGGAACATCTTGCCGGAGATGTTGGGGCGGAAGCCGTGGGTGAGGTGACCGCCGGCGTCCAGGCTCATGCCGAGCAGACGCTGGTTGCCCAGCTCGCGGCGCAGCGATTCCCAGTCCTCCTCGGTCAGCTCGTTGACGTTCTTCGACCCGGCCTTCTCCAGCCAGGGACCCTCGACGCGGTGGGCGAGGATCGACCAGAAGGCGACGAGGTTGGCGTCGATGCCCGAGTGCGGCTGCACGTACGCGTACTCGGCGCCGAAGAGCTCGCGGGCGTGCTCGGCGGCCAGGGACTCGACGGTGTCGACGTTCTGGCAGCCGGCGTAGAAGCGGTGACCGACCGTGCCCTCGGCGTACTTGTCGCTGAACCAGGTGCCCATCGTCATCAGCACGGCCGGGGACGCGTAGTTCTCGCTCGCGATGAGCTTGAGGGACGCGCGCTGGTCGGCGAGCTCGGCACGGGTGGCCTCGGCGATGCGGGGCTCGACGGAGGCGATGACCTCCAGGGCCTGGCTGTAGGCGCTGCTGGTGAGGCGGGAGACGTCGGTCATGGCGCACAGCCTACGGCTCGGCCCAGGAGGTCGGTGGGCTGGACCGCGCCGCGCGAGCGGTGTGACGTGCGCCGCACCGAGGACCCGTTCCACGCTCACCACATGCCACCGGTATCCCAGATGTCGGGATCGTGATCTCACTTCATGAGATGAACGGTGGCGGGACCGGGGTCCGCGGGCTGAGACTCCTTGACATGACCTTCGCCGCCACGCACGCCTGGCTCGTGGTACGCCGCCACGTGGACCTCGGGCGCACCCGCAGCGCGATGTGTCGACCCCGCTGAGCACCCGAGCACCCACCTCCTCCTGCGGCCCGCCGGCCGCGCCCTCAGCGAAGGACACCCGAGTCAGTCATGCCCGACCTGCGCTTCCACGGCACCCGCCCCCAGCACACCGAGATCCCGCGCCCCAAGCGCGGTGAGGGTCAGTGGGCCCTGGGCTTCAACGAGCCGCTGAACAAGAACGAGCAGTCCAAGAAGGACGACGACGCGCTCAACGTGCGCGACCGCATCCTCAACACCTACTCCAAGCGCGGCTTCGACTCCATCGACCCCGCCGACCTGCGCGGCCGGTTCCGCTGGATGGGGCTCTACACCCAGCGCAAGCCCGGCATCGACGGCGGCCGCACCGGCTCGATGGAGGAGGAGGAGCTCGACGACCGCTACTTCATGCTGCGGGTCCGCTCCGACGGCGCCCTGCTCGACGCCGCCGCCGTCCGCGCGCTCGGTGAGATCGGTCGCGACTTCGCCCAGGACACCGCCGACGTCACCGACCGGCAGAACATCCAGTACCACTGGATCCGGATCGAGGACGTCCCCGCCATCTGGGAGAAGCTCGACGCCGCCGGCCTGTCCTCGATCGAGGCGTGCGGTGACTCGCCCCGCCCGTTCCTCGGCTCGCCCGTGGCCGGCGTGGCCGCCGAGGAGATCATCGACGGCTCCAGCGCGCTGGAGGAGATCAAGCGCCGCTACATCGGCGACAAGCAGTTCTCGAACCTGCCCCGCAAGTTCAAGACCGCGCTGACCGGCCACCCCGACCACGACGTCTCCCCCGAGACCAACGACGTGTCCTTCGTCGGCACCGTCCACCCCGAGCACGGCCCCGGCTTCGACCTCTGGGTCGGCGGCGGGCTGTCCACCAACCCGATGCTGGCCGCCAAGATGGGCGTCTGGATCCCGCTGGACCAGGTCCCCGACGTGTGGGCCGGCGTCGCCTCGATCTTCCGCGACTACGGCTACCGCCGGCTGCGCTCGCGGGCCCGGCTGAAGTTCCTCGTCGCCGACTGGGGCATCGAGAAGTTCCGCGAGGTGCTGGAGAAGGAGTACCTCGGTGCTCCGCTCGCCTCCTGCCCCTCCCCCGAGTCCCCGGTGGGCTTCCGCGACCACATCGGCGTGCACGACCAGAAGGACGGGCTGAAGTACGTCGGCGTCGCACCCGTCGTGGGCCGCGTGTCCGGCACGCTGCTGCTGGACCTGGCCGGCCTGATCGAGGAGTTCGGGCTCGCGGGCGCCCGCCTGACGGCGTACCAGAAGATCGTGCTCATCGGCGCCGACCCCGCCCGTGTCGACGAGCTCCTCGACCGCCTGGAGGAGATCGGCCTCTCGGCCCGGCCCTCGCAGTGGCGCCGCAACACGATGGCCTGCACCGGCATCGAGTTCTGCAAGCTCGCGATCGTCGACACCAAGAACCGCGCCCGCGACCTCGTCGCAGAGCTCGAGCGCCGGTTCCCCGACCTCGACACCCCGATCTCGGTCAACGTCAACGGCTGCCCCAACGCCTGCGCGCGCACTCAGGTCGCCGACATCGGCCTCAAGGGTCAGCTCGTCATGCACGAGGGACAGCAGGTCGAGGGCTTCCAGGTGCACCTCGGCGGCGCCACCGGCCTCAAGGCGAACTTCGGCCGCAAGCTGCGCGCCCACAAGGTCACCAGCGCCGGCCTCGACGACTACGTGACCGTCGTGGTCACCAACTTCCTGGCCGACCGCACCGAGGGCGAGAGCTTCGCCGACTGGGTGCACCGTGCCGACGAGGCCCTTCTCAAGGGCGACAAGGTGCTCGACGGTGCCGCCTCGGGCGGCGGTTCCTGATGTCCGAGCGCGCCGTGCCCTTCCACTGCCCCTACTGCGGTGACGAGGACCTGCGTCCCCACGCCGCGGAGCACGGGACCTGGGAATGCCACGCCTGCCGGCGCGCCTTCTCCCTCCGGCTGATCGGGCACCTGGCCCGGCCGCCGCAGTCGGGAGGAGCCTCATGACGTCCGCCACCACACGTGCCGCGCGGGAGAACCGCGCCACCCACACCGAGGGCCGCTCGCCGGAGGAGCTGCGCGAGCTGGTGTCCCACTGGGGCGCCGAGCTCGAGCTGGCCCCGGCCGAGACCATCATCGAGTGGGCGGCCGCCACGTTCGGCGACCGGTTCTGCATCACCTCCTCGATGGGTGACGCCGTCCTGGCCCACCTGGCCGCGAAGGTCGTCCCCGGCATCGACGTGGTCTTCCTCGACACCGGCTACCACTTCGTCGAGACCATCGGCACCCGCGACGCCGTCGAGGCCACGATGGACGTCAACCTGCTCACCATCACGCCCGTCCAGAGCGTGGCCGAGCAGGACGCGACCGAGGGCAAGGACCTCTTCCGCACCGACCCCGACCGCTGCTGCGCGCTGCGCAAGGTCGCGCCGCTGCAGCAGGCGCTGTCCGGGTACGACGCCTGGGCCACCGGCCTGCGACGGGCCGAGACCCGCAACCGCGTCATCGCGCCGGTCATCGGGTGGGACGCCAAGAAGCAGAAGGTGAAGGTCTCCCCCATCGCCCGCTGGTCCGACGAGCAGGTCGAGACCTACATCGCCGAGAACGGCGTGCTGGTCAACCCGCTGGTCTACGACGGCTACCCCTCCATCGGCTGCGCACCCTGCACCCGACGCGTCGCCCCCGGCGAGGACGTCCGCAGCGGGCGCTGGGCCGGCACGAACAAGACCGAGTGCGGCATCCACATGTGAGCCGTCCCGGCGGTCCACCCGGACCGCCAGCACCACCCGCGAGTGCAGCGTCGCACCGCGAGCTCGACCCCCACACAGAAGCAGTGAAGATCGCAGAGAAGGAGGCACCCGATGGCAGCTCCCGCCCTCGTGGCCCTCGCCCACGGCAGCCGTGACCCCCGCTCGGCCGCCACGATCCGCGCCCTCGTCGACGAGGTCCGGGCCGTCCGTCCCGACCTCAAGGTCGAGCCGGCCTTCCTCGAGCTCTCCCGCCCCGGATTCCAGACGGTCGTCGACCGGCTGGTGAAGGCCGGCCACGACGAGATCGTCGTCGTCCCGCTCCTGCTCACCGAGGCGCACCACGCCACCGTCGACGTGCCCGCCGCCATCGCCGAGGCCACCGAGCGGCACCCGCAGGTGCGCATCCAGGCCACCGACGTGCTGGGCCTGGAGACCTGCTTCCTGCAGGTGCTCGACGAGCGGCTGCGCGAGGCGCTGCGCGCGGCCCGCGTCCGCGAGCTCGACGCCCTGGTGCTGGCCGCCGCCGGCACCAGCGACCCGCTGGCCAACCAGGCCGTCGCGCGCCTGGCCCGGGTGTGGGGCAGCCACCACAAGCTGCCCGTCACCGCTGCCTACGCCTCGGCCGCCCCGCCGGCCACCGGCGAGGCCGTGCGTGCCTTCCGCGCCGAGGGTCGCCGCCACATCGCGGTCGCCTCGCTCTTCCTCGCGCCGGGCTTCCTGCCCGACCGCGCTGCGGAGCTGGCCCTCGAGGCCGGTGCCGTCGCGGTCTCCGCGCCGCTGGGTGCCCACCCCGAGGTCGCGCGGGTCGTGCTGGCCCGCTACGCCGTCGGCGCCGTCGAGCTCGTCCCCGTCTGACCTGCACCGTCTGACCCGCGCTTCCTGGTCGAGCCGGCGTATCGATACGCCGGCTCGACCAGGACTCGGGGAAGAGCGACCGCACCCGGTCGGTGTCGACGTGCCAGGCGGCCTCCAGCAGGTCGGCAGCCTGGCTGTAGAGCACGACGCCGACGTTGACGAACTCCTCACGCTCCACGCGCGGGACGCAGCGCATGACGACGTACTGGTAGGGCAGCAGCTCAGGCACCCGCGCCTCCCGGGAGCCAGGCGCGCGAGGCCAGACGCGCGCTGAGGAAGTCGACGTACGCCGCCCGCACCCGCGCCGGCGTCTCCGCGCCGGGGACGGGCTCGAGCCAGGCGTCCGGGACCAGGTCGAGGACCTGGGCGAACACCTCGGGCCCGAGGTCGGCGCGCAGCGCGGCATCGGTGGCGCCCAGGTCGACCTCGGCGGGATCGACAACGTGGTCGGAAGGGTCCCACGGTTGGTCGGCGAAGCGCTGGGCCGCCCCGTCGCGGGTCAGCGAGCCACCCGGCCAGGCGTGGTGGAAGTACAGCGAGGCGCCGTGGTCGATGACCCAGAGGTCACCGTGCCAGACCAACAGGTTGGGGTTGCGCCAGGAGCGGTCGACGTTGGCGATGAAGGCGTCGAGCCACAGGACCCGGGCGGCGTCCTCGGGGGTGCCCGCCTCCCCGTCGGCGTACCCGAAGGCCCCGGGCAGGAAGTCGATGCCGAGGTTGTCGCCCGCGCTGGCGTTGAGGAGGTCCTGCACCTCCTCGTCGGCCTCGTAGCGCGCGATGGCGGGGTCGAGGTCGAGCACGACCAGGCGCGGGGTGCGCAGCCCGACACGTCGGGCCAGCTCGGAGGCGATGACCTCGGCGACGAGGACGCGCAGCCCCTGGCCGGCGCCGCGGAACTTGCAGACGTAGGTGCCGAGGTCGTCGGCCTCGACGATGCCCGGGAGCGAGCCTCCCTCGCGCAGCGGGGTGACGTAGCGGGTGACGCGCACCCGGTCCAACGCACTCACTGCAGCGGGTCCTCCTGCTCGAGCCGTCGACGTTGCTCCTCGACGTCGAGGTCGACGCGGGGCCAGGCCGGCGCCATGGTCTGGAGCGTCTGGCGCAGCAGCATCGCGACCGCGAGGTTGCGGTACCACTTGCGGTCCGCGGGCACGACGTGCCAGGGCGCGACCTCGGTGTTGGTGCGCTCCAGGGCGATCTCGTAGGCCCGCTGGTAGTCGGTCCACCGCTGTCGCTCGTCGATGTCGCCGGGGTTGAACTTCCAGTGCTTGTCGTGCCGGTCCAGGCGCTCGAGCAGCCGCTCCTTCTGGGTCTCGGGCGAGACGTGCAGCATCACCTTGACCACCCGGACGCCCGAGGCGAGCACCTCGGCCTCGAAGTCGTTGATCTCGTCGTAGCGCTGCTCGATCACGTCTGGCTCGGCCAGCTCGCGGACCCGGGCGATCAGCACGTCCTCGTAGTGGGAGCGGTCGAAGACGCCGATCCGGCCCATGCCGGGCAGTGCCTTGCGGATGCGCCAGAGGAAGTGGTAGCGCAGCTCTTCCTCGGTGGGCTTCTTGAACGCCGTGATGTCGACGCCCTGGGGGTCGACGAGCCCCACGGTGTGGCGCACGACGCCGCCCTTGCCCGAGGTGTCCATGCCCTGCAGGACCAGCAGCACCCCGCGACCGGGCTTGCTGTCAGCGTCGTCAGCGTCGTCGGCGACACGACCCTCGGCGTAGAGACGCTCCTGGAGCTCGGAGAGCTCGGCACCAACCTCCTCGAGGGTCGCCTTGCCCTCCTCCTTGTCGCCGTCGAAGCCGGGAGTGGCGTCGGTGGCCCACTCCCCCAGGTCGACCGGGCCGGGCGGGACGCGCAGGTGGTGCTGGATCACTGCGCCATCATGTCAGCCATGAGCAGCACCGAGACCCCCTTGCCGCACGTCGTCCTGGTCCACGGGGCGTGGCACGGCGCCTGGTGCTGGCGCGACGGGTTCACCCAGCGTCTGGAGGCGGCGGGCCTGCAGGTCACGACGCCCGACCTGCCGGCGCACGGCTCGCGCCTGGACGCCGCCCGGCTGCGCTCGCTGCGGCACGGGCCGAGGCTGCGGGACTACGTGGACTCGGTGGTGGAGGTGCTGCGCGGTCTCCCGGCCGGCGGTCCGCCTCCGGTCCTGGTGGGGCACTCGATGGGCGGCGGCGTGGTGCAGCACCTCGTCGGCCGGATCGACCGCCCCGCCCTCAGCGGTGCCGTGCTGCTGGCCTCCATGCCGCCGGCCGGGGTCTGGCGGGTCACCCTCGACACCGCGCGGCAGCGCACCGGGACGTTCCTGGCCGCCAACGTGCGCCGCGACCTGGGCATGCTGGTGGTCGAGCCCGAGCACGTACGCCGGATGTTCCTCTCCCCCGACACCGACGACTCCGTCGTGGCGGCCGTGCGGTCGCGACTGCACGGCGAGTCGTTCCGCGCGTTCCTCGACATGCTGGCCCTCGACCGGCCGCGGCCGGCGTCGGGCCGTGGCCCGCGTGCGACGGAGGTCCGCGTGCTGGGCGCCGCCGACGACACGATCTTCCGCGTCGCCGACGTCGAGGCCACCGCGGCCGCCTGGGGCACCGAGGCCGTGATCGTCCCCGGCATCGGGCACGACGTGATGCTCGACCACGGCTGGGAGCGGGTCGCCGACCAGGTCATCGCCTGGGTGCGTGAGATGGGCTGAGATCGGCTGGCCTACGTGCGCAGCCGTCCGGATCTCTTCGGGTCATGGACCATCGCGTGGTGGGCCGAGCAGTAGAGCCGCCCGTCCTTGACGCTGGTCGAGCCACCTGCTGACCACGGAATCACGTGGTGGACGTGGCACCTGCTCGGCGGTGCGTCACAACCACCGACGACGCAGGTCTTGTCACGCTGAGCGATCGCGAGCCGCTGGGCCCGGGTGTGGAACCGTCGCCGCCGACCGACGTCGAGGACCTCCGACTTCCCGCCCAGCACCATGGGGATGACCCCGGCCTCACACGCGAGCCGGCGTGCCGCACCGGCGGAGATGACCTCCCCGGTGTCCAACGCTGCCGCCGCCAGGCCACCCATCAACGAGTCGATGGTCATCGTCACCACGACCGTCGCCCCGACACCGCCCACGGTGGGCAGGTCCTTCGCGTCGAGACGCTCCAGCAGCTCGGTGAACGCCTGCCCCGCCGCCACCGGTGTCGGCTTCGACTGGCGGACCTCGGCCGGGTCCTGCTTCGCCCAGGTCAGCGCCTGGATCGCCTTCGCCAGCATCGCGCCATGCAGGGCGGGGATGGAGAACCGTCCGTGCACCATCCCGTGCCCATCGGAGGCGAACGTCAGCCTGGTCTTCTCCGCGGCACGGCGCTCCTCGTCCTCCAACAGCTTCGCCTCATGCGCCTCACCCACCTCCGGTGCCACCACCGTCAACACGTGGCGGCCCAGCACCTTGAGGTGCTTGGCGTCGAACCCGTCCGCACACTCGACCAGGTGCTTCTCCGCCTGCTCGACCACCACCGGCTCCAGGTCCACGGGACCGTCGGTCTCCAGGTCGCCCAGAGCCCGGGCGATCGCGTGCGCCTGCTCGGTGTTCACCCGCCCCTCCGCCAACGCCTCGGCCAGCGCGGTGAACCTGCTCAGCGCGACCGCCAGCTTCACGTCGCGGTGCGCGGTCGCCCGCGTCCGGTGGGTGGCGTCGGCCCACCACGTCGCCGTCGTGGTCGCGCCGTTGGTCTCCTCCACCCGCACCTGCGTCGCATGCGCCAGCACCGTCGCGGTCAACGCATCGAGCCGGGATGCGACCTGCGCCAGCCCATCCACACCACCGCCGGGAGTCGTGACCCAACCGTGACCCAGGCTTTCGAGCGCTGCCGACACAAGCGCTTTTAGGGAGCAACCGATTGGCGACCGCATGCACCCATCTGACGATGAGCGAACGAAGATGTGGGCTTCTATGCTGCCAAGGTGAGCAGTTACCGGAGGCGGCATCTAACGGTCGTCGCGGTCTCAGTCGCGCTCATCGGCTTTCTTGCGTGGTACTTGGTCGCACGCAACGTGAGTGCCTTGGACGCTCAGCCGTCGGGGCCCAAGGTTGCCTACCGCGTCATCGTGTCGGCATCGCTCACGGTGCCCTGCCTGCTGCTGGCTGTCAGTGCCTACCGGACCCAGGATTGGAGCCGAGTGGGTTGGCGGCTCGGAGTTCTGCTTGCTTGGTGCTTCGCGGCGCTGACCCTGTCCTTCATGCTCGGCGTCTGACGTCCGCTTCTGCCGCAGCTCGGTCGTGGCTCCCCTCTGTGTCAAGACACCTTTGGCAGGGGCGTTCTAGGCTGG
>LULN01000223.1_pt1 | contig 16169 bp, 16 predicted proteins | sample 728131 | NCBI WGS metagenome assembly LULN01 (sample SAMN03860288, study PRJNA289734) | marine metagenome | biome: seawater column; feature: ocean; material: water; isolation source: Red Sea water column Station 149 - depth 100m | place: Saudi Arabia: Red Sea | collected 2011-10-15 | depth 100 m
TTTAATGGGGAAGCAAGACGAGGATTTTGAAGAAGAGTTAGAGATGGATGTTGATGTAGACGTCGACGATGATGACGATCTAGATCTAGAAATGGATGGCGGCGACAAAGATGATGGTCGTTTACAATCCACATCAAAACGGGTTAGAATGATCTTCTCTGTTATGGCAAGCCCAAACAGAATTGATATCTTAAGAATCCTAAACTCTAAAGGTCCTTTGACCTACTCTGAACTCAAATCCCTAGCTGGTTTCAAATCAAAAAAAGAATCCGGAAAATTTGCCTATCATTTGAGAAAATTACTTAGACAATCCCTTGTTGCACTAAACAAATCTGAAAGACGTTATACTATTACAAATCTTGGAAAACTGGTCTTGAGCCTTGCTCGCCAAATTGAAGAACGCTCCATTATTGAAAGTGGAAAAATGTATGTCAGAACATCTCATGATTCAATTGAAGAATTTAACTCTGACAAAATCATACAATCTCTTGTTCGTGAAGGTAGTTTACCATTAGAATTATCACAAAAAATTACAGAAGAGGTAGAAAACAGAATATACAAATTCCAAACTACATATCTTACCGGTTCATTAATCCGTGAAATGGTCAATAATGTTCTATTAGAACACGGCCATGAAGAATATCGAAATAAACTTGCCAGACTTGGAATGCCTGTATTTGATATTCAAGAAATGCTCACAAATGTTGAAAATATACGAAATGGCGTTGAGGATATCCTGTTTACTAGTGGAAAAAATACCCTGGCTGAATACTTACTCACAAATTCTCTTCCTAAAGATATAGCAGATTCCCACCTTTCTGGAGAACTCCACATATCAAATCTAGGTCTGTGGTCACTTATCCCTGATACAATATTTCTAAATCTAAAAGAGTTAATCGAAGATGGAATTGAACTTAAAGGCAAATGTCCAGGTGTCACAAGAACCCCTGCACCAAAAACACTTGATGATTTAGGAAAAACACTTCCAATGATTTTCAATCTATTATCAAAAGAATCATCACAAGAAGTAGTAGTTGATGATCTAGCTGCAGTACTTGGAAAATTCTCAAAGAACACATCTGACATTGAAAAAATGTTGGTAGATGTATTTGCAATGTCATCTATTTCTACAAGTCTTGATAAAGTATCCACAACTTTATCATTTAGAATTCCACTTTCTGCTGATAAAAAATTAATTGAAACAATAATCTCTGCATACAATACATTTGCCAAAGCAACACCTTCGCCAAAAATTGGTCTAGTAATTGATTATGAAAAGGGAAAGGTTGCAGATCATTCAGAAATTCTTGCACAAACTATATCGTTGGGTGGAAATGTAACATTCTCTAAGGGTTCATGTTCAACAAATGCTATAAAAAATTCTTCTAAATCTCCTGAGCCATCAATAAAACTGGGATCATTATCGATCAACTTACCTCGTTTGGCACTTGAATCAAGTAAAGATGAAACTTATTTCAGAGCAAGACTTGTCTTGTTGATGAAACCTGCAATTGCCGCAATGGCAACACGCAAAAAAGATGTTTCAGATTTAATTCGACGTGGAGTAAATCCAATCCTTGCAGAAAAAACTCAATTCATGCAGAAAAACAACACTTCCATAATTCTTAACTTAGTTGGACTAAAAGAAGCAGTTTACAAAATACTTGGACATAAAGACGACAAAGAAGGAAAAGAAATTCTAAACAAAGTCTTAGAAACTGCAGTTGATGTTGCACACAAAAAAGGTCAAGAGATGGGCGTTGATGTATCAATCGCAATGGTCGATAGTGATGAATTAACACGATTTGTTACACTTGACAGCGAAAAATATGGTAAGAACTCAATCATGGACGTTCTAGAAGGCGATCTTTATTCTCAAGGACTGGAATTAAACGCTGCAGAACTCGATAAATCTACTGCAAAAACTGAGATCATATCTGAGTATAACAAGATCTCAAAGACTTTGGACGGAGGATTACTAATCAAACTTCCATTTGATGCCAAAGCAAAAGATGCAGATATCAAAAAGACAATTGAAAAAGCATCTTCACTAATTTCGTCATTCAAACCAATCAAAAATTCTAACTAAGCAATTTTAGGCACAAAAATTTCATACCATTTGGAATTTTATATTTCGTACTAGTTCACTAATTCGAAATTCGTTTCGATCATTTTTCAAAATCATAGTATAATTTTATTTTGTAATTAGCACTATGAAAATCTGTAAAACGCTACGAAATTTTTCGTTGTGAAATTAATTTACCCATTGTTGGAAAATTAATCGTGATCTTGCACAAGAACTAACAAACGGTGTTCTAAACAAACTATCTTCTCAAGGATTTGGTACTGAAAACCCACCATCTGTAGAAGATATCCAAGATATGGTGGAATCTACTTTGATTGAACAAGGTCACAGCGAGATTGCAAAATCATACATTCTGTATAGACATGAGAGACGAAAGATTCGTGATGAGAAAATGAAGGTTCTAAATACAAAAACTCTAGATCCTGTTTCCAAAGACTTTGATTTGAATTGTCTAAGAGTTCTAGCATCAAGATACCTATTAAGAAATAACAAAAATGAGATTACTGAAAGCCCAACTCAACTATTTGAAAGAGTTGCAATTTTAATTGGAATTGGTGATGTATTGCACGATTCTGCAGTATTCAATGCAGCAGGAAATACACCACAAGATATTGAAGAAGCAAAAGCATATCTCCCAAAACTAGACCAATTTAATTATAAATTCAAAATTGACGAATACTATCTAAACCAATATCATTTCAGAGGATTGGTAAATGGATACATTGACATTGCACAGAAAGGTCAAGCAAAAATTAGCTTTAAAGATTTGCTAACAAAACTTGCCGCAAAAGAATTTACTGATTACGGTGCACGAATCACAGAATACTATGAACTGATGGTAAACCAAGTATTCTTACCAAACTCTCCAACAATGATGAATGCAGGTGGACGTCTTGGACAACTTTCTGCATGTTTTGTTTTAGGAATGCCTGATGACATGGCACAAATTATGAAGACTACTTCTGACGCTGCATTAATTTTCAAATCTGGTGGTGGTGTTGGAATTAACTATTCAGAATTAAGAGAAGAAGGTGATATAGTAGCCTCAACTTCAGGTGTTGCCTCCGGACCTGTATCCTTCATGAATATTATCAATACTGTAACTGATGTTATCAAACAGGGAGGAAAAAGAAGAGGAGCAAACATGGGAATTATGGATGTATCCCATCCTGACATTGAGAAATTCATTACAAACAAGACTGAGCCTGGTGTTTTAGAGAACTTTAACGTCAGCGTAGGAATATGGGGTGACTTTTGGAGTGCACTAGTAGACAGTGAAGACGGCGCATACACACTACGCAGCACAAGAGATGACAGTCCAGTACGAGAAGTTAACGCACATCATCTAATTGATCTAATTGCAACCTCTGCATGGAAAAGTGCAGAACCTGGTCTAATCTTCTTTGATCTGATTAACAAGTACAATGTATTTGCAAAAGCTCGTGGTGGACCATTACGTGCAACAAACCCATGTGGTGAACAAAGTTTGTATCCTTACGAATCATGTAACTTAGGATCAATTAACCTGGCAAATCTTACAAAAAGAAAAGCAGATGGTCAATACGAATTTGACTGGCAAAAATATGAAGAAATTGTTAGAAAAACAACTCGCTTCTTAGACAATGTAATTGATGTTAACCATTATCCAGTACCAGAAATTAATGTTGCATCAAAAGAATCTAGAAGAATTGGTCTTGGAGTAATGGGCGTTGCAGATTTGTTATACAAACTGAGAATTCCATACAACTCAAAAGAAGGCTATGAATTCATGGGCAAATTATCTGAAGCATTATCGTATTATTCAATGGAAGAAAGTGTTGCTTTGGCACAATCTCGTGGTGCATTCCCATTGTGTTCAAAGACAGAATTTCCTGAAGGTAAAATTCCAATCGCTGGATATTATGAAAAACCACAACAAAGACACTACTATGATTGGGATGCCCTAATTACAAAAATTCAAAAACATGGAATAAGAAATGTCTTAACAACAACTGTGGCTCCAACTGGAACATTATCCATGCTTGCAGATTGTTCAAACGGAATGGAACCAACCTTTGCTCTTGTGTTTGAAAAACGTGTCACTGTAGGACGATTCTTCTACACAAACAAAGTATTTGAAGAAGTCTTAAGAGAAAACGGCCTTTACAGTGAAGAACTATTGGCAAAAGTAGCCGATAACTATGGCTCAGTTAGAGGAATTGAGGAAATTCCTGAATGGATACAAAACATCTTTGTCACTGCAATGGATATACACTGGACTGATCATCTTATGGCTCAAGCAGTATGGCAAGATTGGATTGGAAATGCCATCGCAAAGACAATCAATATGCCAAATGATGTATCTGCCGAAGATGTCAAAGCAGCATATCTCTTGGCTCATGAATTAGGTCTAAAAGGAATAACTGTATACCGAGATGGCTCTAGACACAAACAAGTACTTCATATGACTGGAGAAAATTCACAAAAAACTTTCGAAGTTACTGCAACTGATTACCTACATGATTATATCAAAAACAACATCAAAAATCCATACATTCTAAAACAAATCAATGAAGCACTCAAAGTTAGTATTCCACAAGAACTTCCTCAAGAGAATCGTGTTGTTGCCGAACCAGAAATTGAAGAAAAACTATGTCCAACCTGTAAAAACACTCTTGTTTTGACAGAAGGTTGTCATATTTGTATTGAATGTGGATATAGTGGATGTACATCTGGACAATAGGTGGTGCATCTGCATATTTCTTATCAAAACCTGATACAATCAATCCTGCTTCACTAGAAAATGAACTTGTAACACAAAATGACAAAATTGGTCTAGTAATCAACACAATTACTCCTCCACAAAGCATTGATGATATTGAAAAATCATACGAAGCAGCATCTACATCTGGAATTGGCAGAACCAACCTGTACATTCATTGGTATCAACTTGAACCTGAAAAAGGAAATTTTGATTGGAGAATGACTGACATCATGATGAAACTAAATGAAAAATTTGATCTAAAATCAACACTATTCTTTTCTGTAATTAATGCTGATAGATTGGGTCCATTTCCTCCATGGATGGACAGACAAGCATTAGGTAAATCACTTGAACAAGAAACGATAAGAGCTCTTGATGAAATTCTATCAAGATATGATAACATAGATTATGTTATCTTTGCAGGTGATATTGACTATCATTTCCAAAGAGCAACAGGTTCCATTCCTATTTACACAGATTTTTTCAATAATGTTTCTCAAGAAATAAAATCTAATCATCCAAATGTAAAAATTGGAAATACAATGTCTCTTGAGAATATAATTAACAAGGGATTACATCCCGGTGGATCTTTTGAATTAACACCTCAATTAGAAATGGGTGATTTCATAGCACTCTCATACAAACCAACTGATATAGTTGGTGATATAGATAGAACCCCGCAAGAAGCAATGAATGATTTTCAACAGGCTTTAGAAATTTTCTCCTCACACAACATAGCTTTTTTTGAGGTAAGTTGGAGTAGCTCGGACTTTGTAAATGGAAATAACTCTGATCAAAGTCAATTTATCAAATCTAGTCTAGAATTTTTCGAAGAAAATGAATCACGTATAGAATTTCTTACTTTTTCTAGATTGTATGATAAACCAAAGGGTACATGTGTCTCTGAAGATATAGAATCGATAGGAGGTTCCGGATTTGCTAGCAATGCATATCGTTTGGAACGAATTGATGAATATGTTTGTAATTCCGGTTTAATTGATACAAATGAAAATCCAAAACCTGCATGGACTCAATTAAAAACAAATATTCCATAATAACAATGCTTAACATAATTTTAGCTGAATCGGCTCTTGAATTAATCCCTGAACAATTGAGAAGTCATCCTTCAGTTACTTCATACTGTAAAAAATTCAAAAAAACTTCTTCAACTACATTATTAGATAATTCATGGCATTTTGGTGCCATGAAAGGACTGAATAATGAAATTAAACGTGGAAGGCCTGATATTATACATCTAACATTGTTATCTCTTTGTACTGCACCTGCATTTTATGAAAATAAAATCAAAATATTTGTCCATACCATAAATGATGAAGTAATTTCTTTTAATAATAAAACCCGATTACCAAAATCATATCATCGTTTTCAAGGGTTAATTGAAAAATTATTCCTTACACAAAAAATTGAAACAGATGACGAAATCCTGATGGAACTACACTCCTCTTCATTATCTCAGCTAATATCTGAAATAAAACCTACAAAAATAATTGGGTTAACCACCAAAGGTAAACAAACAACTCTTGATAATTTAGTTCAACAAATACCTGATAATTCTTGCATAATTATTGGAGGTTTTCAAAAAGGTCACTTTAATCAAGATACTGAAAAAATCATCAATGAATCATTTTCAATAAATGAATCTTCATTAGAAGCTCATCTAGTTGCAAGTAGACTTGTTTATGAATATGAAAAAACCATTTTTATTTAGGTAAAATTTTTTCAATCCTTATGCAGTCATAGTATAGCCTGGTTAGTATTCGGGGTTTCCAACCCTGTGACGCGGGTTCGAATCCCGCTGACTGCATCTATTCATTTATTTCTCAATTGATCACTAGATTATACTATATGAAAAGTTCAAAAAAACAGATTGCCACAAAACGTATGGAAATTCTGTTCAACAATGCACTAACAAATGCAAAAAATAATCCTGGGCTGGCTGAAAAACAGGCTGAAATTGCCAAAAAAATTAGTATGAAATTCAAAATAACAATGCCCTTTGAAATTCGTTCCAGTTTCTGTAAAAAATGCAAAAAATTCATTCCACCTGGGATCGCATCAAAAATTCGTCTTGGCTCAAAACCAAAGTCTATACGAATAACTTGTTCATATTGTAATCACACTTATCGCAAGATAATTTCTCAATGATTTATAAGACGATTATCGAAATTTTTTCCAATGGCTAAAGTTTACGATGTACCAGCACAGGAATTCATCTCAAGATTAACTGAGATCTTAAAAAATGAAGAAATTCCTGCACCTGTATGGACATCATTTGTTAAAACTGGAGCACATGCTGATAAACCTCCACAACAACCAGATTGGTGGTATACTAGATGTGCATCAATTTTAAGAAAAATCTATCTTCATGGTCCTCTAACTGTAAATGATCTAAGAACAATCTATGGTGATGGTAAACGCAAAATGTACTATGGTGCACGTCATCATCGTGATGCAAGTGGTGCAATAATTAGAAATGCAATTCATGGATTGGAAAAATTAGGTTATGTTGAACAAGTAGAGAAAAAAGGTAGAATTCTTAGCCGTCAAGGTATGCAAAAATTAGATAAACTTGCAACTGAAATTTTAGGCGAATTAATCCAAACAACACCAAAACTCAAAATTTACTCTTAGTGTTTGAAATGAGTGAACCTGCACCTGATGCAAACGATCAACCAAACGAGGATCAAATTAATGCACAAAAAGAAATACTTCTAAAACAAATTCTTAGTTCCGAAGCTCGATTAAGACTGAACAATGTCAAGATGGTAAAGCCTGATTTGGCAAACATGGTTGAAAATTATCTTTTAGGTCTTGCCGCTCAGGGGCGATCACCTGGCCAAATCACTGACGATCAACTAAAACAAATTCTTTTGTCTGCTCAACAACCAAAAAGAGATTTCAAAATTAACCGAATCTGATCTCAAAAAAATATAATTAGGGGTAAAATGGGTGCAAATTATGAAAGCAGTAGTATATCGTGAATATGCACCTGATGATGATTATGCAAAAATCCTCAAGGTTGAAGATATTGATTCACCAAAACCAAAACCAGACGAGGTAATTTTCACAAACAAAGCATCTGCTCTAAACTATAATGATATCTGGGGAATGAGAGGAAATCCAGTTCCAGTTCCATTGCCACACGTTTCAGGTTCTGATGTTGCAGGCGATGTCATTGCTGTTGGTGAAGATGTAAAAGGTTTCAAAGTTGGTGATAGAGTTGTTTCACATTCTAATTTAGCATGTAGAGTTTGTAGTGCATGTACAAGTGGAAGAGAATTTGATTGTACCAGAAGACAAGTTTGGGGTTTCCAAACCGGTCCACTATGGGGTGCATATTCTGAAGAAATTCACTTACCAGAAGTTAATGTTTCACATATTCCAGATTCAGTTTCTTATGAAGATGCAGCAGCTGCATCAATGACAATTTTAACTTCATGGCACATGTTAGTTGGCAGAGCAAACATTACTCCAGGTCAAACCGTACTTGTAATGGGTGGAGGTTCTGGTGTAGGAAGTTTTGCAATTCAAATTGCTAAATTATACAACTGTGATGTAATTGCAACTGCTAGCCCTGATAAACTCGATAAATGTCTTGAACTTGGTGCAGATCATGCAGTAGACCATAGAAAAGATGACTGGAGTAAAGAAGTCTTCAAAATTTCAAAAGAAATCGCTAAAACAAAGAATCAAGCACCTGGAATTGATATTGCATTTGATCACATTGGTCAAACTCATTTCAATAAGCAACTAACCTTACTCAAATATGGTGCAACTCTAGTTTCATGTGGTGCAACAACAGGTTATGATGCACAAATCGATCTTAGACACATCTTCTTCAAAGGAATTAATGTACTAGGTTCAACACAAGGAACAAAAGCCGAACTTGATGAAGGTCTATACTGGATGGGTCAAGGAAAAATCAAAGCAGCAGTTGACTCAATCTATACATTCGAGCAAGCAGCAGAGGCACACACAAAGATGCTATCTGGTAAGTTCTTTGGCAAAATCTTAATGAAGCCTGAAGGCGCATAGTCATTTAATGACAAATCTTTTTCGTAGTCTAGTTTTTGTACCGGGAAATAATCCAAGATTTCTAGAAAAAGCAAAATCACTTTCTGGCGATATAGTTTGTTTTGATTTAGAGGATTCAGTTCCTGACAAAGAAAAACAAAATGCTAGAACATTAATCTCAAAAAAATTAAAGGAACGCAAAGATTTCTCTGCTTCTGTATTTGTAAGAACTAACTCCCCTCAATCAGGAAAAATTCCTAATGATTTAGAAAAGGTAGTTCAAAAAGGATTAGACGGAATTGTAATCCCTAAAGTGGATTCTGCAAAAGAATTGAAAAAAATTGAAAAAATCATCTCAACTTTAGAAAAGAAAAGAAAACTCAAAAAAATACGCCTAATTCCCTCTATAGAATCTGCACTTGGTGTAATAAACTGCTATGAAATTGCGTCTGCAAGTAAGAGAGTTGATGCTATAGTTTTTGGAATTTTTGATTTATTGAACGATATGCAAATTGAGTATACAAAAGGTAATCCAATCGGCGCAAAATATTCCAGATACAAGGTTCCCGTTGCAGCAGCAGCTGCAGGAGTTCCTGCTATTGATGGCATATGGCAAGAAATTAAAGATGAAAAAGGTTTACAACAAGATTGTAAATTAGGTAAAGAATTAGGTTATGCAGGAAAAAGTATCATACATCCTGATCAAATCAAAATAACTCATAAAATATTTCATCCAAATTCTTCAGAAATTTCCTGGTCTAAATTAGTAGTAAACGAATATGAAAAATCAACGAAGAAAGGAAGAGGTGCAATTGTAGTTGATGGAAAAATGATTGATGAAGTTCATTATAAACGAGCCAAAGCCTTACTAGAAATTATCTAAACATTATTTATACACAAAATATTACATTGTATCATGTTCACCGGAATAATTACCAGCACTGGAAAAATCAAAAAAATAGAACAAAATACAAAAAATCGTAGTGCGATAAAAGTATCAGTTGATTTAGGTAAAGATTCAAAGGGACTAAAAATTGGGCAAAGTGTTGCATTAAATGGTGTTTGTCTTAGTGCAACTAAAATTTCAAAAAATCTTTGCACATTTGAAATGATTGATGAAACAATGAAAAAAACAGATTTAGGAAATTTAAAAGTTGGAAGTTTAGTTAATGTAGAACGAAGTCTCAAAGTTGGTGAAAGATTAGAGGGTCATTTCGTATTAGGTCATGTAGATGGTGTTGCAGAAATTAAAAAAATTGAGAAAAAACCAAAAGAGGTAAAGGTCTGGTTTAAAATTCCAAAAAATTTGAAAAAATATGTAGTACAGAAAGGATCAATTGCACTGGATGGAATCAGTTTGACTGTGGTTGATGTAAAAAACGATCTTGCATCTGTATGTTTAATTCCTCATACAATTGAAATAACAAATTTCAAAAATAAAAAAATTAATGATAAACTAAATATCGAGACTGACGTATTAGGAAAATATATCTTAAAATAAAATCTTAGAACAAACATTTACTACCAAAAAATTGGTAATAACAAAAATTCTAGTAAACTTTATAATAACTAAAATTAAATTTTTAATATGACATTTGATTCTGCAATTTCTTCATTAAAACGTGGTGAGTTTGTAATGATTCATGATTCTGATGGTCGTGAAAATGAAATTGATATGGTCGTAGCAGCAGAATTTGTGACTCCTGAACATATTGTTAGAATGAGAAAACATGCCGGCGGATTAATCTGTCTTGCAATTGATGACTCACTTGCGGAAAAACTACATCTAAAGTACATGCATAACATGCTTTCTTCATCAGACCAATTAGATGATGAATCCAAAAATATGATCATGGGTACTGCTCCATATGGAGATCATCCTACTTTCTCATTGACAATAAACCATAAACAAACCTATACTGGAATTACTGATAGAGATAGGGCATTAACCATCAAAGAAATGGCTACATTATACAAAAAAGACAATCCGAAACAAATCTTCAATTCCAATTTTAAAACTCCTGGGCATGTTCCATTATTACTCGCTTCAAATGGTCTTCTTTCATCTAGAACTGGCCACACTGAAATGTCTGTATATCTAACACAATTAGCAAATCTTTCTCCAATCACTGCAATATGTGAAATGATGGACTCAGAAACCTATTCTGCATTATCTGTAGATAAAGCAGAAAAATATGCAAAAGAAAATGCAATACCATTCATAGATGGTAAAGAATTACTTGAATTCTCTAAGGTGAATTAATTTTGAAAATTGCCATAGTGGTTGCAGAATTTAATCAAAAAATAACGTCACGTATGTATGATGTAGCAGTAGAAACTGCAAAAAAGCTAAACCTTGATGTAATTCACACAAGTTACGTACCAGGAATTTTTGATATGCCATTAATCATTGACAAACTATTGCAGCGCAATGATGTTGATGCCGTTGTAACATTAGGCGCAGTAATCAAAGGACAAACAAAACATGATGAAGTAATTGCACATTCCACTGCAAGAAACATTGCAAAATTATCAATTAAACATCAAAAACCAGTATCTCTTGGAATATCTGGTCCAGGAATGCAAGTAAGACAAGCATATGCAAGAATTAGACCGGTTTCTGAAAATGCAGTTAATGCAGTTTACAAAGTCTACAATGAGGTTCAAGAAATAGAAAAATGATTCAATTAACAATTATGAAAATTACAGGATATGGTCCATGGACACTGACTTTAGGATTCGACCGCGAACATGAATTACAAATGTTACAATCAAAATTATACAATAAACTACAGGAATTATTCTCAAAGAAAAATTGTATAGTATTTTTGAACCGCTCTGATGAATATTTCTCAGTAACAAATGGTCTCTCCTTAGATGATCATGTAGAAATTCAAAAAGAATTAGAGTCATCTTTTGATATCAAACTTTCAATGTCAATTGGTTATGGAGAAAACCCATACGATGCAAATCTTGATGCATATGAAGCAAAAAAGACACAAAAGTTTCTCAATGAACAATATTCTATTTTTGGTACACTAAATGGTCATTCCGAACATTCAGTTACTATTATGCATCTTGATGTTGATGATATAACATCTATCCGAAAAAAAACTATGTCACCATATGATACGTCATCATTAATGTTCAAAATTTATTCAAGAATGTCTGAATATTTTCTATCAAAAAATTCACTGACATTTTTCATGGGTGGTGATAATTTTATGGTTGTAACAAATTCTAAACTCAAAGATTATGCAAAAGAATTCATTCAGATATGCAAAGACGAATTTCAAATTGAACTAAACTGTGGAATAGGTACTGCACAAACATCTAGAGGTGCAGTAAAACTTGCAACAGAATCGCTTGATACAATAAGAGAAATTAGAGATGCGGGCAAAGAAAAACCTGAAATCTATGAATTAAATTGATTCTAAAAAATATTAGTATACTTTATGGAAATCAATTAAAATTAATAGAATCTACTAATGTTCAAATAAAAAATAAAAAATTTCAAAAAATTTCAAAAAGTATTTCTTCAAAAGAAAAATCAATTGATTGTTCAAATTTGTTATTAATTCCTGGTTTTGTTAACTCACATACACATATAGCTGATTCAATTGGGAAAGATCTATCTATTGATGCTGATGTTGATTCAAAAATTCATCCAATGTTTGGATTAAAACAAAAGTTACTCAAAGAAACTCCAAAAAAATCTCTAGCAAAATACATTCGTAATTCTGCAAAATCTATGATAAAAAAAGGAATTACAACTTTTATTGATTTTAGAGAAGGTGGTTTAGATGGTGTATTATTACTAAAATCAGCCTTAGATAATGTACCTATCCGCTGTGTAATTTTAGGACGAATTGATTATTACAATTCAAAAAATGAAATCAAACAAAATCTTCCTTTCCCTAAAGAAAATAACGAAAAATTAGCACAATTATTGAAGAATTGTGACGGAATTGGAATCAGTGGAACAAATGAAAATGCTAGTTCAAACCTAAAATCATATGCAAAAACAAAAAAAATTCGTGCAATACATGCAGCTGAAACACAAGATAGTGCAAATACATCAAAGAAAGTAACTGGAAAAACAGAGGTTCAAAGAGCCATGCTTCTTAATCCATCATTTCTAATCCACATGACTTTTGCAACAAACAATGATTTGAAACTTGCAGCAAAAAATACGCGTGGAATTGTTGTTTGCCCTCGCGCAAATTCAGCATTATCCGAAGGAATTCCTAACATCTCACTAATGAAAAAGTATGGTTGTAACCTCACAATTGGAACTGACAATGTAATGATTAATTCTCCAGATATTTTTAGAGAAATGGATTATCTTTGGAAGGTAACTATGGGAATGTCACAAGATAGATTTGATCCAAAAGAGATATTGAAAATGGCTACCGTTAATGCGGGTAAAATGCTTAATCAGAAAATTGGTTGTATCAAAGAAAATTATCTTGCAGATTGTATTTTCATAGATAAAACTTCACTTGACTTAGAACCAATGAACAATGTTTATGCATCAATAGTTCATCGTGCTTCTGAAAAATCTATCAAGGCTGTAATGATTGGAGGCGAAATTATTCATGGTAAACTCTAAACCAAAAATAACTCTAAGTGCTGCCATCACTTTAGATGGAAAGATTGGTCAAAAAAATAAGCACATTGTATTGTCAAGAATAATTAAAACATGTAAACGTGTTCCAACAATAATTGTTGTATCTGAACTTGCATCAAAATCAAATCTAAATCGATTACAAAAATCACCTCTTGATGTCATTGTTTGTGGAAAAAATCAAGTGAACATAACCAAACTACTATCGATTTTATCAAAAAGGAAAATTAAGACCATACTTTTAGAAGGTGGTGGAACACTAAATCGCTCATTTTTGAAGCAAAATCTAATTGATGAAATGATTATTGCATTGACTCCTTATGTTCTAGGCTCAAAAAATACTATAGATTTGTTTGAAGGAATTTCCTTTCCAGAATTAAAAATGAAATTACCTCTAAAATTAAAAAATGTTAAAAAAACTGGTAGTGAAATTATTTTAAATTATAAATTCTAAACTCGAATGTCGCCTCGAATCTGATCAATTTTCTTGGTAAAGTGTTTTCTTATCTTTTCATTTTTCTTTAGATTTAGAACTTGACCACATGATGGACATTTGAAAAATAATTCTAATGCATCTTCAAATGTTGCTCTTGAACAATCTTCATTTCCACAATGATAGAAATCTGAAGAATTTTCATAGTCTAGTCTTTTTTGTAGTCTGTCAAGAATTTTCTTTTTTTGGTTTTCAATGAAATTTTCAACTTCGTCTCTTCTAGAACGCCATCTATACACAAACCAACCTTTTCTTTCATCTTTTACACGAACACCTGTAATCAAGCCTTTTCCAAATAGGTCGTACAAAACACGTCGAACCATGTTAATACGAAGACCTGTTGAGGAAGCAATTTCTTCATCAGTTGCATCTTCTGTTTTTAACAAAGAACGGGCAACCTTGAGATATTCATCTCCTCCAATCATTGCACTAATTTTTACAAAAGGATCTTCATACTTGTCGACCATATTACCTCACATTTTTTCCTGTATTAATCCATTTTTACTTTGTAACCACTTTTTTGCCCTTCTTTGTAGGGATGATTTTCCTTGTATGATTATCAAATTTCATATCAAATTGCTTTCCTTTGTAAAGTCGGTCAAGTACAATTGCCAATGCACTAATTTCAGAGTGAGGCTGGTTTGCTACTGAGACATTAAAATCTGATTTTTCATAAATAGTTCTAGGTACTTTTTCTGCTCCAACTACAATCAGGATGTTCTGATTTTTTCTAATGTCTGATGCAACATCATCAATTTTCTCACCATACATTGTCAAATGCACAATTTTGTAATCATCAATTTTTGATTTTAGAACCTTTTTCCAATCTTCAAAAAATTCAACTTCAAAGTCTCCGCCCCATGTTTTGTTCATTCGTTTGATGGTATTTTCAATCTCAGGATCCACCTCATTCATGTATATTTTTGAGGCTCCAAATGCCCTTGCAACTAGAGCAACATGTGTTGTTACTCTATCATCTCGTACAACTCTTTGACCTATTCTTAAAACTTCGACTTTCAATTACTCTCTCCATAAAATCTATGTTCTAATAATTTTTTTAGTTCAGTTAGATTTTTTCCTGTAAGTGCTGAGATATCTAAACAATTCTCTACCTCATCAATTTTCAAATTATTCATTATGTGTAGTAATTTTTTATCATCTATAGATTCAGATTTGTTAAAAAGAAAAATCATATTTTTTCGTTCTACTCCTAATTCTACCAAAGTTCTATAACAACTTGAAAATTTCTTTTTCATTTGCTGATCATTATCCAATGAATCAATTACTACAAGAACAATATCTGTAAAGATTAATTCTTCTAGTGTAGATTTGAATGCCTCTATCAAGTATGCTGGAAGTTTACTGATAAAACCAACAGTATCTGTGATTAATGAAATTTCTCTTCCAAGTTTTAGTCTACGTGTTGTAGTTGTTAATGTTGTAAATAGTTCTGCACTTTTCTCTTTTTGTTCACCAGTTAAACTATTGAATAATGTGGTTTTTCCTGCAGATGTATAGCCTGCAAGTGAAATTGTTTTAAATCCTAGTCTATCTCTTCCTTGTCTGTGTAGTGCACGTTGTTTTCCTGCTTTTTTTAATTTTGATTTGATATTGTTAACTCTATTTTGAATATCATTATAGTAAACATCAACTTCAAATTTACCAATTCCCATGAATCCTGGCTGTTCTCCCATCTTTGATAGTCTAACTCGTTCTTTTGCACGTGATCTTTCATACCTTAATTGTGCAAGTTTTACTTGCAGTTTTGATTCAGAACTACTTGCTCTACTTTCAAAAATTTCTAAAATTAATGATTCTCTATCGAAAATTTCTAGTTTTAATTTTGAGGCAAGACTGTAATTTTGATTAGGTTTTAGGACCTCATCAAATACAATAACATCCGGCTTGTGTTTCTCAATTGCATCTTCTAGATTAGGCATTTTCCCCTCACTAATCCCATATTTTGTAAAGTGAAGTTCATTTTCTCTGATTGTGAAAAGTACGTTGTATTGTGCTGCCTCACACAGTGATTTTGCTTCAGAAATCACATCTGGATTGTCATATGTGATTAAGATGCATGATTTCAAAATTTTTCCTAGTTCTTTTTAGCTATTTTCTCAATATTCATGTTTAGAACAATTTCACCAATATCTGATGCATATTCGGCAATCCTTCTGATATTTTC
>LULN01000069.1_pt3 | contig 16113 bp, 28 predicted proteins | sample 728131 | NCBI WGS metagenome assembly LULN01 (sample SAMN03860288, study PRJNA289734) | marine metagenome | biome: seawater column; feature: ocean; material: water; isolation source: Red Sea water column Station 149 - depth 100m | place: Saudi Arabia: Red Sea | collected 2011-10-15 | depth 100 m
CAACATTTTATAATACTAATGGGAAAAGAAATTTTATAGACGAGGAAAATAAGATTTTATTTGACATATCAGGGCAAGGAGATGTTACAGGTGATGTTAATTTAATTTCTACAGATAATGATTCGAGTGCTGGATTATTAAGAGTATTTATAAAAAGAAAATTAACACGAGGTAATCCATTTCACGAAAAATGGCATGGAACTGGCTATGATGGTTTAATAAATGAAATTAATATTAACGCTTTAGGATTAATAGATGGAACGGTGAAGGTTAGAGAGTATGCAAATAGTGCTCAGTATGAACAATGGACAGTAGGTGGTTACAAGTATATATTAGATAATGTTAGTGATCCAAGTGATATATTAGAAGATAAAAAATATGCTGGTATAGAACAAAAAAGACCAATAGATACTTGGCTATTTTTAAACGTAGAACACGAAAATTTTTCCACAGAAACATCAGTAGGTAATTTAATAGATGCTATAAATATAAATTCTCTTAAAACAAGTTGGGCTGTATGGTGTGGAGATTGGCAAAGTGTTCGAGCTAGACCTGGAGAACAAAATGGCACACCTTTAAATAAATTAGGTTTTATTAATGAGGGTGGAATTATTTTTAATGAATCTGTAAATAGTATTACAGACTCTAATGCTATATATGCTTTTCAAGGTAATGAAACATCAAATGGTGTATTGGTAAGATTGTTTGATTCACTAAATTCACATGATTTTATAAGAGTAGGGATACCACGAAATGAGATATCAAGCCTATCTTCTACAAATGATATTGATTTTAATATTCATACTAAAATAAATAAAATAGAATTAATTCACAAGCTATTTGTTACAGGCTTACTAAATAAAGAATATTATTGTGATGTGGTAAGTAGAAATATAGAATATGCAGATGGATTGACAACAAATCAACATACACCTTTTTATCATATGATAGAATTGACTAGGAATGTATTAAAATCTGATAAAGTAACAAGTGATACTTTAATAGGAGATCAGCTAAATGATTATCAAATTAGGTTTAGTGATGGAACTTCTACAAGTAATCCTTATAGAACTAATTTTACAGTTTATAAAAAAGTAGAGGCTAAAAAAGTATTAGAAGAATTGGCTTCTGTAAGTCCATTGATTCCAAAATTTAATAATCAAGGTGATTTTTCTGTAGATTTTATTCATAAAGAATATAATGCAGAGCCTAACACAGAGCATAATTTAAATGGGTATGATCATATTATAAAAAATGTAGATGTAATAGATTTTAGCTATAATAGAACAAACCCTGAACACATATATTCAAAAGTAAAATTAAAATGGGGTTTAGATTATGGTGCAGATGAATTAAAGCAAAATACTGAAGAATTTCTTGGAACATCAGAACTTGCAGGGAAATTTCATTATGGTAGTCGTTTATCAAATATGGAAATAGATGATTATAATTTAAGTTATTATGGATTAAAAGAAGATCATTCAGAATCTACATTAGAAATTGATGATCATAGAGGTAGATATATTACAGATGAACATAGTGCTAGAGCATTTGCACAACTAATGCTATCATTCCATTGCAATATGCATTTAAAAATGAAGGTGAAATTGCCTTTAAATTATATTGATATAGAAGTTGGAGATATAGTTGTTTTTGATGAATTACTAGGAAATGGCTTAAAACCTTATGGTATTGATTATAGTCGATTTCATTTTCTTGAAGCAGAGGGGAATTATGCTATTGCAGGAGATGTAGTTAATGGTCAACAAGTATTTCCAAATATGATGGTATTAAAAACTAATAAACGTATGGATTTTATAGAGATTGAGTGTATTCAAATGCACAATTTAAGTATTCACAAGTTTCCAACAGAACCATCTGAAACTTTTGGATGCACATATGCAGGGATTCAAGGAGAGTCACATACAATTCCACCTGAATATGATGAAGATGCAACAGTAGATAATGGTAGTTGTTCTTGGTATAATGTGGCATTTGGTTGTGATGATCCTGATGATCCTAATTATATGCCTAATGAATATATAGTAGGTAGTTCTGTTGAAGAAAGTGGGAATTTTACACTTGATGGTATTCCTTTTGTAGAAGATAGTGATTTATGTGCATCACAGCAAGTAATGGAAAATCCTATGATTGCAAGAAATTGGGATATAGATAATAGTTCAAGCAATCAAGAAATAAATTTTACTGATCCATATCAAATAATATCAAATAAATTATCAGAAGTTCAAGAGAATGAAGGCTATATTGTTTTTACAGCACCTAAAATCTTTTTACAAACTAATCACGATGTTGATGAAATTAAAATAAAGTTTAAGAATGTTACAATTTCTAATGCAGAAAATATAACTGCTACAATTAACCATCCATATGGAATTACAGGCACAGATTCAGGCACTATTTTTACATTTTCAGTACCTGCTGATGCAATACAAATAGAAGGCGAAGGTTTAGGAGATGCAACAGTTTATAATGAAATGATAGTAGAGATAGAATGTGAAATTATATATACACAATTAGGTGTAGAAAGTTCTTTTATAGATACAATAAAAATAGAATATTCAACTTCTGTTATTTTAGGCGATATGAATAGCGATGGTGGTTTTAATGTATTAGATATTGTCACATTAGCTAATTGTGTATTAGCAAATAATTGCGAATATGAGCATCCAGAGGTAGGAGATATAAATCAAGATGGTGGATATAACGTATTAGATATAGTAACTTTGTCTAATTGCGTATTAGCTAATAATTGTGGAGATTTGTCATAATGGCAAATTTGACATATGGTGGTGGGTTTTGTAGTATCGATGCTAATGGTGCTAGAGGAGTGCAGATTAATTATACAGGTGCAATAGAAATAGATGATAATACTCCTGATGGATATGAAATATTTGCAAATAATAAAAAAATATTAATTGTTGCTATTAATTCTAATTTAGAGTTAGGGGATTTATTTACATATGAAGGCACAATGAGGATTAATTCTATTATTATAGCAGATCAATATGGGCAAAAAATTCCTACAATAGTTACTAGAAGCACAGACCTAGCACAGGATATACGATCTAATGCTGAAGATATGACTATTATGAGCAAGGATATGGATAAGGGGTACAGTAAGGGCAAGGCATTTAGAGAAACTCGCTTAAAACAGAATATTATTAAGAATTTACATACTTCTAATTTTGATGGTAACCTATATTTAGAAGATGGTTCAGAATATACTGGATATTATCATGTTCATAAGGGTGGTGGTGCTATGACAGGCAGAGATCACGATGAAGGATCAAGAGATTTATTTTATAAACGTAAAGACCAAACAAAATTAACATCTACAAAAGTAGTTAGTGAAAGACCTAGAAGAAGAACAACTAGAACTACTACAAGGGGATCAGGGGGTTATTAATGGCATATCAAAATGTATCTACACCAAGATTATTTATAAACAATTTAGAATGGCTATCTTCAAGGGGATATATAACAGGACTAGATAGTATTTATAGAACATTACCTGTAAAAATTAAAGACTTTACAGAAGAATCTATAAATGTTACAGGATTAACAAGTAAATCATTTATTGCTATTTTAGGTCATACCTTATATACAGATGAAATAGATTATACAGTTACAGGTGAAACTCTTACATCCTTTATTAATGGGACTCCTGCTAGTGGTTATAATGGATTTAGTATATCTACATTTGATGGAGCAGATTCAGATTCTATAGAGGTAAAGAATATTTCTGCGGCTGGAAGCATTATGGTTGGAAATTATTATGATTTTCCCAATTCTCCTGATCTTAATGTGACATTAGCATATGAGGGTAGTGGATTTAAGGCTATAGAAACAAAATCAGGCAATACCCTTACCAATACTAATTGGATAACTCAACCGATGTGGGGGGATTTAGGAGCTTGGGAGTTAGATAGTGGAAGTGCAGATAGTAAGCAGAAATTAGCAAGAGGGGGTAGACGAGTATGGACACTATCATTTTCATACTTAGATTCTAGTAATATTTTTCCTGATTCTGCAAGTGTTAATTACTTTGAAGCATATGTAAGTGCTAATGCTTCTGAGGGAAATATGCTTTTAGATTCTGATGATTTCTTTTCGCAGGTTGTGCATAAAACTAACAATTTTCAATTACCCATGATGTTTATGCCTGATAAGGATAATACTAATCCTGATCAATTTGCAATTGTAACTATAGATCAAAAATCTATACAATTTCAACAGGTTGCACATAATGTATATAGTTTTAAATTAAAACTAAGGGAGGTATGGTAACATACCCCCCTCGTTGCCATGCGAGGTAGTTTTCACGATTTCTGCCTCGCATTTGCAGCCAATTTTTTATAATACATTTCCTTATTATAATTAGCAATTAATAAAGCATCACTAATATTAAACGTCATCTTTATATTAGGAAATAACTCTTCTGCTATTCCTCTTAAATATCTCTTCCTATCTTTCTTATCCATTCTTGGCTTACAATCATAGTGACTCATCCAAGTCCTCGGTCCAGCATATATCGGATCTAATTCAAGTGAGCCTAATATACCTTCCCATTGTCCTAGATTCTGACCAAATGAAAACATAGAGACTACTCCATTCATAGGCATTGCATGAACAAATTCTACAAGAACTATAACATCATCATAAGGAACATTTGTAGGGATTGTAGACATTAATGAAAATGCCATATCTCTAGGATTCTTAGGACATCTAAAACATATAACAGGATCACCATCCATTGTTTCATTTAATACTGCTACTCCTCCATTTTTCCCTGGATCAATACCAATAAATATTTTTTCACGAAGTTTATCGTCTATTATATGTTCATTTGTTTTTAAATTACCATTATATTGCATCTATTTTATCTCTCCTATATTCTTCTATTGAATTATAAATCTTTACTTTATCTCCCTCATATCCAAGTTTTGTTGAGCCTGATGTTCCATATCTAACTTTAGAACCTATAAGTTCAATCACATTTTCTCCATCTTTAGACTTAGTCATATTAACCTTATGGTCATAATAAACAAATAGCACGTTTTCTGCTACTTGCTCAATTGCTCCACTTTCAGCCAAATCAGATAATCTAGGTTTACCATCATTCCTAGATTCTAGTCCTCTATTCAATTGAGAAAGCAGAACACAAGCACATTCTTGCTTTTTAGCCAACCATTTATAATCATTTACAAGTTTTTCAAGTTGTAATCGTCTTTCTGTAATCTTCTTATCAGGCTTTATTAATTGTATATAATCATCAAATATAACATCAGGCTTAAATTTCTTAACTTGAGATGAAGATTCATCAAAACTAGGCATATTGTCAAACATAGCAAACCTATCTGCACTATACTTTTCTTCTATCTTCTTTTTAGTAGCCTCTAATTCAGCCATTTTAATCGTATCACCTACATACCCTAACCTAACATCCAAATAAGATAATTTGCCTGATTCTAGCACTATTAGCTTCTTCAACATTTCTACATTTGTCATTTCCCTATTAAATACTAGAACTTTCAACCCATTATCAATACAAGATTTCATCATATTTAGCATTGTAGTTGTTTTACCATGTCCTGGTCTACCACCTATTACAGTAATTTCACCTCTAGTCATGCCACCTGATAGATTATCAATTCCCTCAAATCCTGTTTTTATAATATTTTTGTCACTTTTTATGATATTTTCAAATGTCTCTTTCATTGATTCACCAATATCAAATGTTAAGCCTGGTCTAATATTTATAAGTTTACCAATCACACTATGTGCATCATCTAGAATATTATAAACATCTTGATTGTTAGTATAGGCAACATCATTTATTTCGTGAGTTTTGGTTATAACTTGTCTCAATAGATGCTTTTCATACACCTGAACTGCATATCTTTTAGACATTGAAGGTGTTCCTGAATTATTTACAAGGTCGGAGACATAATAAGACGTTACTCCTGAGTTTTTGTCCTCGTCATTGAGTCTTCCTGCAATTGTAATTATATCTATTTCTTCTCCATTTTGTGACATAGAACACAAGATAGAGTATAACCTTTTATTTCTTTCTAGATAAAAGATTTCTTCAGATAAATATCCTGATACCTCTTCTATTAATGATGGTTGACTTATTATTGCTCCCAATATAGCATTTTCTGCCTCTTCTGAGAAAGGCGGTAACTTTACTTTTGCCATTGTATCCTTTATTTTTTATTGATGCTAATATTATTATTATAATCCTCTTTACTTGGAATATCAAATTTATCTAAATAATCCAGCATACACTTATCGTGTACTGTTTGATACTTTCTATTAACTGATGGTCTTATTGGTTTATCACATACTGCACAAAAAAATGGCTGTTGCATTATATCTCCTTTTTTAATCGTTCTATAATTTCTTGAACAATAGGAACACTAACTGCATTACCTAATTGTTTATATCTCTGAGTATCTGATTGTCCTTCTGTCCAACCATCAGGAAATCCTTGCAACCTTTCACATTCTGTAGGAGTAAGTCTTCTAATAGAAGAAGAACCTAAAGGCTTTTCAATCATTGTAATTTTACCATGATTTTCTCTTACAGTAGGTGCAATGCCATTAGGATCATGAACATTGTGACATTCGTGACCACCTTCACCTTTTAAATTCTTTATAACATTTATTTTATTATTGACTTTATATAATCCTGTTTTAGCACCCCATCCACCACCTTCTGATTTTAATGTACAAGAAATACCCTTTGGGTCAAATACTCTTCCTGCGTCTCCATTTGCTACAGAACCTACTTGCACTAGAGCCATTTCAGTATTGCCTACTCCTTTATAGTCTCTTGCTGTAAGACAGGGCGAAACTTCCCTTCCCAATTCTCTTTTACTCGTTTCAGACTTGCTTTCGATAGGAAATACTTTTGGTCTACGTTCTCCTCTAAGATGTCCGATAAAGAACACTCGCTCTCTATTTTGGGGTAGTACCCAGCGTGTATTACATAATTGCCATTGACCATCATACCCAGCGTTGGCAATCTCTTGTAAACAGATGACAAAGTCACTCCCTCCTTGACTTGAGAGAAGACCTTTGACGTTTTCAAAGATGATATATCTGGGTCTTTTAGCCCTGATGATACGCATTGCTTCAAAGAATAAGCCGCTTCGTGAAGCCCTAAGTCCTCCTCCTTTTCCAGCAACTGACAAGTCTTGGCAAGGGAATCCGAAGGTGACGAGGTCGAGCTTTGGCAAATCTCTAGGTTGAATAGACTCAATTCCTCCAAGTTTTTCTGCTTCATTAAAATGTCTCCTAAATATATTGTTTGCATATTTGTCTATATCTGAATAACCATGCCAACCATGAGTTATTCCTGATCTTTTTATAGCTAGAGAGAATCCACCTATACCACTAAATAAATCAAGATGGTTCATCACTTACCTCATTTAATATCATCCCACAGCTTAACGAACAACTGATAGGTGGTTCTTCTTCATATCTTCCCATATTATCCTCTAGCTTGTCTAAAAATAATGGTTGACCTTCTTTCTTTCCTGATCTATATTTTAGTATAGAATTTCCTACATCTCTTTCTATTAATGCCATTTTATTAAAATGACTAGGAAAATCTTTTTTAATTTTATTCCAATAACCGATACCACCCTTAACACATCCTATACAATTATTATGATTATATCCTAAATCATACATTTTGGGTAACTCTATTCCTACTTGCCATAATATACCTAAACAATCTTCTTTGGTTACTCCTTTTTCTATTAAAATCCAATCTGTAAATAATTCAGGGTTATTTTGATTAAATCTCTCTACTCTCTTTTTTTCCTCTAATGTATATCCTAGTATGTGAATATCATCTGCCTTTTGATATTTTAATCTCATTTTTTTCTTTAACTCTATAGTACAATAAGCAAAGCCAACTTTAACAAAAAATCTTTTATCTTTAAAGACCTCAAAGTGATCTTTATATTTTTTGTTTTTTAGTATTGTTATATCTTTACCAATCCATTTCTCTATATCTTTAAGGAACTTTTTATTAGATTTGTGTTCTCCACCTGTATCGCAATATACTACATCACAATTTTCTTTATATTTTTTTACAGATAGTTTAGCCGCTATAGCAGAGGCTGCTCCACAACTAAACCATACTACTGCTCTCTGCATTCTTCTTCTCTCTGTAGTATTCCTAATATTGCTACACTATGTTCTCCACATTTTGTGCAAAGACCATCATTCCAATCTTTATTATATTTTCTTAGAGGTGCTTCACAACACTCACTATATTTTTTTGAATCTATCATATAATCTCCTTATAATTTTTTGGGTGGAATATATAAACATCCCACCCTATCTGTCTCTATGGTGCAGTAATTACCATTACTTGTTTTTGTTTACACCTACAGAATAATAGGGCAGATAGTTAAGGGATATATTTGCGGATATATCATCATTCACCAAGGTTATTTAGAAACGTATCTGCCCAAATTTATCACGTTAGAGGGTAATACAATATGTTAGGTAATCCGATTAACTAAGGAATAAGGATGCCCTTCAAAACATCCTAAGTATTACCCCATTAACGTGTTTTTTTGTAAAGGGAGTTTTTATAGTGCAACTTCCAGCCACTTGTATTCGTCTCTATGGTATAAGTAGATTGACTCGTTACTAGGAAATTACCTCTTATACCTACGAATTTTTTATATAATTCCAATGGTTTGAACCTGCCTCTCTCATTGCACACCTAGAACATATTATGCCATGCATTTCTGTTCCTAGAATACTCTTTATTGATGGACTTGGATACCATTCATAAAACATTGCTCTCATTTTATAAGAACCACAAGAGAAACAGGTTCTTGTTTCTTTTTTACCTCTTGGTAATAACCATTTCTCCATATAGTTTTTTCTTATGCCTATAAAATGTTGCTCTTGAAATATTTGCCTTTTGGCAAACCCAATTTACATCTTTTCTAAGCATTTTTTTGAGAAAAATTAATACCTTGAGTTTTGTATTCAAACTAAGCATTAAAATGGTAGATCCGCTACTGCAAAGTCCTTAACTTTACCATCTGTCCAAGCCATAAAATCCTTAACTTTGTAGGATGTCCTAGTTTCCCCATCTTTTACATATTTCTGAATATCAATATAACCCATAATAGGCTTACCGATAATATCTGACTCTTCTAGTTTAGGGAATTGCTTAACCATACGTTTTTCACCATCTACATCAACCTCTATATCAGGACATTCTACTCTAATAGTTTCACAGAATTTTAAGTATCTTTCATTTGCTCCATTATTAGCTTCAAATGAATCTCCTGGCTTTGGGTTTAAAAACATAAATATACCATTAGCCCAAATCTCTTTACCTACAAAAGCAGAGCCACTAATCTCCCCATTTTCAGTAGGGTATTTCTTCTGTGAGCATTCTTCTGCAATTTCATAAATAATATTATAAACTATTGCTTTATGTTTATCTTTAACATTTACTTCTCTAGTAGTAACTTTCTTGCAATGCATTGGATACAATTGCTTTGGAATCAGAGAAACATTAGTATTTTCTTTTGGGTCATAATAATGCATATTTGTTTTATCTCCTATATTTATTTCGTTTACTGATGTCATTTTTATCCTTTCATTGATGTTAGTTTTCTAATTGTTGCCTCATAATTCGTAGAATTAATAGACAAGTCTTCTATCTTAGGTTGGATAACATCCCAATTACCAACCTCTTTGCTTAAATCTGTAATAGATTTAATTTGGTCTGAATCAAGTTCGAGATCAGGAACTTGTTTTCTATATACATCATCTGCTACATTACAGAGACGATTAACTGCTACTTTAAAGCAATCACTATTAGCTGCTTTTAGATCGTTCCCTAGGTCTACATAACCTTTTTGATTCTTGGCTATCCTATGGGCGGCAACACTATCAAAATATCTCTCAACTCCATGATCTATAATAGTCAATCTACCATGTAGAGATATAACTTGATCTCCTATAAATTCATATTTTATAATCTCCCATTTCCATATTGGATAATGAGCATTTAACTGATTTCTCATATAAGCCTCATCAACATAATCAAAGCCACCTTTAGCCTTGACAAATGCTTTTGGTGTAGGCACATTTGAAACAAAATCATGTTTAGATTGTAGGTTATCTTCTATCTCTAATAAACCACCATTCGTATGATTTTCTTTAACTTTATCTAGCATATTTTCTTGACTCATATAATCTCCTTTAATATTTTTTTATTCCAAGCTCAGTAAACTGTTCAGTAAGCTGTTCATTAAACTTATCATTAGCTTTATTTTGATATTTATATTTTTTATTTTTATTGCTACACATTTTACAGATTTCGCAATTTGAATCTAATAGTTTATAATATTCTTGATCAACCTCTTCTATCATTTCTTCATATTTTATACCACCACTAGACCACATTTTGCAATGGGTATCATTATTGTAAAATATGTGATATTTAGTGATCTTATTCTTATGAATCTTGCTCTTGGCAGATGATAATAACTTTATTTTCATTTATAATCCTTTATTTGCATCTTCTTGGCATCTATCTTTAAAACTACAATACTGACATTCCCACGTTGCTACAGGGGATACATCGTCTTGCAAAGTAGGTAGACTAGAATTGGAATGTTGTTTATTGATCCTTTCCCAAAAACCAAGGGCAGTCAAGAGTCTATCTTTACTGACCTCTTTATAACGTAACATGGAATTGTCTTTGTTATAATATAAAATATACATCCCATCTAGCCTACCATACTCTTTCTGAACCCACAAACCATAAGTTGCTAATTGCAATTCTTGATGAATTGAAGGCTCTCTTCTCTCCTTCATCCTAGAGAAATTCTTTCTGTACTGGAAAGCACCAATGCTCTTGATATCATACAGATATACTCTTCCATCTCCTACGCATACTAGCAAATCAAGAAATCCTCTGACTCTTATTTTTTTTAATATTATTTCTTTTTCTGTATATATATTATTTATATATATATTATATATACTAAAGTAAGAGTCACTTTTTTCAATTTTGTGAAATGCATCTTGGAGGTCTTGATGTATTATATCACCTAATCTGAAGAGACGTCTCACTCTCTTATCGATAGTATTTGTAGGTTCGACTCTCAATATAGTCTCATAGTATATTTTCCTAGAACACATCCCTGCAGAAGATGGTCTATAGTAATGAATATCTTTAGGCTTAATTTTATCTAGCTCTTCTCTTTTCTTCTCACTAATTTCTAGGAGATGGTCATTGTATATCGATTGAATATCAATTGGGTTTTTCACGATTTTACTTTCCTTTATTTTTGGTTTTTTTGGGTGCATAAATATACATCAATTTGATTAAATTAACAAAACACTATTTGCTAAAATATAAAATAATATTTATAATAATATAATGAGACATTAAAGTCTCAAGTTGAAATATATAAATATAAAATATAATGTTAAAATTTTAAAAAAAATAAAAAAACTCTAGGAGATTTCTCCCCTAGAGCCTTATTGCTTATTAATACTCTTCATACTCATCTATGAGTTCACCTCTACCACTAACAAATCCTCTAAATTGGATTCCAGGTTCATTATATGTTAGTTCAATCCATAGATTAGGAAAGATTAATGCTACTTTTTCTAACCAGGGTATTGGTGGATTCCAAGCTGTGTTAAAAGTAAACCTTAATTCGTTATGTTTATATTTCATTATACAATCTGATGCATCCCATTTAGTACCCCAATTGTCGCAGCACCATTCATACCACCATATAGTAGTTCCATCTTCTAATTTATATGGATTCTCCTCGGTAGTTCCTTCTAGTTGACTAGGCATACATATTATAGAGCCAAGTAAGTTTGTTATATATTCTTTAGATGAACTATAGATTAGGGTTTCTCCTAGTAATCTTTCTAGTCTATCAAAATCAGGCTCTGCATCTTTTCCATCTGCTTTTATTATTAAGTTATTTTCACACCAATTAGGCATTTGATTTTCTCCTTTTTTTTCTGTCTATTTCTAGTTGTTTTAGTAATTTAGTATCTTCTTTTCTATTTATTATCTTGTTAGTATTTATGTCTTTAATGGGCATAACATATCCCATTCTATCTATTGTATCGTGACAAGCCTTGCATAGAGTAGTTAAGCAATCTAAAGGATAATCCCAAGGATCAATAAACTCACCATTTTTAATATAATATATCTTATGGTGTGCTACTAATGGTTGGTTCTTTATACCACATTTATTAGTGCATTTATATTTATCCCTAGCATAAACTTTTTTACGAAATGCTTTCCATCTAGAATCTTTTAACTTATCTTTATATTGCATAGCACTAATCACTCCTTTCCTTGAGCATATGCTAATGCTATAGTTAATTCTTTATATCTTTTAGTTAGAGATTCTTCTCGTTGTATAGTTATAGTTTTATCTATAAAACCATCTACTATATCTTCTTTTAACTCAAATAGAGCATCTCCAATCTCATTTTCACTCCAAGATATATAAGGATTATTATGTAGTACGATCTGTCTCTTTAGTTTAGTGTTCTCTTCTGCTAGAGCATTCACTTCTTTTATAAGTTCCATATTTCTTTTAACTAAAGGATGCTCTTTATAAGGTCTACGATCTTGAATATATACACTAAAAGCATTAGCATTTTCTCTTTTTAGACTACCACCACTACCATAGTGAAATCCATCTTTAGGTTTTCTATACTTTATAAATAACCTATGTATGGACTTACTTTCTTTAGACATTTTATTAATCTTCTTAATAAAGTCTCTATTCTCTTGTGTATTAGGAACATTGCTAACTACATGATCATACTTATACTTATTATCTGACATAGTATTCTACTCCCTTCATATTTATATTGCTTATGGTTTCTAGGTTTATCATTCTATATGCATTTTTCTGCATATCAAATACCACTAGCATTGCTCTATCTAGTGGATTAAATTTAAGGGATCCGCCCTTTAAATATTTTTTAACTCCAAATCTACAAATCATCCTTCTAATAGTTCCATCTTTCTTTAGGAATACTACAGAAAATATATTACTCTTGTTTTTCTTTAATAATGGTATTATATCTCTTCTACTAATTTTCTTCATTATTTATTCTCCTCTAAAATTCTATAGAGCCATTCATTAGCTACATATATAGACTCTATTTGTATAAACTTTTCTTCTGCAATTTCTCTGTCTTCTTTATTTAAACCACTATAATCAGGCTCACCATTATCATCAAATTTAAGTTCTCTATTCCAAATCATACATAGATACTCACTAACACCTCTTAATAAAGTTGTTGTTTGTTCTATATCTCTTTTATCTTGTTCTGTTATTTTCATTATTTATTCTCCTCTCTTAATGTAATTTCTCTTATAATTTCAGCATAATCATTTAATGAAAATACATAGTTATCATTTTCAACAAATCTATAGTAAGTATTACTCATCTTATCTTCAAGTTCTAATAATTTATCAGTAGTCATCTCACTATAATCTTCCATTATTTATTCTCCTTTCTAGGGGATAGATTTCTCTACCCCCTATTGATTAGTTATTATTCTTGCTCAAGCCTCCACTCATTCCAAGCTACAGTTAGTTCTGATAGAACTGACAATGTAAGTTTAGTAGAGTCAAATGGTTTAAATACGTTATCATCTAGGTCTATATATCCTATTAAACTAGATAACTCTTTACTACAGACTACCTCATTATCATTACCATCTTCTATATTTAATCTAGGCTCTAATAATACTTCCTTTAGATTTAAATGATTTGTTCTACCTAGAACAACCTTAACCTCTACATATATAGTTTCTTTTCCCATGCTATTTTCCCTCCATAAAATTATCTATATACTCTGCCAAGTATACAATTCCTTTATAGAGAAAATAAAATATAGGGAAAGTTACTATTGCTACTCCTATTATATCCATTAAGAGAGCCTCCTTCCAGTAGAGACTATATCTCTAACATATATATCTCCATACTCCCATCTACCAAACGTAGCTTCACTTTTCGCAGCAGTAAACCATCTAGCAAATGAATTTTCTGCTTCTTTTTTAGGTGATTGATATTTCTTTAGAACTCTATACTCTACAACTCCAAATGGTGTTGAACACTCCCACACCTCATAAGGATTATCTAGTTCTCTAGTTTTACTACAAGGGTTATTCTTTGACATATTATTCTCCTTTGCTTTTTCTTATCATTGTGAATGGAACATTCCATAGTTGTCCGTCTATTTCTACAACTGCTCTAGTTATATTAACCTTATTAATAATACCTACTTCAGTACGCTGTCTTCTAGGGCTATCAATATAAACCTTATCACCTCTTTTTAGTTCGTGCTTTATAGAACTACCAACTTCTTTTATTCTGTCCATTATAGCAGACTTCATTAGTCTTAATCTTTTAATGTCTGTAATCTGCATAATCTCTACTAGTATATCTTTATCTTGGTTCATTTTATTACCTCTATTATTTGTTTAGTGGGTTCACCTAGAGTATAGCATAGTCTACAATCTAGGCATTTTCTATTACAATTAACATTGCTAGAATCTTTACTAACATTGTTAAAGACTTTATCAAAATGTTTAGGAACTTTTACATCTAGCTTATCTACATAAGGATTAGAATATATAAGTATTAGGTTCTTTGGCTTCTTCCTGGATTTCAATACTCTAGTAACTATATTCTTACGTTTAGTCCAGAGAGTGAATGTAGTCATAGGCTGATTTTCACATATATTTATTATATTTTCTAGATGTATAGAATTAATTAACTCTCCATGACTATGGAATCTACCAATAGAACTAGGACAAGGCGGCAGATATTCTCTAGGATGAATCTTGCTAGATAAGTATTTAGAGTTATTAAGGAATTTAGGCTTACAATTCTTTCTGAATGTAGATAACATACTCATAGAATAGCAAGACTTACATATTAGATTTTCTTTATTACTATTATACATAGACTTACAGAAATCATTCTCTGTAGTATCTGTATTTAGACTAGGTATTCCTAGCATTTTACCACTACCTACTGACCACATACTATACCTCCTCTTTATCATCTATAAGATCTTTTACTTTACCTAGTTTTTCTCTATCCATAGGACTTAAAGTATAAGAGTTTAGTATTTCTTGTAGATATACTAACACTTCTTCTAGGTTTTGGTTATGCTTATCCATAGTAGATAAGGCTTCTTTAGGGTCTAGGTTAAATCTCTTCATTAGATATAACCATTGCTCTAGACCTTTGATTTGTTTATTCATTGTAATACTCCTCTTGTATTGTGTCTATTATACTTATACCACAATCCAGGCATATAACATCTTCCTTGACATTAGTATCCCTCTCATATGGTATATACTCTGTATTTTTATGCTTACATTTATTCATTAGTAAAAATTTCCCTAATAAATACTATTGTTATAATTAAAACATTTATTATTAAATATATCTCTTGTAAATTCATTAGGAATATCTCCTTGTTAGTTTATTTTTTATTAGAACTAATATAGTTATTAGTGTTATTAGTTCTAGCATTATTTAGTACCAAAGTCTACTCTAACAGATACAACTAGATCATCCTTATCATAGGTTGCTATAATAGGATACTCTCCATCTCCATATCTAGTAGAATGAACTACACCAAGATGAATGTCTGGATAGAACAAAGGTGTATAGTTATTATCATTGCCTAGTCTATTAGCCATATCTATATATTTATCCTCATTATATCTATCAATTATATAACAAGGATCAGTTATACAGATAGTACCACTATCTACACAAGTAGTGCCTACTTTTTTTTCATAGAAACCATTGTCTAGATATTTTATTTTATTATTATTTTTCATGTTGTAACCTTTCGTTTATTATAATTATAAACTTGATTCTAAAATTTTTTTATGTCCATTACTGATATGATATAACCTATAACCTATATAGGCTGCGAATATTTGTAACCGCTGAAAATTTAACTATTATCAATTAAAATATTTTATGTAATAAAAAACCCTAGTGTGTTAGACTAGGGTTAATTATTTT
>LULN01000168.1_pt1 | contig 16100 bp, 10 predicted proteins | sample 728131 | NCBI WGS metagenome assembly LULN01 (sample SAMN03860288, study PRJNA289734) | marine metagenome | biome: seawater column; feature: ocean; material: water; isolation source: Red Sea water column Station 149 - depth 100m | place: Saudi Arabia: Red Sea | collected 2011-10-15 | depth 100 m
TCTTTACCTAATCTATCCTCTTCATAAATTCCAGCATCAACCATAGCTTGTGTTACTACAGCATCTTTCTCACCTTTTACAGCTTCAGGTACTACAGAAGCTACTTCATGTGCAAGGAATCCATCAACTACCCGACTTGTATCGTCTTTCCACTTAAAACGTATAGGTCTAAGTTGTTTAACTTTAGTTATACCATTATCTATTGCTACATCATCTTGCTTCCTACGGTAATCAGAAGTACCACCATAGTGCATATTAGACCCATCTTGTGAGATATCCCCAACTACACCTTCGTTATGTTCAAATCTATGGAAAACAGCATTATTACCAACGGTTTGATTTTGGTAAATCATAACGTTAGCGCCACTATTAGCGTCCTGGAAATTTAATCTAGCGTGGTTTCCTGAAGAATTACCGTTGTACATACACATAATTCGGTTGTATTCAACGGAAAAGTTTTCATAGTTATTAGCTTTAACAGCAAATTTATTACCGGATGGTAAAAAGACTCCAGTATCTGCATCACCACCGATAGAAATAAAGCCGTCATTAGCAATTTTTAATCTTTCACTAAAAGTTATCGCCGCATCTGCGGTACCTGAAGATGCTGTATAAAAGTAATGATGACCATCGTCTTGTCTATACTTAGTTGCTTCATCAGTAATGATATAAGCATTACCAGTGGAATTATCGTCATATACGTTATACCCTACTTCAATCCCTGCACCTGCACTTTGAGTTGTTTTACCCCAAATTGCTCCTAATCCGCCAATCTGTACTGAAGTAGCATCACTAGCCCAACCAGTTTCACCTGTAACTCCAATAGCCAAATCCTTACCATCATAGGTAAAGGTTGATTCACCTTGAATAGCATTAGCACCTGTAACGGTACAAATAGTATTATTAAGTGAACCTGTTAAAGCAATGTTAAATCACCTGTACCATTAGTTGTGATAGCTACATCTGCATTGCTGTCACCGACTTGTACTGTGTCAGCTTGTAACGTTACATCACCTGTACCGTTTGGAACTATATCAATATTAGCATTAGATGTTGATACAATATCGTTACCATTAACATCTAAATCACCGCCTAATTGAGGTGTGCTATCACCAGCTAGATCAGTAGCTACAGTTTCCCATGTAGGATCAGCTCCGTTATTACTTCTTAAGAACTTACCATTACTAGTACCATCACCATGAGGTAGTTTAGTAAGGTCAACTGCTTGATCTGCTATTTTCGCAGTACTTACAGCATTTAATGCAAGCTTATCAGAATTAACAGCTAGGTTTTGTATCTTAATTGTAGATACTGTATCATCACCTGGTGTAGGAATACTTACAGCAGAACCTATTTGTACAATGAATACATTATCAGTAGAAGCTATATTAGATCCAAATATAATACTATTACCATCTACCATCGCAAATCCTTCAGAAGGAGCACTTGTTCCAGTATTAGCTTTTTGTATTACACCGTTGATACTAACAAGTAATTGAGCTGCATTAGTTACACTAGCTTCACTACCTGAATTACTACCTTCTCTTAAGTCATATGACGCACCACCATAAGTTGGTGCCCCACTACCGTTTGAAGGGCAGAGGAATAGATACTTAAATTCTCCAGTTGATGTAACTTCTTTCCATGCAGAAGCTGTAGCATCGTAGACCTTCATCTTATCGACGTTACTATCCCATAGTAAATCACCGTCGTCTAGACTTCCTACAGTATTGATGTTTGTACCAGATGCTAATATACGATATCTTTCATTAAAGTCATTAACTGCGGTCTGTGCAGCCGTAACATCAGCTGGTGCTAAAGTTTCTCTGTGGAAAGTATAAGTATGTAATGTAGATGTTGTCTCAACTAATATACCTTTACCAGCTTCAATGGTGTCATTATTAGCCATCCCATTGATAGTAACCGTATTACCTGATCCAGCACCGTTAGCAATTGTTGCTACACCACTACCATTAGAAGTAAGGTTACTAGCGAGTGCCTTGATACTAACAATAGTGCCTGCATTATCTTCAGGGTCTGGGTTAGTAGCAGGGAAGCTTGTTTCATTAGCTATAGGTCTGAAACCACCTACATCTGTTACTAAGTCTATAACCCTTTCATCAACAGCTTGAGCTGTAGGAATCTGGACATCAGTAGGACTTGCACCAATTGTTGTAACAATACTCTTACCATCTAATAGGTTAAGTTCATCAATGTTGGCCGTAAGAGCAGTACCTGCAGAAACACCACTACCTGCTAAAACAGAAGCAGTACCTGACTCCATACCAGCTAATGTTTCAATTCGCGGCATGTCTATTTTAGCTACTGTAACCGCATCATCAACTAGCTCGGCTGTATTAATAGCATTGTCAGCCATCGCTCCGTTCCCAACGGAGTTGTCAGCAATTTCTGTAAGAGTAACTGCATTTGCTGCAATATGTTCACTTCCTATAGCATTATCTGCTATCCTAGTTCCGTCAATAGCATCGGCTGCTATCATTGAAGTCTCTACAGCACCTGCTGCAATGGTAACTGCACCAGTATTATCTATGGTAGCGTCACCAGACATTGCAACTTCTGCCGCTTTATTAGACCCATTACCTACTAAAATCTTAGCACTATCTAAGTTCTCTAGTTTGGTAAATTCAATCGCAGCTCCAGTATTGATATCTGTATTTTGAATGGTGTCATTAACTATATTACCAGAGGCAACAGAGTTATTAGCCATCATACCGTTTTCAACAACACCAGATCCAATAGTAACAACACCAGCATTAGAAATGGTAACGTCACCAGATACTGCAACTTCAGTAGCTTTATTCGACCCATTACCGACTAGAATCTTAGCACTATCTAAGTTTTCAAGTTTAGTAAATTCAATTGCTGCTGAAGAACTTATATCATCATTAACAATTGTACCATTAACTATATTACCAGATGCGACGGAATTATTAGCCATCTTATTATTGGTAATAGCTCCGGCTGCTATATGGATTGTATCTATAGATCCGTCTACATAGTGTTCAGAGTCAACTGCATTATCTGCTAATTGAGCTCCTGTTACAGCATCAGCTGCTAAAGCTGTTGTATCTACAGAGTTAGGAGCATAGTGCTCTGAATCTATAGAATCAGCTACATAGTGCTCTGAATTAATAGAATCGTCTGCTATTTTAGATCCATCAACAGCATCATCTGCTATCTTATCTCGCGTTACAGCACCGTCTGCTATATCAGTGGTTTGTACTTCTTGATCTTTTAATTCATATATAGCGTATAACGCTTGTTTTGCGTTATTATTTAAGTCGGCTGATTTAATAGAAGATCCTGCTACATAAGTAGCTTTAGGTTCGTGTACACCGACACTACCTGTTGAGATATCTGTATCGCGGTAAACTCTAATGTTTTTAGTACCAGATGGTGGAGAAGCAGTTACTGTAGAAGATCCGTTATAATAAGTAGCGGCTGCGCCACCTACCTGAAAATTGATAGTACCACCTGCAGCGGTATAACTATCTATTTGGTAATGAGTTCCTTGTGTTTGTTCGTTACCGTCAATTTCAACTTTGACGTCTTCTTTTTGATATGATTGAAAAGTATAAACAAAGGTATTCTGCGAACCCGTTCCGTTATACTCTTTTGAGGTAATTGTGTCTGCCATAATTATTTATATATGTTTAGAATGGGTTCGTAGTCGTTTAGACCTTTACGCTTTACTTTTAAGCGTTTCCGTTGCGAGTCATCTTGCTTTGCAATTTCAGTCTGTATAGTCGGATCATTCATAATCTTAGCCCAAGCTCTCTTTCGAGCCCTTTCAAAGATTTGTCTAATCTTTCTATTATGTGGAAAATCTTTAGCCTCAAAGTCACCACGTCTACCGCTCTTGATCATTTGATTCATTTCTTCAAGAGAAGCTTGCATCCTAGGATCAGCAGCTAATTTATCTAATTGACGTTCTAAGTTCTGATCTCCTATAGCTTTTTGGAACATAGATCTAATTTCAGGAGAATCAGAAAGATCGTAACCATCAGGAGAATAGTATGTAGATTGTCTCAGATCATAACCACTATCAAATAAGAACTTTCTACCTGGACTTTGATCTAGATTTAATTGAACAGGACTGAATACATTAAAGAGTCTTGTCATAAAATCATACTCTTTAATAGGTCTGCCTGTAAGCATATCGTATTTAATAGGAAGTTTATCGCTTGTTAATTGTTCAAACGCTAAGTTTCTATTTCTAATTGCTTGATCAATTCCAGAACCTAATTCACGTGTATAAGGTGTGAATAGTTTACCAAGTTCATTTCTTAAACCAGCTAGAGGTAGCTGATTATTCATTATATTAGAAATAATACGTTCACCTTGACCAGGCTTACCAGCAAAGAAATCTACAAATTGTTGCATACCAGCAAGATAAGACTTACTTGCAATACCTTGTGCCATAACTAATGCAACGGATTGCAGTTGTTTCTCAGTCCACTCTTCACCCATTAATTCACTATGATCGCCTACATCAGCAATAATAGAGAAGATTTGGTTGAATGGTTCAATAGAGTCATAGCCTACCCATACACCACCTATTTTCATACTTCTAGGTTTGTAACCAGCATCCATCCAAACTTGACGCTTTTGTCTATCTGTTGGACCGTTACCTGTAAGGTTACCGTTCATCCAAGACCAAGTGGCCATACTAACTAAGCTACCACCTATAGCAAGTCTACCAGTCTGCAATGCCTTAGCATTAGCTAATTCTTCTGGAGTATTAATGCCATATTTTACAACGTCATCTAAGTTATCTGCCTTAGCCCAAGCTATATCGTTGAATTCTTTAACAAGGAAGTTAAAGCCAGGAGTATGCTTAGCTGTTAGTTGGATACCGTTTACACCTGTCTTTGCAAACAAGAAGAAAGGTTTAGCCCATGGAGTATCGTTAAATACTCGCTCCATACCTGCCGCAAAACCAGTTAAATCTTTAGTTAACTTAACCTCTTTAGCAGCAAAATTAACAGCATCATCTTTAATATTACCATCAGCATCGAATACTTGACTATAGAAGTCGTCCTCATACTTTCTAATTAGGTCTGGTGTAATATCTACAGCCTTACCTGCACTCTGAGCCTCCATTGCGGACCTCATAGCCTTCTCACGCATCTTTGCTCTACCTAAAATATAGGAGAAAGAGTCGTCAGTAGCAGCCATAAGCTTAGTAGAGTAGGTAAATAAACCATTATCATTAGCTCCTCTAGCCATATTAGCTATATAAAAAGCTGCTTTATCACCTGCACTTGCTCTATCACTTTCAGCAAATCGTCTTAATATCTCCCAATTCTCATCACCTTTGGTATATTCTGAGAATCTAGTCTTAACTGTAGATAGCTCACCACTCCAATAAGAGTTAAGTTTAGTCTTAAATAAATTTAAACTCTCAGGTACTGCTTCCATCATAGCGTGCATTGAGGCCAAGCTTGATCTTATCGTAGCGCTGTCTCCAGTGAATGGGTACCTCATTGTAGCACCAATTGCTGTGGAGAAAGGACGTAAGAATGTCGCTGTACTGGTGCCCATCATAGCTCTCAGTGCTGTTTTAGGCCCACTCAATATACTATGTATAAACATACCTTGAAGCTCTCTAAGCATAGCTCCAGTCTTCATCTTACCTTCAATATTACCACCATGGATCATCTTTCTAGCCCATGCATCGAAGTCATCTAGGTTGTTCATGCTTTCCATGGATGAGAAAGTTTCAAATAAACCTCTCAACAAACTATCATCTTCCGATCTACCAGCTAATTTAATAACAGAAGTAATGGATTCTCTACTAGCCGCCATATCTTCATCTAATGCTTCTTTTAAAGCTTTCTTAGCTTTAGCAGGGGATAGCCCTGTAAAGGCATCAGACATAGCTAATTTACTACGCTTAGTTTCAGCTAATAATGTAAGCATTGTATCTAGAATCTGCTGTGCAGGTCCATCGATATCATCAAGGTTAGCTATATCTGCTAACTCTCTACCGGCTATACCAGTATCTCTAAGCTGTTTTAGTAGTGTACCTTGAAGTAAGTCAGAAGCTATCAATTGATCACGAGACATTATATTAGTCTCAAAGATCTCTCCAGTCTTAGGATCTACTTTCTTAAATACGTTCTGTCCTCTAAGGAACTCTTGGAGGTACTCAGCAGTTGGCATATCAGCTGCACTTCTACCTAATACAGTACGTTGATGGAACCCAACAGCGTCACCGTATGTATCTAACCATGTAGTCCTTCCTTGTTTAATTGCTATTTCATCAGCTTGGAATGCTTGAGAACTCTTTAAGTCTTTAAGGATAGCTCTTGCCATCTCCTCTGTATACTCAGGCTTACCTGCTGCAATCTCACGCTGTTTAGGTGTAGTTACTGAACCTGTGGAACCTTCTTCAGCTCCATAATCTTTTCTAGTTCTAACTAGTTTCTGTCTAGCATCATAAGCAGGTTCTTTTGAAGTATAAGCTGCTTGATGTTTTTTAGCAATCGGTTTGTTCTTAGCACCACGGAAGTCTTTATGACCATCCTTTAGCTCTTGCAAACCTTTCTCAATAGTCTGATCAGCTATGCTTTTGTTTCTAGCTTGTACACTATTTACTACACGTTTTGACCCTTTACCTAATAATATAGCTGCTCCATCAAACGCTGTACCAATACCCATACCCTCAAGTATGTTCTTCACCTTCATCATTATAGGATGATCGGTTTCCTTGGTAGACAAGGGAGTATCAATAAAGCCATATGAGTCACGCATAGCGCCTAATGCGTTGTGTCCATCTGATTCCTTAGAGATCAAGTCTGACACAGCACCAATACCTGCTGCACGTACAAAGCTGTTTGCTATTTTAAAACCTAGAGCACGTTGTCCTGCTATAGGTACTAAGGCTAAGGAACCGAAGTGTACAGTTCCACGTAGTAGTTTTCCCCACCACGTTTTTGTTTCAATTGGGTTATCGTAATCAGTGAATGGATCCCAGTCAGGTCGATAATCAGCACCTGCTGCTTTCATCTCTCCATTAAGAGCGTCTAATGTACGCTCAGGGAAAGTGACAATAGAAGATGCTGTATCTTGTAATCCTCCTGTTAATACTGATTGAAGTTCTTTAGCGACTCCACCTATACCCCATTGTTCTTTATTTCTAGGATCCTGTTGCTCTGCTAATGCCTGAGCTTCCGTTTCCTTTTCGTTTTGTTGGGCAAGTGCATTAGCTTCTTCTCTCTTTCTACGGAGTTCAAGCCTTTCTTCACTTTGTTCAATCTCTTGACCTAATAGTTCTGGATTAACGCTCCCGCCACTTGTCTCATTATAAGGCATTTGTTTACCGTAGTAAATTAATTAGTTAGTGCTTTGAGTAAGAACTGTTTTTGATTATACGGACCCTCAGGACCGAACTTATCTAATATTAGAAGAGCATCACCTTCGCTAATATTCATTGCACTCCAATCTGAAAATAGTGGATTAGAATCAAATTGTGATAATGTTTGATAACTGTTAGCTATGTAAAGATTTCTATATATTAATCCTGCATACAGTGCTCTTTGGTTCTCTTCTGTAAGCTCACTGTCTTTTGTTAAACCACTGAAAGGAAGAGCTTCTTCTATTTCAGTTTTTGTCATACCATAAGCTCCTAGTCCAAGCAAATCTAATGATGATGCTTCTTCAATAGAATGCTGTGAAAGAGGTTTATCTAAAATATTATTAGTATCCTTCCAGCCATCAGTTGTTTGTACAGCGTCATAGCCTCCGTTATTAACCGATTCTGAACGTGTTAAAGCTTCTAGTATTTCAAGAGGTCCGTCACCTTGATCCAGTATACTTAACGCTTTATGAACGTCACCGTTATTAAGAGCTTTAGTTACTCCTGCAGGTTTAGTCTTTAAGGCTGTATCAACTCTAGATTCAGGTAGAGGTATTGGAGGTAGTCCATTCTGCTTAGCCCATATATTAGCTTGAACAGCTGCTACTTGTCTATGATTGAAACCTTTCAAACCTCTTCTATTATATAACAAGCTGCTATAAGGTTGTGTTGGTAGAGGTTCTCCGTCTTGTAAAGCTTTATAAACTTCTTCAGCTTCCTTCTCAAAACCAGGTAATATTTCTCTTTTCCAAATAGATGGATCAGTTTGTAAGGCTGTTAAACTTTTTGTAGTAGAAAGATGAGCGTTTTCGTTGTATTCTGATTTGTTATAAGTTCTGTATTCACCTTGTTCTATATTACGTTTGACTACGGTTCTAGCTTCATCGTAAGCTTGTTTTGGTGTTTGGCCGTTTTTAATTGCTGCAGTATATTCCGACATAAAATGTGCTGTAGCATTATCGTGTATAGTGTTGTAAGTATCAGTTTTTGCAGTAGTTAAGTCGGTTTCTTCTGTTTTTTGATTGACCCAAGCTGTTATATCCCGATTAAGTTTCTTAGAATCTAAACCTTCTCCAGGTCGAGTGATTCCCATTTGATTTAAAGCGTTAGCTAATTTTTGTGGATCATCTATACCAAAGAAATCTTCATGTTTAGGAACATCTCCACGGTTATAACGTTCAAATAAACCTCTGATTTGCTCATCATCATCTGCTTCACCTGTAGTTAGCATACTACCTATTTCTCTAGGCATAGGTAACATAGGGAATGTCTCTACCCAATCTTGCTGTATCTTTCTTCTGAAATCCTCGTCTATAGGTAATCCTTGTTTAATCCTGTCTACTGCTTGATCGTTTGCTCCAAGTACAAATGCTTGCTGTTTCGCTTTTGCTATTCTAGCTTCCTCGGTACTTTTGTTAGCTTTCTTTTTTTCTAATGCTGCAGCAAGTTTTTCAAATTCAGGCCAGTAAGGTTTTTTCTTAGGATCATCTGGGTTATAAACAGTTTGCTTACTACCATCCCATGCAAAGAATTCTTGATTCAATATTTGCTGAACTTGTTGAACTGATATATCATCATTCTCAAGCATAGTCACTAATTTACCAACAGCTACTGTTCTTTGATATTTAGGATCCCCACCCCAGTATTCTCTATTTTCATTGATCCAATCTATAACAGCTATACCACCTCTAGCATCTAAATCAGTTCTAAGTTTCTCTTTATCATACCAGTCGTTTTCAGCGACAACAGCTTCCTTTCTACTTGTTAGCCACTTCTTCTTCTCAGCTAGCTCAGCCTTTTGCATAGCAGGGAATAAGTATTTTTTCAACTGATTCCTGTTGTATCCACTGAATTGTCTTAAATAAGCGAACCGTATTGCTCCTTGAATATAATCGTATTCTTGAGAAGAAGTCGCATTATTTAAAAGAACTTCCTTACCATTTGACCATGGTGTAACAATTGCTAATCGTGAAGCAGCGTGGGATTGATATGGTACAAAATCTACAGCTCCGTTAGTTAACGTTTTACTTGTACTTTGTCTTACCCTATCACCTTGTATTAATTTTACACCTGTATCTACATCACCATTTGGGTTCTCCAATTCGGCTTTACCTAAAGCCTTCATGTTACCACCAGCTTTGGTTAATAAGCTTACTTTATGTTCCCACTGTTCGTATTCTTTAGAAGCTTCTGGGTTTAAATATTCTCTTTCATTGCGAACTGTTTCAGCTACTTCTTTTATTGTTTCTGTAGATTCGTGGATACCTTTTACATTGTCTAGAAACTTATCAACATTACTCTTCCAGTTATTCTTTCTTCTATCTGCCTCACCTTTGATTAACCCATCAAAGTGCCTCTGCATCATTTTAGTATCTTCGTCAATCTGTTTATTAACTTCAGGTACTAATGATTGAGCAAGGGATGGAATGTAAGCGCTATTAAGATCTGCCATGATTATATTTTCCAAAGACCCATTGTTTGACCAGCAGTAGCTATATTAGCTCCAGTTTGGAATGCCCACTGAGTAGCGTTCATAAATGTCATGAATTTATTCTCCTTTTGATAGGGTTCCATAAGCGGTGCTGCAGCAGGAATACCTAATGCACCTACATTTTTACGATGCATTGCTAAATCTGCTCTTCCTATCGCTTGTTTCTGTAAAGATAAACTTTCACCAGCTGCTAAAGATACAGCATTTTCTAACTTTGCTTGAGTATTTAAAAGCTGTTCATAAGCACGTCCACCACTGTATCTTGTAGATCTACCTGTTCCTGGCCCTCTACGGGATTTACTATAAGCTATATATGCTTCTTCGTTTTTCTTATTTACCTGGCCTCTTATCGCTAACACCTTGCGATGAGCGGTAGCCATATTACGTTGAGTACCTGCTACCCTTTCTTCTTCTCCAGTTTTGAATGCCTTTGTTTTATTGGCATATTTATTGGCGTTTTGGAAATGACGGTAACGAGCCAATCTATTTCTATGCTTGGCTTGCTCTCTGCCGCTTTTTGTGTTGTCGAAATAATCAAAGAATGACATTACAAAATTCTATAAAGGACAATCGGTTTGGGCCGTGAGAAATTTTCCGTAAAAATTTAAAGCCCAAAAATTTTAGCAATTTTAAATGGACGGTATTCCGTTCATCTACTATATTCCAAAGTAAACCTTTTTGTCTTTCAACATACCTCTTTGATTCTCTCGCAAAGGTGACAGGATACTCTTCTATTGCTGGTGTTGTTAACATCCATATCAGCCCTCCAGGATCGACTCCAGCCATACCGGCAGTCTTGCCGTTAGGCACGTTGAAATATACACAGGAGCCTTCCTGAGCCTTGGATGTTATCATTGTGAATGGATCTACCCCATGACCTTCTTCGACCTCTCTACGGTCATCAGGGCGTAGGTTAGAGGCCACTTCCATAGCAGCCTCCAACGTAATTGGGTGAATGTATTTATGCACGTCTATAGAACATGGGTGAATAGTCACCTTCCCAAGACATAGACCTCAGTGTAGCTGGGGCTGGATGAGAAGATTTGAGTGTTATATCTACGTTTATATTCTTATCATATACTGGTACAGTTTGTATTTCTTCATCTAAATATGGTGCATCAGATATTTGATATGTTGGTGATAGAGTAGCTTCATACACTTCATTATAAGCATCTTTACCTACTCTATTTAAAGTAGTTTCAATCAGGCCAACTCTACCAAAGTTCATCTTAACTCTATGTACTACAAGAGATGCATTAACATCAGCTACAGTACCTCTACCAGACGCTTTAGTAGCGTAAATTCTAGGGGATAACCTATAGTAAATTCTCCAGTATGTATAGCGGCTGTTGCTGCAGCACTAGAACCACCACCACCGCTGAATGCTACAGTAGGTGCAGAAGTGTAATTATAACCATTATTGTCAATAGTTACAGCTGTTACAGCTCCACCCTCTACTGTGGCAGTAGCAGTAGCAGCTGACCCTGCGCCTCCAGATATGGTTACAGTGGGTGCAGAAGTATATCCACTTCCACCATTAGTTACAGTTATTGAAGTAACTTCTCTGGACCAATCACCAGGAACGGTGAAGTGATCGTTATCTGCTCCGGTTAGAACAGTACACTCAGCATACCTACCAATTCTTAAAGTAGTTGGGTCGGTGTCAATTAACACAAGTTTACCGTTAGGAGTCGTGACTTTTGGTATCCAAGTCTTATTCTCGAATTCGGTTAAGTTAGTAGTTGGAGTATATGTCCCACCATTAACAGTTGTATAATTATCTAAGTGTATTAAGAAATTAACATTATTCTCATCTAAACTTGGATCGGAATCAGATTGTATAAAGTTAACACTCTGTAAAAAGTCATCAGTATCTAAGAAGAAGTATTGATCGTCTATGATGAAATGATATTTAATAGGGTTATTAAACTTCCATTTAAACCAAGAAGATTGCATTCTCTCTTGGCCCATAGTCAAGTACTTATACCCATAAACTATATCTGAATCAGTCTGACCAAATAGAACTATAGAATTTTCCCTAGAATTAGCTATTAAATCAAGATTCTTAGGCAGCAGCCTTGGTACAACTTTACTTTGTTCTACAATTATAGGCTCACCTTCTCTCTGTATCCTAGCCATTTCATTGAAGCGACTGTACTTACCGGAATTGTCTATATAACCTATTGTAGTTCCTAACGATATAGGAGGTATAACTTTATTATAATTAAATGTAGATAAACTTCTTAATTTTGCAGTATCTGGATTAAGTATTGCATCATCAGCTGCCAATAGAAACTGTTGATTTGTACTGAATAAAAGTAATCCTGTATTAGTTTCAATGCCATCGAATAAATCTGAAGGGAATCCTGTACTACACGATATATCTATAGGATCTATAGCACTAACAGTTAAAGCTGTATCAGCAAATAAATTACCAAAGTCACCAGGTCTTGATGTCAATACGTTTGTACCTGCTAATAAGGCTAACCTATTTCGGAAGAATAAAATCTTGTTAATTTTTCTACCGTTTATTTTAGGTATAGGGTTAGTAGTATCATCACCAACTTGCCTATCAATCCAATTAAATCTATCTACTGTAAAAGTAGCAAGTTCATTAGATGTACCAGGGTTTGCTAGAGCTGTTCTTTGGATAGTAACCTACAAACTTCATGTAATAGTCATCTTCATCAGACATCTGTGCGTTACTGATTTTGACTATATAACCATGCTTACATTGAATAGGAAGTTTAGATACATCATTGACCTCTTTTGTCATGACTCTCATTAGATCTTGATCTACAATTTCTACATTGAAAGCAGTTCCTCTTTGAAGATAAAGTCCGTTACCTATTATTTTTGCATCAATACCGGCAGGCATTGCTGAGATCATCCCTCCAAGAACGGTATCTGAAGTGACAGCAGTTTGAGCATCGAATGGTGTAGGTTCTGGTCGAACAGCTCCTATATTAGCTTTAATTGGATACGCTTCTGATTTAGCTGTTGATACAACAAACTCCCTGTCTCCAGCTGCTGAATCTGTCATAGTATGAGTACCAAGAGCGCCAGGGGCACTTGTAAAATGTCCTCCATGCAGTAACTCTAAGTTTCTAGTATAAGAACAAGTATATGATGAGCCATCATCACCGTCTCCTCCAGTCCATTGACCTGCACTTCCTGTTACTGTTATCCTAAAAATCGTACCACCTGTTCCTTCGAAGACTTGTGTACCAATACCAGGGCAATGTCCCTGAGGACCGCTACCTTCGACTAAAGTATCTGAATCAAGTTCTATCCTTGTAACACGGTGGTAAGTAGTAGTCGTCTCGTTGTCATAAATATTTAACCCGTATTGTCGTCCATTCTCTGTTCTTAATAATTCAATATATGCATAATGAGAATGAGGTGCTGTAGCAGTAGTACCTGTAGTACCTACAGTGACTCCTCTATTAACAGCAAATGTTGTGTCATTGATTGTTGTTAGCTGTATGTTTTCTGGAGTTGCAGAAGCTAGATAAGCTTTTAAGTTAGTCGCCTTTGCACTGAATGAAGATCCATAAGCTATTGTCTGCTCAACTCCTGCGCCAGGGCCTGATGCCTTCCAAATTCTAGGAGTACCGTCTGCAGCTATCTGCCCTATATAAGAACCTTCTGTTTCATCACGATAGTAGTGAAACCAAGACCCACCAGCTGGTACAGCATTGTCAGGTTGTCCAGAGGCTTCTAATTGACCTACTCTTTTACTACCAGGTCTCTTATATAATCCATAAGTTATGTCAGGTATAGCATTGATTACATCTTTTACTTGGCCTGGTGCTTTTAACTGGTCCGGCTGTTCGGATATTCCCCCATGATAATGAGGTATAGTTTGTGAAATTCCTGCCATTATCTTCTTAACGCTCTGTAAGGTTGGTAGGTGGTATGAACAGTATCTTCAGGGAACCCAAACATAGAATGATTACCTTGGTTGCATTCATATTCCATACAAGCTGCTCTCGCGTAAGCTTCTCTTTGAGCTAGTAATTGTACTAATTGTGGATTACCTACTAACTGTGTAGCAGCTCTACCTGATGCCATTAGTATTATATACCTTTGGAATACAGAAGGTAAGTCTTCAAATGTGAATAATTTAACTATATCTAGATCAATACCATTTGTAGCGGCTTCAGTCCAATCATCGGTATGATCAAACTTATCATATAAATAACCATTTCTTTTTACAACATCATATTGTCTGTGTGTCCATCCTTTAGACACATCCATTTTCAATACGTCAGTAGGTATGCTTATTTTATTAGAACTATCTGGTTTGAAGTTTACGTGTTTTTCTGTGTTAAAGTGCCAGCCTTCATTCTGTACGTCAACATTAGCATCACGTAGTAAATTATAAATAAACGAAATTTCTGGGTTAGTATTACCTGATACTTGTGTAACAGGTGACTGACCGATAGCTCCCAGGATTGAGTTTACTGCGGAGAGTTCGGTCTCGATATCAATTGTTGTGGAAGCCATAAAGTTTTATGAATAAAAAAAAGGGGAGCGTGAGAACTCCCCGTATGTTGGTTAAAAATATAAGCTTAAGTGAAGTCAGCGTTAGAAACTTGTGTATTGTTCCAGTTAGCGGAAACATCAACACCAGCTACTAGCTCAACTGCAGCAGCAGGGTTAAGGAAGTCAGCTCCCATTGCCAAGCGTCCTAGGATAACATCTCCCTGGTAAACCACGGATACATCACCTGAAGTTACTTGTACTTGAGGTCCAATTGCTTCAACCACACCACAGGCTTCTTTCTGGAAGATCAAACCACAGGATCCGCCGAACTTGTCGGAGTTACCGTAGTTGTTTCTGATGTTAGATACAGCACCTGATGGTAGATTAGCTAGGTTAACACCGTAGTCGCCAAGGAATGGAATGTTCATCGACTTGTAGATCGTGATGCCTGCAATCGAGATGATTCCGTTACCGGATTGTAGTGAAGTACCTTGCTCGTCACGGTTGATTAGACCGTTACCTGATACATTACGTATCAATTCGTAATATTGTCTTGGGTTCAATACGGCTACGCGACCTTCACCACTGATTCCCTTCTCATCTAGGATAGCAGCTGCTTCGAAGAAGGCTTGTACTAACTTAGTTGAGTCATAAGCATCAGTTGCGGCGGTGCTGTTAGCAGCTCCAACCTTAACAATACTACCACCAGGCTCCTTGAAGTTTGCCATTGAGACTGGTGCTGGCTGTCTAGCAGCCTTTGTGATCGCACGGAAGATCCGGCGGTCATAGTTCTCGGCTAATGCATAACCGATCTTACGAGAGATTTCACCACGTAAATCGTAGTGGGCCAGAGTTTCATCTAATTCATACACGAATGCTGAACTGATTAAGAGGTCATCACAAGTGATGGTCTTCTCTGCTACTGGAGGTGACTTCTCGTCGTTACCTAATATGGACTGACCTGGTACGTGGAACTCAGCCTTCGTACGGCCTGTAAAAATGAACTGTAATGACTTACCATTTTGGAGGGTACGGCGTGTTACCAAATCCCTAGCAATTGTATTGCGTTGGAATCCTTTGAACAGCTCACCAGAGAACAACTTCAAATAAAGTTCTCTTCTGGCAGCAGTTGTGGTATCAGCACCATTAGCGGCACCACCCCAAATAGGACCATTGGCATTAGCAGTCGTTGCCTGTTGTGCCATTTATCTAATAAGAGTTTGTATAGTTAACTGTCTTACGATCGTAAAATTTTGTGCGCGATATTTAATTTGTATTGTTGTGGTCTTTCCCACCGTCTAGACGGCTAAAGGTATCCTCCTTGGAGGGCTAAAGCCAATGAAAGAGCGGTCCGACTCTGAGGTGCCGCTCCTCCTAATTAACCAGCTAGAGCTTCTTCTAAAGAATTGTAATCTGGTTCTTCATCAACTCCTGGTGGTTGTGCATCACTAGGATTAGTATCCACTGGATCTTTGATGTCTACGTTTTCTGGAGAATAAGGTACTGGATTAGCTGTACCAAATCCTCCTGTATTTTGTTGTGCCATTAGTAGTTCTCTAATTCACATGGTGGACAAACTCTACAGTGCTGATGTTCATACATATGTAGAGTCTCTATAAAAATGAAAATGGAAAGGAGTCCGAAGACCCCTAACCATAATTCATTGAACTTCATTAGAAGTTATATTTGACACCAAGTTTGGTGCCGTATGCGTTATCAGCATCTTCATCAGTGATGAAT
>LULN01000154.1_pt1 | contig 15899 bp, 31 predicted proteins | sample 728131 | NCBI WGS metagenome assembly LULN01 (sample SAMN03860288, study PRJNA289734) | marine metagenome | biome: seawater column; feature: ocean; material: water; isolation source: Red Sea water column Station 149 - depth 100m | place: Saudi Arabia: Red Sea | collected 2011-10-15 | depth 100 m
TCCCAGAAGAACCTAGGCACCCTCCCAATGTATTTACAAAGTGCATCCTTAAGGTGTTATATATATTCAGATCAAATATTTTTTCAAATGATCTCTTGATTATTTAAAGTTATTAACTATAATCCCAACCCCGCACCCCGGCGGTTAGCACTACAGATGAAAGCACTTATCGGTTCAGATATTTGGAGTGATCCAGATTTTGAAAACCTGTCAGCCAATGCCAAGCTGATAGTCTTCTGGTTATTCACCAGTGCGTCACGGGATAACGCCGGGGTGGTTAGGGTATCACCTAAGCGGGTAAGCTTTGAATGCTCAGTGCCATCGCCTAAACAAATCCTGGATGAAGCCGTGCAGTCTGGTTCCTTTGTGGTGCATGGTGATCGCATATGGATAAGGAACTGGATAAGCAAACAGATTGGGGCTGGTGATTCATTGGTAAGGAATAACATGATGAAGAGTGTGCAGAAGTGTATCGCCGCCCATCCTAAAGAATTAAGGCAAGAGATATACAAAACATATCCTGAACTAATACCAACCCCCTCCGAAGGGGGTGACCAACCCCCTAGGAACCCCCAAGGAAAGGAAAGGAAAGGAAAGGGAGGGGCAGGAAAGGGAAAAGAGATAGAAGAGTTTGCTGGTGCGTTGGCTGAACTTTACGGATCATCAATAGAGAAAATCAACTCTGAGAGTATTCGCGCTGTATGGGATAGGGGGATAACAAAGGAGGAAAGTGAAAGGGTTTTGCTGTATGTGAAGAAGCATCGCAAGGGATCATTGAAGGATGAGCCATTGATACCGACCACCGCCAACCGGGCATTACTTGGCATTGGTGATTTGATAGATCGAGCGTTTGCCTGTCACATACCCAGCAAGAAAGACTTTGTTAGGAAGCCCATGCCAACCGTTCCCGATTCTCCTCCGGTGTCGGATGATGAGCTAAAGAAGATCAAGGCGAAAGTTGCCGCCCTGAAAAAGAAAATAAGACAACCCAATACAAAAAAAGAAGATGAATAAAATGAACTATGATATAACCCGGTTGCCGGGTGATGAACTGGCATTGTTGCGTATCCGGTCAGCCCGGATGATGAAGCTTTGCCATGTGTTTAATCGCTTAACCGTTGCGACCCTTGGTCTAGCTCTGTTGGCCTGTGTTGGGTTCTTTGTGATTACCCTCTGGGGATACGCTCACCAGGTTTGGATGTTCAGCTTATCCTTTGCCCTGATTGCTTGCGCTGTGATCTCTAAGGGTATAGAAACTTTTTATTGGCACAAATACCGTGCCGTGCGTGATGATCTTGCCGCCGATGTAATCAACTGGTTGGCTAAATTGAAACATATAGACAAAGAAGCATGAGTGATACCAAAGAACTATCCGGGGCGCAAATCCTGCGCCAATACTTTCCTCCCAAGGATTCCTATAAAGACCAATCCGGTTTGAAGGGGTTTATGGCAGAGATGAAGGAACTCAAAGCGGAAGACCGCAAGGAACTTGTCGAACTGGCCGCGAAGGAACTCGGCGTAAAGGTTAAGGAATAATTATGACATATACAAAAGACATCGTCGCGACACTCGGCGAATATAAAACAAAGGATGGCGAAATTAAAAAACGCTATCAGAAATGCGGAGCAATGTTTGAATCCGACGATGGAAGGCAATCCTTCAAGCTTGATGTGATCCCGGTCAGCCCGGATTGGTCAGGTTGGTTTTCATTGTATGAGCCAAAAGAAAGAACCGCCCCGGTGAACAAGCCAATTCCCCCGGCACAAGATAATGATGCTCCCTTTTAGTCATGCCGGAATTCAAATTTAGCAAAGCATACCCATCACCTTATTTGCGCTCACCGGATTTGAACGGTGAGGAATGCCAATTAAAGATAACATCCTGGAGATACATAGACCCGAAAAAAGATAAGGGTGATGATGGTCGCCCGATGAAAGGAATAGTTCTTTCATTTGATGGAACAGATAAAGAATATGTGGCTGGCGTAACTGTTTATAAACAGATACAGATTGCCGCCGGGTTTGATCCTAATGATTGGATTGGCAAGACAATAACACTATACCCAACAACCTGCCGGTTCGGAAAAGACCCGGCGCATCCATGCATAAGAGTAAAGATATGATTGAATTCGATTTAGATTTTGAAGAATACAAAGCCCGGCCCGGGGTTAACGCATCAAGCTTTGGTGCGATTGATCCTGACCGTGATGGTTGCCCTGCAATATGGAATGCCCGGCAAGAAATGAAGGAAGATATTGAAGATACCGCCGCCCTTTCTTTTGGCCGTGCGTTCCACAAGTATTGCTTGGAGTTTGAACGGTTTGATGATGAATATGTTCCCTTAACTGACGAGAAAAAGGAGGAACTGTTTAACAAGGCTCTGGCGAATGGTTCCAAGGCCAAGGGGTTCTCCAAGACCTTGACCACTTATAAGGAGTGGAAAAAGGAACTGAGTGAATCCGGCGTGAGCATCATTGATGAATCCACTTATGATACACTAGCAAGGATGCGCAAAAGCGTGACCGAGTCCTGCAAGGATGGAATCATTACCGCCGGGGACAGGGAAACAGAAGTTTCTGTTTTTGTTGATCTTGAGGATCACCGGGGCAACAAGGTGGCCTGTAAAGGTCGCTTGGATTTGCTCAAGCCGTTTTCCCGTATTGTTGACCTGAAGACGGTTGCCAGTGCATCTCCGGTTGCCCTTGGTCGATTTATTGCCAAGTTTAAGCTTCACGTTCAGGCGGCATTTTATCTGGACATGATGCAAGCCATGAATGATACCGGCGACGATCCCAGGAACATGAAGTTCGCTTGGTGCTTTGTCGATAAGCGTTCACCGCATCCGTGCGTTTGGTATGAGGCAAGTGATGCACTCATTCGACTAGGTCGCCAAGAATATCGTTCTTACCTTGGATGGATACATGATGGTCGGGAATCCGGTCATTGGCCGGGACACTCGCAGATGATTGAATTTGCGGGATGGTTTGAAACACTACTTGAAGAAGTATAATATTTAACATGGCCGCCGGGGTGCTGATGGGCGGGGTTTGTAGTGTGACCTAAGTCACACCCCGTGCGGCCAACCAATCATATGGAAAAGGATAAAATTGTTACAGACATTGATGAGGCATCCCTTGAAGGGTGCGCGACATTTTACGGTGCTGGTGGTCGCACCTTGTTGAAGAAGATGGCCGAATATTTTGAATGTTACGGCAAAGGCAGGCATTCAAATGATATTACCGCCGCCGGGCTGGTGTATCAATTGCTGGATGGTGACTTGGATATTGTCAGGGTAAGCGATGGGAAAGGCTTTTGGAATGAGGAGGGGTATGAAGCAAGGGATGCTGAGTGATCACATATCAAACGTAAATAAATTATGGCACTTTTAGACCCGCCCCCGGAAACTAAATATAATGTTTTAAGCCTTGGTGCAGGGGTTCAATCTTCCTGCCTTGCTTTAATGGCAGAACATGGAGAAATAAAACCAAAACCCGATTTAGCAATATTTGCTGACACACAAGGAGAACCTGAAGAGGTTTACAATTGGCTTCAGTATTTAAAAGAAAAACTTTCGTACCCGGTTGTAACTGTTACCAAAGGCAACTTAATGGATGCTTGTTTGGAAACGCATTTTATAAAAAAAGAAGATGCCAAATTGCCGGTAAATACCCCATACGTTTTGAATTTAATACCGGCTTTTGCTCATTATGAAAATACCGGGAACACTAAATTGGCAATTGGGAGGCTTTGCACAAAGCATTATAAAATTGACCCGATTTATAAATATTTAAAGCAAAGGTTTAACATAAAAAGAGGCGAAAAATTGCCACAAGTCACGCAATGGATTGGCATATCCTGGGATGAGGTAATGAGGATGAAGGAATCTAAGGTTCCTTGGGCGCAACATCGACATCCTTTAATTGAGATAAAAATGAGGCGGGGTGAATGCCTTGAATGGATGAAAAAAAACGGATACCCAGAGCCTCCAAGATCAGCCTGTTGGTTTTGTCCGTTCAGGCACAATTCGGAATGGCGAAACTTGCGCGACAACTATCCAAGTGAATTCAAAAAGGCAATTCAATTTGATAAAGACTTGCGTTATCATTACAAAAATATTGATTCCAAGCGTCCAACAAAATACGATAAACGGGCGGTTTTTATACATTCATCTTGCCAACCTTTAGGCGAAATTGATTTCGACGATGATGCAGACAAAGGACAAGGCACTTTTGATTTTTCTTCAGAATGCGAAGGGATGTGCGGCGTATGAGTCCCAGCGATCACGTTTCAAACACCGACTACCATGAATGGTTAAAAAAAGAAAATATGGATAATGTGAATCAGATATTTCAAGCCACCCGGAACGATCCCAATGCTGTGCGCATCCTGAAAAAGATGGCCGAGCATTTCCAGCTACCCGGTAAGCATCCCCATCATACAAGAGCCACCGCCGTTGCTTTGGTTCGCGCATTGGTTGCCGGGGAACTCGATGTTGTTGATGAATCCGGCAAGGGGTTTTGGCATGAAGAGGGATATGAGAAACATGAGCAATAGAGAAGTAACCCTGAACCCGCAAGAAATGAAGGTGGCAACCTGGGTTGGTAAATGCCGCCAAAAAGCCGCCGAGGATCTTGGTTATTCAAATCACAATCAATGCGGTAAGGATGATACCCGGTTGCATATTGATGGAGCCGCCGGGGAACTTGCGTTTGCGAAAATATTCAAGCTATACCCTGAATCAATTTTTGATCATTTCGGTTCCCTTGGGGCATATGATGTTTGGTTTCCAGAATTGGGCGGGGTTGATGTAAAGACCACCTCAAACAAAAACGGGAGGTTGAATATTGAATTCAGCAAAACAAAAAACCCGGCTGATATCTATGCTCTAATGATTGGCAGTGATGGCAAATTTGAACACGCCGGGATGATTGCCGGAATTGATGCATTAACAGAAAGGTATATGGCCGATGTGGGGCATGGTGTATTTTTTGCCATTCCCCAACTTGATTTGATTGATGATTTAAGATGACCCCAGGAAGGCTTGATTGCGGGATAATGTGGTGCGACCCGGAACCCGATCCACCGAATTATTATATGGGCGTTGTGCGCGAAAATGAATCCGGTAAATCTGAACCGTTTTGCACTGTAAAAATTTCATCCAAACAATGGCATCAATGGGATACAGACGGTAAGGCTTTAAGAAAGGCATTGAACAAGATAAAAAAGCTTGATCCCGACCCCGGTTCCTGGATTGAATACAACGATGAAAAAGATTAGACAGTTCCAGAAGGAGATAGATGCCGCTTTTGCACTTGCTTATAGTTCATTGAACGCAAAAAAAAGCCTCTTCAAAAGAAGGCATGAAAGGTTTATTGCCGAGCGGGGTGATTGGCTCGATGGGATGTTGCATGGGGCTAACCGGAAACTGTTCAACGGTGATGAATCAGCCCCGGTCAAGTGTCGGCATGGGGTTTTCCACGTTGCTTTTTTTTGGATTAAAAACCGGGAACGTATGCACCAAAAGCTTGAGCAACAATGGGGGGAAATGTTTAATGACTAAACTGTTTCCGGCAATTATTGATGCAGATTGGAATATTCCTTGGTGCGTTCGCACTTTGGGTGAGGAAATACATTTTACTGAACTTCTTGATGCGCAACCTGACGGGTGGCTGAACTCACTTCATTATTATCGGAACGATTTACCAAAAGACAACGAGGCGATTTATGATTGCGGCGCTTGGAGTTATCGTAATGAATACACACCCCCCATTGATTCAAAAAAGGCGGCCGATGAATATAATGAAAAGGCGAATTCTGGATCAATGGTAATTGCCCCGGATCATATGCTAATTGATGGGGTTGATATTAAATATAGACAAGAGTGGAACAGGCAAGAATCTGTTAAGTTTTTGCAAGATTGTCCTAATCATTTAAAACCCATGGGCGTAGTTCACGGAACAAATCTTAATGATAGAATTGAAAATGCAGAACATTTAATTAATGCAGGGTATCAATATGTTGCTATTGGAGGAGTAGCCGGATTGGGTGGCAAAATGTTAGATGCAGTTGTTGAAATTGTTGAAACAATCAAAAAGGCTATTCCTAGCGGGACGTATTTGCACGTATTGGGATTGACCAACCTGCGGTTTTTTAAGGAATGGTTACGCATTGGTGTTAGTTCTGTTGATGGCTCCGCACACACTATTGATGCCATTAATGGAAAAATTGTTTATTACGAAAACGGAGTTAAAATGTCTCATGCCGCTTCAAAAACTCCTGGATCTGAAGACGGTTTTTTATTCGAAATTCCTTCAATAAGCCAAGCCCCAGAATGTGATTGCCGTGCGTGTTTAACATTGCGGAAATTCGGAAAAGATACAAGGCAAAGCGGTTCTAAGGCTTTAACAATTGGCAGGGCGTTTCACAATTTGAATATGTATATAAAGGAAATCAACCGACTGAAAAAAGCACATGATAGTTAATGAAATATTTTATTCGCTTCAAGGTGAGGGAGCGAGGGCGGGAGAAGCTTCGTGCTTTATCCGGTTAAGTGGTTGCGACTTAGCTTGCGGCTTCTGTGATACCGAATTCAAATCCGGTGAGGAAATGACTGATGACGAATTGCTGGAGGAGGCAAAGAAGACCGGAACCGAGTGGGTGACATGGACAGGCGGGGAACCCATGCTTCAATTGCGGGAATCAACTGTTGATAAATTTCGCGCCGCTGGGTTTAAGCAATCAATTGAAACAAACGGCAATCATGTTGTTCCTTTTGATGTTGATTGGTTGGTTTGTTCACCCAAAGTTGCGGAACATATAATAGCCAAGAGTCATCCGGGGGGGGTTGATGAGTTGCGCTATGCGTGGCACAAAAATAAAAAGAGTGTTCCCAAACCAGGAACAACTGCCAAGACCTATTTCCTCTCGCCAATTTGTGATGGGAATAATGTGGATAAAGAAAACTTAAAGCACTGCATCAACCTTTGCCTTCAGAATCCACAATGGCGGGTATCAGTGCAACAGCATAAGTTGTGGAAAATACTTTAATTTTAATCAGTTGCGGAAAGTTAAAATTGACCGGAACGCACATGGCTAAAGACTTGTATTGTTCTCCAATGTTTATAATGAGTCGCGCAATTGCAGAACTGAAATCGGATCAGTGGTTTATTTTGTCGGCCAAGCACGGGGTCTTAAAACCCTGCGAAATGGTTGCCAACTACAATCACACCATGAAAGACAAAGCCGCCGAAGAGGTCGCAGAGTGGAATGCATTAGTTACAAGGCAACTTGAACCGTTTAAAAAATCTGAAATTACAGTGCTGGCAGGCGGAAAGTATTGTGGGTGGATTGGGAATTTTAAGCATATAAATCTGCCCTTGAAGGGACTAGGAATGGGCTACCGATGCAAGTGGCTTTCCGAAACTTTAACCAATCACAACCAAAAAACACTATGGGAAAAAAATATTACGAAATAGAATTACCAAGCACTTGTCCAGTTGATGCGATCACCCGATGGCAAAAAGCGATTGCGGAGATGGTTGCGGGATATGATGAAGACCCGGAACTTGATGTAATCTTTGATTTGCCCCATGATGAAATTGTTATTTCCCGGGGCCTTGGGTTCAATTCACTTTGTGAGCATCATTTATTTCCGTTCTTCGGAACCGTGGATATTGCCTATTTACCAGAGGAAGGAATTGTTGGCTTAAGTAAACTTGCTCGGGCCGTTGATGTTTATTCAAAGAGGTTTCAAACCCAGGAAAGGATGACGGCGGAGATTGCAACAGCGATAGAAGAGAAATTGAAACCACAAGGGGTTGCTGTCATTGTTCGTGGAGTGCATACCTGCCAAAAATGCCGGGGAATAAAAAAAGACGGGGAAATGATCACTTCTGTCATGCGTGGGGTATTCCGCGAAAAGGAAGCCGCCCGGTCTGAATTGCTTAACTTGCTAAAACTATGAAAAAAACACTGATAATATTAAGCGGGGGGATGGATTCAACCACCCTTTTATACCACCTCCTTGATGAAGGTTATAAAATTGAAGCGTTAAGCTTTGATTACCTTCAACGTCATCGCCGGGAATTGGATTCTGCAAAGAAGATTTGTGAACTTACCGGGGTAAGGCATGAATTGCTTCAAATCCCATCCCTGACCGGATCAGCATTAACCTTTGATGGTGATGTGCCACATGGTCATTATGCAGAAGAATCAATGAAGGCAACAGTTGTTCCAAATAGGAATATGGTCATGCTCGCTCATGCGGTATCAACTGCCATTGCAAGGGGGTTTGATTCTGTTGCTTATGGTTGCCATGCTGGTGATCATACCATTTATCCAGATTGCCGGGCTGAGTTTGTTGAAGCAATGCGCAAAGCGTTTGCCCTTTGTGATTGGACGGAAGTCGAATTGCTTACCCCGTTCCTGGAGTGGGACAAGGGACAAATAGCCCGGAGGGGGGCTGAACTAAATGTTCCGTTTGAACTTACTTGGACGTGTTACGAGGGAGGTAAAGAACCTTGCGGGAAGTGCGGTTCTTGCGTTGAAAGGGAAGAAGCAATGGCAACCATTGAGGCGGCATGAACGGGGGAAAAATAACAGCCGAAAGGTTCCATGATTTCAGTGCAGGCCACCGGGTATTCAATCATGGAAGCAAATGTGCTGACCTGCATGGCCACAATTATCGTATTCATTTTGAATGCCAAGCACCAGCACTTGATGACATTGGCCGGGTGATTGATTTCGGAGAAATTAAAAGCAAGTTGTGTATGTGGCTTGAGGATAATTGGGATCATAAATTTTTGATTTTTGAAGACGATCCTTGGGCGCCACTGTTGAAACAAATGAACCCGGGAGGAGTGGTGGTTACACCTTTCAACCCAACCGCCGAAAACATGGGGGTGCATCTATTGAACACTGTTGCTCCCCGGCAACTGGTAGACTCTGGAGTGGAATTAATTAAAGTAACTGTTGAGGAAACACGCAAATGCTCGGCCTCTGTTTATCTTTAACCCCGGTTTTCCCTTATAAATCAAGGGATTGAGAGCCTTAAACTTTTTTTCTTTTTGGGGTTGCTTTAGTCATTGGGGGTGATAATATAACACCATCAACGGGAGCGATCCCACAACCTAAAAACAAAAAAAGAAAAATGAAAATACACCCGGTCAAAAACCAGACACTGAACGTGACAGCCGAAACCATGGATATTGGCATGACAGGAATAGATTACTTGGGAGCCAAAGAGGTTCAGTTCATCGAAGTTTCCGCAACTGACCCTGAATTCGGGGCAACCTTTCGAGTCATCTGCAACGGCAAGGAAATGGAAGCAAGCGAGCATTTCTTTGTTCCAACAAAATAATCACCCCGGGGGTTCAATCCCCCCAACAACCGAAAAAAAGAAAAATGGAATTATCAATTATAGACGCAAAGGAACGGTTTCCAGGAGTTCCAACTGGGCGGCTCGGATGCCGACTTAGACCACTTAAACTTGTTATTGATCAGAATGGATACCGAGTGGCGAGCATATTCAAACGCGAATCCCGCAAGAGGGGTGGGGGAACATATTGGGTGGTCAAAGTTGTTGCGGATAATACAGACGTTTCTTTTGCGTTTGATTATCGTGACCGTCCCGATACGATCTGGGATTTCCATTACATTGGCGAATTCAAAACGATTCGCGAGGTTCGCAAGGCCGTTGCTAACATCACCCCTGATGATCTTAACAGAAGGACACCGGACGGTTGGATCAACAGAACTGCCCTGCACCCGTCAACTAAATAATCACCCGCCGGGTTCGATCCCCGGCATCACTTTAAAGAATAATGAAAAGCACACCAAAACCACCGCCGGAATCCTACTTTATAATTAGGAGAATCCGAAACAAAAGGAAAGAGATTGAAAAAGCCAATCGCGAATTGGCTTCACTCCAGGATCAACTGAGCAAAAACCTTTTGCCATCAAGCAAGAACCTTAATTTCTGCATATAAAATTATGAAAAAAGAAGAAGGACAAAAGATAAGACCATACGTCATTGAATGCGGCGGTTTAACTTGGCGGGATCGCTTTGTTTGCCGTCAAGACTTGCCTTGGGGTGAATGGAGCCGATCAAGCCTCCGGTTTGCCAAAAGCTTCACCTTAGAGGAAGCTACAGAGGTAATTAAAAAACAGGGATTTGGGGAAGCTGTCTTGAGGAGTAAATTTCAATCACCCTTTTAATTGGTATTGACAAAGATCACAGCACAAACGATAAAAACACCGGAGGGGGTGAAATAGAACCGGAAGAGAACTCCGGGCCGGGTTTATTCTTTTCCTGCATTGAACATCACCCCATCCACTCAAGACATGACAAAAGAACAATACGCCAAAACCCGCCAGAAAATTGGAACGCAAAAAGAAGTGGCTGACCTTTTGGGGGTAAGTCGAACCACCGTAGTCAAACGGGAATCCGGTGCATGGGGGATCTCAGTTGAAGCCGGGCTGGCACTGTTGGCCGTTTCTGTTGGGAAGCGTGACCCGAAAAAGTAATTACCGGGCAAAGATCCAATCCGCAAGAATTGGGTTTGCCATCATGGTTGCACGGATTCCGGTGGTCAACCTGGAAACAAAGGCTTCCTCAGAACTGTCATCGGTCAGCCCGGTCAAATAGGCGATGGCATGACAAATCTCATGCAAGAGACAGTCGCGCATCGAGTCATTACCTTGATCTTGATTCAGATAAATAATCTGCCGGGTTGTTTCGCATCGCCCCAATTCCTCATCAGATATATCCGGGCTTAAGACGATCTTGAAAACAAAACCGCAAATATCAACTGTTCTTACCGGGGGCATATTCATTTGAGCCGATAACAGTAAGTGTTGCCAATCTTGAACCGCTCCGCTTTGCCTTGCCTATATATCCCCGCAAAGGCATCAGCTATTTTTTTTATTTCATCTGGTGTTTCTTCGGATCTAGCCATATGCCCTCCTTTGTTCTCTTCACAAACCAAACGACCCAATCACCGTTCCGGTCATTGGTCACGCCATAGCCAAAGCCGACAGAATGCGACAACCGCCGCCGATGCGTTCGGTTATAGTCTTGAGCAATCTGGCAACCGCAAGCAATCACATAGCTTTCATTCCGGCCAAGGTCATCGTGCTGATGGGTATCGAATCGGTGAACGTGTCCGGTGATGGTTGATCCCCAGTGTTGGCAGGCTGTCCTTGCCGGGCTGATTGTGGCGGCATACCCGTGACCAACCAGCCGCCCGGGGGCTATCTCATACCACCCCCGCTCAACATCATAATCCCGTGTTGCGCACCCAATCACCGCCACGTTCTTTTCTATTTCTTTGCGCAACATCCTAGCATAATCGAATTCAAGCCCCTCACGGGTGCTTTCAGCCATGTTAAACAGCCGATAATCGTGATTGCCCCAGGTGATTGCCTCAAGATTGGAAACCGGGCTGGCTTCCTGAAGCTTTCGCAAATAAGCCAAGCCTTTGTGAATGTCTTCAGAGAGTGAATGACTACGCTCTTCGGCTGACGCTCCCCGGCGAATGCTGGAAAGATCGAATACATCACCCAAATGCAGAATCCGTTTTGGCTTATGGTCTTTGATCCAGTTGATTATGAACCTTTCATAATCGGCATCAATCAATTCGCCATGCGTGTCAGTTGTGACTAAAAAAGATTTCCACGCCATCACCCCTCCTTGCTCAGTTCTTTTTGCCAAGCCCGTTCTAATGATTCCCCATGCTTTGCCAGTTGAATCTGGTGATCATTCAATTGCTGACCGTGCTTATCCTGCACCTCTGAAAGCTTGGCCACTGTCCTTTCCATCCCCTTTTGCCGTTCCTTGATCCGGGCAAGCCCTTCATAATTAGACAGAGCGATATCGTATAATCGTGGCTGGTTCTTGTCGGTATGGTTTACCGCCTTGTTCGCTTCCCCGGCCTCCTTCTTTGCCCGAAATGCAAAATACGCACCAACCGAAGAAAGAAAGGCAAAAACTATTTGCAGAATTATTTCACCGTCCATGCGTTTGCCTCCTGTCCCAATTCGCCCTTTTCCCTCTTATGTCGATATGCACGAAATCGTCATACAGCCCAATCCCGCCTTCAAAGGTTCCCTTGTCACGCTCCCGGATTGCGGTGCGCCACAAGTAAAGAGGCGTTCTTTCAGGGGATGAAATATCAGCGGCTTGCCCTAGCTTGTGCTGACTTAATGGTGCGCCACCAATTGCGGCATTATATCTTTCATTTCTGAAAACTGAGTGCAACCGGATTGGGGCTTCTATCTCCCCCCTTAACTTGTCCAACACCCGGGCAAGCTTGTAAATCTTTGCCCACAAAATCCGGGGCGGGTGCGTGTTCAACCCATAACCAGGAGAACGGGAATCAAGGTGTCCCGCTCCCATCGTAAGGAATTCCCGGGCCGTGAAGTGTTCAAGCTTTAGCCTTTGAAAACCTTGGGTGAAGGTTTCAGCCTTGGCGGCGATGGCTTCAGGTGATCCGGGTTTATTCCTTTTGAAAAATCTGGTAATCCATTTGAACATTTAAGGGGAAAAGCCAATGATTGCAGAGGTAAGGGCTAGGAGTATTGCGAAGATAGCGCAAGCCAACACAAAGCCGAAGGCGTAAACAACGGCAAACGCCAAGCAAAGCGCAAACTTCATTTTATTCGCCGTCCTTGGGATTCATCCAAACGCCAGCACCGACCCGGCGACCAAGTAAATCAACCTCGACCCCAAAAACGGAACGGCCACCGACTATTGCGGAAACATTTCCGGCAACCGGGGCTTCGGGATCAGAGTTAAAAGCGCAACTTTGCGCCACAAGGGTGATTGCCAACAATGCTAATAATTTAAGATGCTTCATTTTGATAAGCGGTTTGCGTTCATTTTTGAAAATATAACCTCGACCAGCATCAATGCACCCGCAATAACAACGGCAACAGTGGCATCAATCTGGTCATTTGTTACGGCTAGAACCGGGGCGATTGCCAAGCCCAGTTTTAATAATTGCCTTTTGCCCCAGCCTTCGATGAGGCTCGTTATACCTTTTCGGATCAATGCTTTCATAATTTTCGGTTCTCTTGGTTGGTGGTTTCTAAATCCCCGGCGATGGATAAAGCCTTTCATCAGAATTGAATCGGCTTAAGTGTTACCCAGTTCCGGGGCTGAACATTATCTTTAGGGGTCGGCGTGATGTATTCGACGCGAATCCTTGCGAATCCTTTCCGTGCAAAAATGTTTTTTCCGTCCCCGTAAACGGTTTCGAAAGATAGAACGCTGCCAGGTGCCGCGATGATTGGCGCGAGCGGTTGAAACCATCCTTCGTCCGAACTCGTGATGACCTCCAGGATGTATTGCACTCGTGCAGATGTTTGCCCAACCCGGTCAGGCTCGGCAATGAACCAGAAGCCGAATTTATATTTCGCCAATGAATAATAATTCAATGCCGGTGCTTTCGGAGTTGCTCCAGCAAAACCGATCAGGCAAAAAAGTATGGTCGCAAGTCGTTTCATTGATCGTCCTGAATTCCCTCATAATCCTCAAGCAAATCCTCGTCACCGTTAATAATCAATGCAGTTCTGGGCGTGTTTGATTCCTCAACTGTCATGTCCCAGACGTAACGGGTCACGCCATCACCGGAATGATAAGCAAACCCGGCATCCTTTCCCGCTTGGTCATTTCGATCAACGGCATCCTCGTAATTATTGAAGATTAAAAACATCATCAGTAGATTGAATAATGGGTGTTAATTCTGTTCTCTATCCCGGCCCGGTTTGATGCTTGGTCTGTTTTGTAAATGACGATTTCTGCAATCTCAGTGGATATGCAAGCCCCGGTGTATCGTTTCGCAATGAGGATATCGGCCCCGGTATTGCTCATGCCTGAATAGGTTTGGCTTAGTGTATCGTCCATTGTGGAGGCCGTGCCGTTCCGGTAAAACTGCATACCCGAATAACTTTCGTTTCCGGTATAAAGCAATGATGCCAAATGCCATCCGGTTGCCGTGTCATCATCGTCGGCACTTTGCTGGTTGCCTCCTCCTCCGCTCTTGATATAGAAGCGTTGGTCAGACCCATCAAAATACCAAGCCCATTCCCTAGATGACCCGCCCTCATCCTTCGAAAGTAATGTGTTGCCGTTTGATAATTCGTTGAGATTGTGAGCAACGAAGAAAGCCGCAGGCGTATCCGTTCCGCTTCCGTCTGTGAAAGAAAGGGCGGTGGTGTCGGCAATAGTTAAGCCGTCATCGCTCCCGTCGAAGTCAACCACCGGAATACCTCCTTGATTAACAACCGTGCCGGAGCTAACAATGGTCGGCTGTGATCCGGCTGTTGTTTGAGTCGCGTTGGTTCCGTTTGCCTGACAATACCAAGTGGTAACATAAGCTGAATTACTCGAAACCCATGCGCCCAGGGTTGCGCCACTGCCTCCGCTTAAATTGGCGATTGGCGAGTTTAAAGAAACATTCCCGGATGCGTCGAAGGATACATCGGCCTCGTAATCGTTTCCGCTCTCCCTGACTTTCATCGCATAGCCGGTATAACTGCGGGACAACTGTCTGGTTGAAAATGCCGCCACTGCGCCCGTGTATTCATCCAACAGGTAACCTTTGCTGGCCGCTAGGATTCCGGGCAAGAGTGCCATTGTTTTATGCTTTTAAATCTCCGACCAAGTCGAATTCAGAAGAGGCTCCCTTTGTAACGCTAATTAGGGTTGCGCCGCTATATTGGTTCGCCAGCTTTAGTCTTGATCCCACGCTATTAATCGTTACGCCTGTTGCCGCCGCGATGGTAACGCCGCCGGATGATTTGGCAAATAGATGGATAACCTCGCCCTCCGGTATCGTGTTGTTAGGGACAGTAACAGTATGCGCCCCGCTGGCGTAATTGATCCTTACCGTTTTGTTCACATCCCCAGCTGTCAGCGTGTAGGTGCTACCGGTTTGATCGTTTTTGGTAATCCTGGGCTTTGAACCGGACGCGATAATCCTCCAGTTGTCGGAGGAATCGTTTATGAAAGTAAGGGTTCCGTGCGCGATGTTAATGATTGCGGAAGCCCTGTTTTCAATCGTCCCGCCATAGGGCATGACAGTGATTTCATACCCGGCGGTGCCTGCGTAACCGTAAGCGTCATAAACGGTGCAAACCGTTCCGGCTGGTGCATCGTTTGGCAGATATACTGTCGCCGCTCCGCTGTAATTAACGGCCACCACTCTATCAGTAACCGCCGCCGAAAAAGAACTGGAACTTGTCGTTGTTATTGTGTGGCTCACTGCCTTGGTAACAAGCGATCCTGTCAAAGTCCCGCCTGCAAGTGGCAACTTGGCATCCAGTTGCGTCTGGATCGCTGAACTAACCCCATCCAAATAACCAAGTTCCGTTGAAGTGACATCTGAAACCGCAACCTTGCCCGATCCATTAGACACAACGGCCCTAGAAGCGGTTAGATCCTCGGTATCAATCGTGGTTGCGGCCCCGGTAATCGTCGCTTGCTTGGCATTTATCTGTGTTTGAATGGCCGAACTTACCCCATCCAGGTAACCAATCTCCGTTGAAGTGACATCGCTTGCAGTAATCAGCCCTGAAGAATCAGAAACAACTGCACGGCTAGCGGTAAGGTTGGTTCCCTCGCTAAGTAAATCCCAATTTGCCGCACCGGATGCGTTTGAAATTAAGACATAAGCGGCTGGGCTACTTGTGTTAATCCATAAAGTGCCAACTGCATAACCGTCCCCAGAATCATCATTCACGGTCGGGTTGCTGGTGCTGGTCACAATCCTCGGAAAGATTGACAAAATAGCTGAACCGTTTAAATCGGTTGGATCAACTGACGGGAATACGGGGATGTTCCCCCTTAAAATTACGCTTCCTGAATTCTTGACCGTCAAGGTTAACGGGGCGGGATCTTTC
>LULN01000401.1_pt1 | contig 15830 bp, 22 predicted proteins | sample 728131 | NCBI WGS metagenome assembly LULN01 (sample SAMN03860288, study PRJNA289734) | marine metagenome | biome: seawater column; feature: ocean; material: water; isolation source: Red Sea water column Station 149 - depth 100m | place: Saudi Arabia: Red Sea | collected 2011-10-15 | depth 100 m
GTATCGCCCCCATAAGGACACACAACAAAAGCGCACAATGCACCGTGGAAGCCTTTAAACGAAAAAAACGCTCAACCATACCAAATCAACCCTAACCCCCCTTAAAACGCGAATTTAAGCTAAATATGCCAACAGTTAACGCAATTGCCGAATTCACCACTTTTGATCGTTCTACAATCACCAGGAGGGTTAAAAAGTTCAATCTCGGCAAGGAAATTTGTTGCAAGGACTTGTTTGATCTGAAGCCACTGGACGAAGCCCATGCCCAAAAAATATCACTGGAATCAGCAAGAACGGATTTGGCAATTGAAGACACCCGGTTAAAACGCCTACAGGCTGAGAAGATTGAAGGCCAACTGGCAGATATTGATGAGGTGCTGGAAGCGGAAGGGCAATTGCTTGAAGGGATCGCCGCAATCATCAAAGCATCATCATTGGATGATGGTCGCAAGGAAGACATCTTTTCAGCTATTCAGGATCACGCCAAGCAATGGGCAAAGAATTATGGACAAGATGCCATTGAGTCAAAAGGAGCAAAGTAAATGCAGTATTTGCCACGGCCCTTTTTCAATTGAGAATGAAGGAGGGATTGAAGGCTTTATTGGAATGATCCCGGTTGCATTTTGCCCAACGTGCAAAGCCGGTATTTATGACCTAGCTGAAATGCTCTGGGGCAAAGATGATGATGAAGAATAACCCGGGTTTCAAAAACTACATAGACAGGCTTGCTGAACTAACCGATCAATCCTTTCGGTTCCGGTCAATCATGCCAGCCGATGAATGGGCTGAGACAGTGCGCCGCATGGATGGCGGCAAAAGGTTCCGTTTTGATTTTGCTCCCTATCAACGGGAGATGATCCAAAGTTGTTACCGAAAAGATGTGCAGATGGTTTGCTTTATGATGGCCTCTCGTCTTGGGAAGACCGAATGCGTCATGAACGTCATTGGAAGCTGTATCGATCAAGCGGCTAGAAGAATCCTGGTATTATATCCAACAACTTCCCAAGCTGAAAAGTGGTCGAAAGAAACCCTAGAGAAAGAACTGTTTGAATCAACCCCGGAACTGCAATGGTTGGTTCGAGGTGGTCGGCGTAATTCATCAAATACGATTCTGCATAAACTCTTTCCCGGTGGTTTGATTAATATATTCGGAGGCAATGCGCCGGGGGAAATGAGAAGGGCAAAAGGTAATCTTTTATTTGCTGATGAAATTGATGCCTTGGAGCAATCCGGTGCGAGGGACGAAGGCGATCAATTGCAGATTTTTTGGACAAGGGGAACAGAGTATTCTGATACAATCCGAATTGCGGCATCATACCCCTCGGTTGAGGGTCAAAGCCGAATTGCACAATTGATGGATCATAGCGATTATCGGAAGTGGTTTACTCCATGCGTAAAATGTTCAAAGCACGTTGTATTGAGCCGGGATGATTTGCATTACCCGGAAGGGGAACCGGAAAAAGCATATCTTGAATGTCCCGAATGCGGTGAGCGTCTAACCGATGAAGACCGGAAGGCAATGATGCTTGCCGGGGAATGGCGACCAACCCAGGAGTTCAAAGGCGTGATTGGTTACTTCGGATCGGGTATGATGTCTCCCCATCCAACCCAAAAAGGCTTCAAAAATCATCTTCATTTTGTGGCGAATCAAGAGGAACTGGTTGAACGTGCAGATAACCCTGACCGGGCAAGGCACGTTTTGGTAAACACTTTTGATGCCAAACCTTACCGGCCAGAAAGGGTTGAAGCACCGGAGGCATCTGAATTGCTTGAGCGCATCGAGAACTATCAGCCCCGGGTGATGTTACCGGATGGCGTTTTATTACTGACCGCCGGGGTTGATGTGCAAAAGCGTTACCTTGAATTGAGCGTCTGGGGTTGGGGTGAAAACAAGGAATCCTGGTTGCTTGATCACCAAACGATCAACGGTGCGCCGGATGATCCCGGGACATGGCAGGGATTGGAAAGCTACTTGGCATCTTGCCGGTATCCGCACCCCACTGGTCACACTCTGGGACTTCTTGAGCCGGGGAGCCGGGTGATGGTGGATGCTGGTCATTGGGATCAACACGTTTTGCCGTTTACGTTTTCAAAGCAATCCCTTGGCGTTGCGGCGGTGCAGGGATCGCCCACAATCAATGCCCCGGTTTTGGGGAAGGCAAGATTAGCGGCATCACCTAAAGCCCGTATTTTCCCGGTAGGCGTGAACCAGTGTAAGGATATTATCTATGCTAGGTTAAGTCTTTCCCCGCCGCCATCCGGTGAACCGTTCCCGCCGGGTTTTATTCATTTAAACGAAACGGCGACCCGAATGTATCTGGATGGGTTGACCTGCGAGTATGGGAAAGAGGAAACCTTTCGCGGTGAGATTTACACCAGATACGTTTGCCCGGCTGGTAGGCGAAATGAACCCCTTGATTGCCTATGCTATGCGATGGCCGCGAGGGTTGCGATTAATCCCCGGTTTGACCGTATCCGCGAAAACATGGAGAAAGGCGCAAAGGAAAAAGAAACACGGCCAAGACCAAAGGTAAAGCGTTCATCCGGGTTTGTGGGAGGCTTTAAAAGGTGAGTCTATCAGATGAGATTGCCAGCCTTGAAAATGACTTGGAACCCGTCCAACGCTTACACCTGTCGATCCTGGTTCAGGCCCGGCAGGATTTTGCAACCGCCCGTTCATTGGAATATATTGATAGTTCAGGCATCGTTGATCCAACAGCCTTCCGGTTCAAGGGTAGAGGTTCCCGGCTGGTTGGCGGGTTCTCCGTGCCGATGAACATAAAAGCACTTTATGAACTTGCCCAATATTGGAAAAGCGATGCGCCGAGGGTTTCAATGTCATTCCTTGAAGTGCCTGAGATGGATCAAGCCGATTTCCTCAGACGGCTAAACAATGCCGTTCAATACCGGGAAGCCAAACCAAGTAAAATGCCCCTTGATGATTTATGAAAAAGGCCACGATTGACATTGATGTCTGCAACACAATCCGCAAAAGCCCGGAGGCTCAACCTGCCACCTTGTCCACTTATACGGCTTTGCGGGAAATTGCTACCGAGGCAGGCAGTGCAGACTTTACAACCACCCTGGATGCTGTTCAACGGAGGGCGTTGGTAGGTGAAACAAGTTGCCGCCGGGCAATGCGATTCATGGAACGGCGGCGGTTGATTGACCGGGAACGAACCGGGAAAAGGATACGGGTCAGGCTCTTGCGGTGCGCAAAGAGTTAATTATTTATTGGATTGTTCAATAATGTTTTGGAGCATTTTCTTGAAAAAGATTGGAGCATCAAGAATATCCTGTTCGTCCATTTCATCAATCATCCCCTGCGAGCAAACTTCCCAATCAGTGTCATCATCCCAATAGATGCCGAAAACACGGATTCGGTAGGGGTAGACATTATTAAGCAAATAAATGTCCCAAAGGCTTGGGCTAAGAAACCCGCCTAAAAAACACGGATGGCACTCAGTCGTAAAGATTACTCTGATTTGCGTTTTGGTCATGGTCGATTATCCGGGGGGATTGAACCCCTGGGGTGTGATTAGCTATACAAGGGACGGTGAAAAACTTGCCTTACTTTTTCATATGCAGAGTAAAGCTTTCTGGCTTCATCGGTTGATTCATTCAATCGGATTAGACGTTCTCTTTCTTCGCTGTCCGGCTTTCCTGAATTCATTGATTCTCTAACCTCGACAAATTTCAATGCGTCATATGATCCAAAAGTAAAAAACAATCTCCCCGCCGGTAGCCCGTGAGTTGCAAACTCAATCCAGCCGCCAGAGTTGTTCATAATGCGTTCAACTGTATCGTCATCGCTTTCGTCGCCAACAGCGTAAAAGCCCTGGGATGTTAAGTAACGAATTATAAAGATAACCTTCTCGTGGATTTCATCTTTGCGGGTTCTGGTGTTTAGGTCTTCGTGTATCATTTTCTTTTTTTGTTTAGGTTGTGCCAGGCGGGATTGAACCGGTTGGCGGGTGATTATTTCGTGGATTTCTCGAACTCATCGGGATGGAAATCGTAAGTTTGTCCATTCTTGCTGTTCTCAAGCCAGCCGCGATAATAAATTTCCCCGGGTTGGACTAAATCATCCGGGCTTACCAAATCCACGCCGGGAATCACTGTTCTGATTTCAGTATGAAGGACATACTTTTTTCCGTTTGATTTTTTAATTGCTTTAAATGTTTTCATTTTTCTTTTTTCTTTTTTTGTTAATGGTTGCGGAATTGCTTCCGTTGATGGTGTTAGATTACCACCCCAACCCAATTAATCAACCCCAAAAGAGTCTTTTTTTCAGTTTTTTTTTCAAGGTAGTTCTTGAGCGGGTATCTATTCCCGTGGATTTTGTGGTTTATTTTTAGCTTGTGGCAGACACTTCTCCAAAAAATTCAATTTATGCTGGTGATTCTTCAGATTGGACAACGACCCTGAACGATTATCCGGCATCATCGGCATGGGTCGCCGTTTGCGTTTTTCAAAAGCCAGGAAATGAGCCTTTACGCATTGAAGCCACCGCATCCGGTGCGGATCATGCTTTTACTCTTGGGGCTGAAAAATCGGCAAGCTTGGAACCGGGGCGGTGGAATTGGGCAATCCGTGTTTCAAAAGATACCACCACCAAAACGGTCACGATTGGGGAGGGCGGCGATGGAAGATCGTTTGGTTGATGTGCAGGAATCAATTTCTGTTCTCGGTCAGGATATAACCAAGGTTCCAATTTCAGAACTTGAACGCCTCACCAATTATTATCAATCCCGGGTAAATGAAGAATTGCGTTTGAAGCAACGACTTACCACCGGGAAACGCCGCAGACTATCAAGAATCTATTTAGTGGACTAATGGCCAAGGTCACGTTTAACAAAAAAACCGGGAAGATCCACTTGAGATCATCACAAAAGGGCAAGCGTTCATACGGTGCGGTTGCATCTGATCAATTGCAGGAAGGGTGGACAACCGCCTTAACCAATGCACATACGGAATTGCGTGGAGGCATTGCGAGACTTCGCAACATGACACGCGACCTGGAGCGTTCCAACCCATACGCTATCCGGTTTCTTAACGAATGGACAAGCAACATTGTTGGCACTGGCTTCACCTTTCAAAGCACCGCAACAAATGCCCAAGGGCGTGAAGACAAGGCGGCAAGGCAAATCATTGAAGAAGCTTGGGAAGATTGGAAGAAGGCGAGGAATTGCACGGCATCCGGGGATATGCCATATAATGAATTCAAGGCATTATCGGAACGTGCTTGCGCCCGGGATGGTGGTGTTTTGATTCAAAAGCTTCGCGGATTTGATGGTAACGATTGGGGGTTTGCTCTCAATGTTTTGGAAATTGATCGGCTTGATGTTGATTTTAATGTAAAGAAACTCCCGAATGGCAACCGGGTGGTTATGGGAAAGGAACTGGATGCCAACGGTTGGAATCGACCAGTTGCGTATCATATCCTTGGTGACCATCCTGGTGAATCCTATATGCGATCCGGTAAAATGCGTACAAGGGTTCCGGCTGATGAAATCATTCACCGCTTTTATCGGAAGCGGATGGAATCAACGCACGGTGAACCGATCATGGTTGGGGCAATTAGTGGGCTTCGGCACTTGGAAAAATACGAAGAAGCTGAACAGATTGCCGCCCGGTTGAGTGCTTGCGCAACAGTGGCGATTGAGCGGGACAGTTCAGCCCCTTATGAGGGTGATGAATTTTTGGATCAGGAGTTATCGCCCGGTGGCAAGTTTGAACTTGAGGCGGGTGAAAAGGCAACGCTTCTTAACCCAACCCATCCAAACTCAAATTACGAAGGATTTCGCCGGGGGGTGCTTCAAGGGGTTGCCAGTGGATTGATGGTTTCTTACCCGAATTTAGGTCAGGATTATGCCAGTGTGACCTATAGTAGCTTGAGGGAGGCCAAGTTAAACATTCAGGCATTAACCAATGTTTACCGGGGATTGAACATAGCCAACGAAGAAGAACCGATTTTCCGGGCTTGGCTTGGCTTTGCGTTACGCACCGGGAAGATTAATCTGCCAGCCAGTAACTTTGAAAACTTCGCCAAGGGGAACTTTGTTGGTGCGGCTTTTCCATATGTTGATCCGCTCAAGGATGTAACCGGTCTTGAAAAGGAACTTTCAATTGGAGCCACTAGCCTATCGAGGGCAATTAAAGAACGTCTTGGGGTTTCGCTTGATACAATTATTGCCGAAAGGAAGCGTGATATTGAACTGTTTGAAGAAGCCGGGTTACCTGTTCCTGAAGCGTTGATGAAAATGGGTGATCTATTCCCGATGACTGAAGAGAGTAATATAGAAGATACCGATGAATAACGAGATTGGATATAGAACCTTTGCGGTTCGCAATGAAGATGGTGAAGAAGCCCCAAGGGGAATTTTAACATCTGAAGCCCCGGTTCCAATGTATGATTGGAAACGTGGGGATTATGTGCCAGAAGTGCTTTTGATGAGTGGCATGAAAGCCCGAGGGATTAATGGCAAGATTAAGCTTTTGGACACTCACAAGACCGATTCCGTTTCATCAGTGCTTGGAGCATTTACAGATTTGCGGGTGCGCGAGGCGGGTGAAAGGGATGTGCCTGACAACTTTGTGGAAGGCCGAATCCAGGTGAGCGAAGTGCATCCTGAAGTGGCGACCAAACTCCGCGAAGGCTTCATCAATGAAATGAGTGTCGGTTATAGATATTCCGATGAAAAAACGACTTTCGTGCCAGAAGGCGAAACAGTTGAGATTGAAGGCAGGGAATACACCGGCCCGGTCAATATCAGAATGGAATGGGATGCGCAAGAAGCTTCCCTGGTGCCACTCGGCGCAGATTCACAGGCACAAATAAGAGGCTTTCAAAACTTTGAAGAAGCCCAACAAAAAATTTCTCGCAACCTCGAAAAAGACCAACCCAACCAACCCGGCTTGATCGCCGAAAAGGTTAATGCCAATGACAAGGCTCCAGGTGAGGAAACAGAAGAGCAAGCGGAGAAAACCCAAATTAAACAACAACCCATTAACAATAATTCTGTCATGGAAGATAATACAAAATCCGTTGATAGCGTTAACGTGGAAGAGCAAGTGCGCGAAGCCGTAAAGGTGAAGTCAAACGAGTTCGACAAAAGGGCTGATGCAATACTTGCACTCGGTGAAGAGGTTGGTGATAGCAATTGGGCTATCTCCCAGATCCGTTCCGGTGCTAGTGTTGAAGATGCTCAACGTGAGGCTATTGGCAAACTGAAAGAAACCAGCGCATCCGTTGGTTATAAGACTGAAGGTGACGTTGGACTTTCCAAAAAGGAGCGTGAGCGTTATTCACTTTCAAAGGCAATGCTGGCACTTGCAAATGGCAAGAAGCCTGACGGCATTGAAAAAGAGGTTTCTGATTTCATCAGTGACCGTTGTGACCGTGAAGCCGATGGTTTCTTTGCCGCACCGGAAGCATTTCGCCCAAGCGGCGAAAGGGCTGATTTGTTGGCTGGAACAATCGCCAGTGCTGGAACAGGTGGCGGCGTAGTCGGCCTTGGTTGCTATACCGATGTTTCCAAGCAATTGCTTGCACAAGGAACACCTGACGTCGATACGCTTCTGCGCAACGACCTTTCAGCCGCGATTGCAACTGGTCTTGATAAGGCTGTTTTCCGTGGTTCCGGTTCTGGAGAGCCTCAAGGTATTGATGGCGCATCTGGAGTTGAAACATCAGAAGTTAAGGGGTCAGCCACAGGCGGCTCTGGAACGGATGGTTTACCAACCGCCGCTGAACTCTTTGAGTTTGTAAGCGATGTGGAAGATGGTAACGCTCTTGACGGTAGCCTTGCATGGGTAACTACCCCAACTGTTGCAGGTTTGTTAAAGCAAACCCAGCTTTACAGCAACACTGATTCCACCATGTGGGATTGGCGTAATGGTAACACCATCCTGGGGTATCCTGCGTTTAGCTCAACTAATGCCGATACGAACGACTTGTTCTTCGGGGCATGGGATTCGTACGTTTTGGGCATCTTCGATGGCGTGGATATCGTGGCCGATATTTACACCGGGGCTAAGACTCGCTTGATCACTTACGTAGTGAATGTGATGGCTGATGGCGATGTTCGCCATGGTCAGTCATTCTGCACTAACGCATAATGATTCACGGTTGACCGGGGGGGGTAAAACCTCCCCGGTTGGCTTATCCTTTGAATAAAAAAAATCATGCCATCAGTAAGAACAAACCCACCAGAAAGAGATACAGAAGTAACCATCACCAGGTCATGCGTGGCCGAGGGTGAAAAGCACTCAGTTGGCGACTCTGTAAAGTTAAGCAAAACGGTTGCAATGGAATTGATCGCCAACGGTCAGGCTGTTGCCGGTGCAACAAAAGTCACCAAGAAGAAAGCCGCCAAGGCAAAGCCCGTGGTTAATGCCGAAAGGTAATGGATTCGATCCGTTCAGCCGTTGAAGCGCAATTTAAATTTGCATTACGGAACGGGGCTGGTTCCTTTTCCGTAGACGGCAAAACGGTAAATGCACTGGTTGTTGATCCACCAGTAACCGAAGGAAGCCAGAGAAGAGGACGGCAGAGAAGTATTCGCCGGGCTATTGTGGGAGTGCTTAAAAGCGATTTACCGAGCATCCCGGCACCAGGAACAACCGCCAAGCTTGATAATTGGCGGTGCATTGTTTCTGAAGAGGGAATAGAGGAAGAGGCTTTTGCCTATCGTATACCCTTAAGAAGTGCTTAACCATGGCTGAAGTTGCATCACCATCAACGCTTGAGGCATTTGCCGAGAACCGCCTGAAGGACTTACTTGAAGCCCAGTTGACCAAGGTTCCCGATGCGAACATTTTGACCGGGCATACAAGCGATGATGCCGGGGTTGATGAGGGTATGCCAGTGGTGATTGTCACGGTTACCCGGGACGAGGAAGATATCCCCGGCACTGGTTGGTGGATTTGCTCGGTTGAAATCGAATTTGATCCCCGTGACCTTGGTGATGACACGGTTGATGCCGCTTGCAAGGAAATCGAAACAGCAATTGGCGATGGGGGGTCAGACATAGAAACCCAGATCACCAATGGTCGGCTTAAGTGCATGACCGGATCTGTTTTTTATGATCAGGATTTTGAATATTCCCCAACCGATGGGGAGCGTTCCCGGTTCTTTAAATTTACCGCATCCCTGGGATTAACCGCCCCTTGATCTATTCCCCACCCTGTTTTCATTTATCTTATAATTAACAAACCTTTAATTTTTTTTTAGAACAATGCCATCACCAACCTACGTGCAGGGAGCAACTGGAATGCAAAAGGGCGTGAAACACGCAGAAACCGGTCTTGCCATAGAATCCATTGATTGGACTATAAACGACCCAGTTGAGTATTCCCAAGACCGCTACGGCGGCAATAACGGCTTCGTTCATGGCTTCAATCCCAGTGTGGACGTGGCTAATACCGGCGGGTTTTATCCAACCGCAATTTCATTCAGTGAGAGCCGCGATGGTTTCCGCTCAATGAGCATCACCACAATCTCCCATCCTGCGATTACCTAAGTAATACCCCAACCGCCCAACCCGGGCCAGCCTGAGTGAATAAAGCCGATGAACTAAATCAGCTTAAGAAGGGACAGTTTATAACTGGCTCAACTGACCTTGCCGCATCATTGATGTCTTGCGGGTGCGCACCGTTAAAGGATTCCCCTTGCACCAATACCTACACGGATGCAAGACCGTTCAAATCCGGGCAACCTGGCGAGGTGCGTTATCATCTTGAAAAGGCATCATCCACTTTCACTGGTCAAGATGGGGTTCCAATATTAACGGAAAAACTGGCAAGCGCATTTGAAAGCAAAGATGCAAATGAAGTGCTTGATGAAATGATTGAAGAGGTTGCTGATGTCAACTTGCGCAACCGGATTAAGGAACAATTACCACTTGCGATAATGAGCCATCACCGGGCGGCGATGGGTAACCGTGGGATGATTCGCAAATGGTGGCGAAAGGTGGAGCCGTGGGTTTATATCAAGAGGGGAAACAAAAGGTTTCTCTTGCCTCGATCCGCAAAAAAAACAGCCCAGAAATGGGGACTAAGTAAATGAGTGATGATGATCTAGCTGAATTGGCTGAAGATGCCTTTGAAGATTCCGGCACATACGAATTCAAGGGAAGACCATTATGGTTTGGTTATCGGCATTATTATGCGTTAACAGCCATATCATCGCAGGCTAGTATGTCAGCGGAAGAGCAAGTGCTTCTTGTGTTTTGGATTGCAACCCATAGCCCTGAAGATATCAAACGGTTGCGGTCTGATTGGCGAAAAGATCCCGACCATGTGTTTGATAGGTTTGAAGATGTTCCAGAGGATTACGAAATTGCCCCAGGTTCTCAGGATATGCTTGATCTTGCCTTGGTTGTTGAAAAGATTTGGAGTGATATCGACAACAGCCGCGACGAGGTAAAGAAGAACAAGAAGAAAGGAGGGGGCCAGGAACCAGATGATCAGCCGGGAAAGTAAGCACCGCCGCCATCTATCTTGCCGCCTTATCCAGCATCCTTCCCGGCTTTAGCATTGATTACTATTTGGGCGGCATATCCTATGCTCAAGGGCTTCAATTGCAAACCGTGAATCTGGCCCGGGATGGGGTGAAATTTGAACAACCTTCGATGGGCGGGGCATCTTTTGGGGATGTCGCCGGGTTTTACTAATCTATTCAATGCATCTTGATCAGTTATATTAATGGGATGGCGAGGAAAACCAACAACGTGAAAGCTTGGCGAGCGGCAATGAAGACTTGGATGAAGGCCAAGCGTGGTGCCAGCCATGATGATTGTATTAACAAGTTTGGTGGAGAGTCATGTATATACGCAACTAAGTTTACCCCAAAAGCAAAAAAGACGGGGGCAATGGGTGCTGGGGCAAAACCAAAAGCACCATCTGGTTCAGGTTCAGGTCAACCAAGAAAAAGAAGGCGAAGAAATACCCACGTCAGTATGTTTCACGCATTGGCCACCGGATACAGAAGATCAACTCAAGGATGGGTTAAGCATCGCGGAGTTCATAAAGGGGAAGGAAATTATGATGAAGCTTTGCGCATTTATAATTCAAAAAGACGTAGCGTTGGAGCAATTGCCGCTGGATTTTTAAAACCTGCAAAACACTTAGGAGTTAAAGTTCGATCCACTCCGTTTGCCGGAGGTAGTGCTTCGAAATCAAAGGGCAAAAAATCAACACGTTCAAAAATGTTAGCTTCAGCAAAAAATGAAGTTCCTGCATCCGGTGTTTATGCAGAAGCACCGATGATTAAGGCAATGGATTTTGTGGTAAAAAGGGAACACGCATGGGCAATTAAACGGCTCCAAAAGGCCAACAATAAATTCAGTGCAAGAAGCTTTTAATTATGGCCACCAGAAAATCAAAACTTGAAACAGTTTTTACCGGCGATTCAAGACCGTTTGAAAGAACGGTGAACCGTGTTCGCGCCACCGGGGCAAAGGTTGCCGGGGTTGGTCGCTCAATGATGGGAGGGTTTGCGGCGGTTGGTGGTGCAATGCTTTTCAAAACCGGGCTTTCCAAGTTTGATCGGATTGACAAGTTAAGCAAAGACTTGGACATGAGTGCAGAAACCTTGCAGAAATTCGGACACGTTGCCGACCTGGGAGGGGCTGACATGGAAACCTTTGCGAAGGGTGTTAAAAAGCTAAGTCTTGCGGCGCATGAGGCGGCGGGGCCACAAGGGCTGGCCAGTTATCGCCGGGAGTTTGAAAAGATGGGCATTGATGTGGACAAATTCAATATGCTTAATTACGAAGAGCAAGTCCTTGCCTATTCTGATGCCATCAGGAGCGCGACTGACAGACAAGCGGCCCAAGCTTCGACTACTAAGCTAATGGGCCGGGCGGGAACTGAAATGTTCAGGGTGATGGAACAGGGGAGCGGAGAAATGCAAACCCAAATGAATTCAATCAGCACATTAACCACTGAACAAACAGCCGCCCTAGCCAATCTGAACGATATATTTACCCAGCTTTCAACCTCTGGGCTTGCTGAATTTTTTAAGGTCATTGCCAAGGTTTGGGAGATGATGAAAAGCATTGCCGAGTGGGCGGGAATCATCGCCGGGGTGATTGGCACATGGGCAGGCGGCACAAGTTGGGAAGATGCCGTGCAAGCGGGGGCAGATACTAAAATGCGGCTGGACGCTCAAAAAGAAAAAGACCGCAAAGCTATGGAAGAGCGGGGCAAGAAAAGGGAGCAAGGCGAAAAACCACCGCCCCCACTTGTGGCAAAAGCGGCCAAGGCTGTTGCGCAACAGGCCGCGAATATATTCGACCCATCCAAGGTTGGCGGGTTCTTTGGTCACGCCGGAAGAAAGGGAACCCCGGTTTCCCGCCAAGTGAAAACGATGCAACAAAAGATGCTGGAAATTAATATGCGTTCCCGTGAAGAAATTGAGGATATGCACAAAACTCTTAAGAACGCTTTGATCTGATGCCTGAACCAACCTTTGTGGGCGATGCCGCCACCTGGAAGCAACAACGTGGAACATCCTTCGGCACAAACGAGGATGGCACGGATTGGGTTGATCTTGTTTATCGTGGAAAAAGTGAGCTTGCCGTCATGTGGCGGGAGCAATGGACGAAAGGCACAGCCTGTCCAGAACCCGGCTTCAGTCACTGCAAACTGATCAGGCCACCAGAGATCAGGGAGGACGGTGTTGCGTTCTCAACTGCAACCCTGCGCTTTGAAGGGCCAAGCCCGTTGAGTGGTAGCATCGAGGGATCAGATGCGGTGATAACCCATGAAACGCAGGAAGCTGAATTTGTTATATATTATAAGATTACAAAAGCGGGGGGCGGCATTGATTGCGTTGAAGCGGTTTACCGTTATCACCGGGTGGTAATGACGGCGACATATACGAAGGACACGCGACCAACAAGCACCCGTTATGATTCGGATTTGGATCACGATCCAGACCCGGTGCCAATTGCAGATGTTAAGATTCCGGCAGGCGCAAAGCGTTTTGATAAGCTAATAAAAGGCACCGACTATCGCACCGGAGGGGACAATGAAAGGTGGTCAGTGATCAAAGATTGGACGGAGACCGCCCCGGGAGTGTTTGACGTTACTGAGGAGCATTCAAAATTCATCGTCGGGATGCACGTTGATATAGGCAATGCATAAAACCCCAAAGAAACTGAAAAGAGGGTTCAAGGTTCATGCGGAATCGCATAATGAACTGGTTGAGTATGTGAAGCGCACCCGCCCCATACCGGTTCACGGCCACACTGAAACCAACAGCGGGACAATGCCCCCGCATCCTTCCCCTTCGTTTCGCGCACAGTTCACCCCATCCTTCATTGAACACAAGACGGCCCCAAAGTTGGTCATTTATCCCGGGTATGTATTCGGGTCTTGGCGTGATGCCGGGGACACCGCCGAAAGTCATTTGCCCGATGCCCAGCAATGGGTGATTGAACCAAAAATTGGGGGATCATATTTAACAGCGGAGGAGCAACCGCAATTGTCACTGACCGCCGGGCAAAAGAATTACATTTATTTGCAATTAACCTGGAGCGCACACTCGGCTGAGATTGGAGGCATGGCTATTGAGGGTTCAGGTTCTGGGGCATCATCCTTTGCATTCAAGGCTGATCATCATTTATTGGCAGACGGTGAACCCGTTGTTGACGGTTCCGGTGCGCATGGCACTTCCGGTTACAACCCGGGAATATTTGTGCGCATTGATCGGGTGTATTATACACTGACCGCCGCCACCTTTATTCGTCAAGAAGCCCAACAGCCCCCAGCGGAAACGGCCTTGATCACATACATTCCCGCCGGGATGATCAACCTGAACGATGATGGTCAATTGGCATCCCATGCCGCCCCTCAAGCGGATGCAATGCGCTGGTTTTTAGAAGGCCCGGTCTGGGCAAACCGCCCACCTGTTTACCGTTCAGGAATCACTTCAACGGATAGAGATCCAGACGAGCCGATTCCACCTGTCCAGCCAGCGACCTATGTTTACCCCGGGGCTGAAACAGACAATTAATCAAATGGAAGCCCTTGTTTATTTGCCGGGGCAAATGCTTTACCGATTGGCATTCAGCCCCCGGAAGATATCCCCCAAGCACATACAGGGAAGCCTCCTGAAGGATGGGTGGTTGCCTGAATACCCGGCTGAAATGAAACTTGCGCCCGGAACATATCCCCTGATTGACGGTTGCCACCGTTTGGGCTTCCTGCATTCCATTGGGAAGCTTGATTTATTGGTTCCAACAAAGATCATCCTTGTTCATTAATCTATTCCCAACCCGGAAACGGGGTAAATTGAACCAATGCCCGTTCATACCGTAAAATTTACAGGGGATACCGCATTTACCGGAACCCATACTTCAGGGAACAAGATTTATTGCCGTTCAACGGATGCCACAAGTGATGATGGCACGATTAATTTATATGGTCGAGCAACTTCAGGCAGTGCGGCTGATTATGTTCAGCTAAACCCAGGAACAAACGAAGGAAAGATTGAACAGCTTTCATCAGCAAACTGGTCGCATCTTTACTTGGCAAAATGGAGTGCCGCCTTAACCGGGACGGGATCGGTTTTTTCCAACGATGGAACGGCGGCAAGTGGAACGATCCGCATCATTGCGCAACCGGGTGACGGTAACACTTTGCAAATTGGCTTAACGGGATTTACTAAAACCTTTACATGGGAGACATCAACCCCATCAAGTAACGGTCAGGTGAAAAGCGTCAGCGATTTAACAGAGTGCGCCGCCAACTTAGCCAGTGCAATTAATGATAGTGCATATAGCGGTTCAACATCTGGGGGGGAAGGTTCTGCATGGACAAATACCGATGGAGCCAATCCGTATTTAACCGCAACTGCATCCGGGCCGACTGTAACCGTTACCGATAGGATTGCTTGCGCTAGGCAATTGGCATGGGTCACAACCGCCAGTGATACCTCGAAAGTTTCGGTTGCCGCAATCCGGGGTGGTATTGACGGCACAAAGATCGTGGACATTTCCGCAGGTTCAACATCAGCCAGCACGACAACTTCAAGCGGCGTTGATTTGGATTCTGAAGACTTATCAACAAGCAACGCATCGGGGCTTTTAACCGGGGCGAGTGACTCGATAGCGACAAGGGGAAGGTTTGTGGTTGATATACGTTGTGAAGATCCGGCGGCATCTGTTACGCCAAAGATTCAGATGAGCAACGATAACACCAATTGGCGCGATGCTGTTTCAACGATCACAGACTTGAACAGTGATCAAGATCAGATTATCAGCGGCACTGATTTATTTGGTGAATATGCCAGAATCAATTTTACGGCTTGGGCGGTAACAGCCGCCAAGTCTTATAACATCAAAATAATTTCACAAGGATAATGGCTAGACGCTTAATAATTGATGACGCAACCGGGGCGTTATATGAAGATTTCACTGCAAGGCGGGTTGTTTCTGTTGCTGATATATTAACGGCTGAAGGTGGAGCAACTGAGACTGTTGAAGTCTTCCTTGTTAGTGTTAACCCGCAAACCAGGGCGGTTGCCACAACATCAATTGCAACCGCAAATGTTTCTCTTGATATCGGTTCACTTTCAACCAGCCCAACCGGGGGCAAGGTGATTGTAAGCTATGGCGGGGAAAGCACCGGGGAACTACCAGTTGCCACCCTGACCGCCGACACTTTAGGCATGGCGTTGAATCGACTTGATGCCGTTGAAAGTGATGGCGGGGTTGATGTTTGGCCAGCCGGTGATCCTGGTGAATTGTCTTTTTATGTCAGGTTGCAAAATACCGGCGCACCGGGAACAAACCCAAGCGTTGACTGCGATGGTTCTACAC
>LULN01000220.1_pt1 | contig 15807 bp, 17 predicted proteins | sample 728131 | NCBI WGS metagenome assembly LULN01 (sample SAMN03860288, study PRJNA289734) | marine metagenome | biome: seawater column; feature: ocean; material: water; isolation source: Red Sea water column Station 149 - depth 100m | place: Saudi Arabia: Red Sea | collected 2011-10-15 | depth 100 m
CGTTGAACTCTCATAATTCTAACCCATTTTGGTATGTCTTTTTTTGCTTCAGCCAAAACATCAATCATCTCTTCTGTTGAATATGGTTTGTAATTTCCTAATTTGTAATCCTCATAAAGTGGAGTATCTTTCAAGACTAATGAAGGATAGATCTTTAACATATCTGGTTTGAATTCATCCATTTCAAATAATTTCTTAAAATCTGCAATGTCTTCTTTTGGAGTCATTGTTGGAAGGCCTGGCATCATATGTGCAACAATTTTGTATCCTGCATCTTTTGCAATTTGAAAAGAACTAATCACTTGTTGTAAGTCATGTCCTCGATTCACTATATTGTATACTCGTTCAGTTAAACTCTGAACTCCTATCTCAACTCGAGTTGTTCCATAATCTAACATCATATCAACATGTTTTTGTTGACAATAATCTGGTTTTGTTTCAATTGTAAATCCTACATTTCTCATTTTTGCTTTTTCATTAGCTTTTTTTGCATCTTCTAACGTATCTGACTTGTGTCCATTAATTGCATCATAACATGATTTGATAAAATTACGTTGATACTCATCTGGCATGAATAAAAATGTCCCACCTACTATCACTAATTCTAGTTTTGTAGGATCATGACCAAATGCAATTAATTGTTCAATTCTTTTCTGTATCTGTACTCCTGGTTCATAATCATCTTCTATTGCACTTAGCGTTACTGGCTCTTTTCCCGTATAGCTATTTGGAGTGTTAACTTCTACTCCTCCTGGACAAAATGTACATCTACCATGTGGACATGCAAAAGGTTTTGGCATAATTGCAATTACTGCAACACCTGATGCAGTTTTTACTGGTTTTTTAAGTAAAACTTTCTGAAGTATTGAAAATTGTTCTTCTGTGGCAGATGATAAAATCTCTGAATTTCTAGGTAATCTCTCTAAAGCGTATCTTGCGCAAATCTCTTTTACCTCGTTTTTTATGTCATTTTTATTTGGATTTTCAATTTCAGTTAATCTTGCGCAAATCTCTTTACATGCTTGTAGGAAATTTCCATTTAGTTTCTGCATGCTCTATACAAATTCATGCAACATAAAATGGTTTAAACAATAATCAGCGTCTTTTTGTATTTCTTTTCTTACTGGATTTTGAACGTCTTGTTGTCTTCTTAGTTACCTTTCTTTTCGTAGTTTTTCTTTTAGGAGCTGCTTTCTTCTTAGTTGCTGATTCTGTTTGAATTTTTTCGGCTTCTTCTACTTTACGAGTTCTTTCTTCTTCACTAATCTTTGGCTCTGTTTGTTGTTCTGATTTGATTTTACCCTGTTTTGCTAATCTTTCAAGATAATCTTTTTCATATTCTGATCTTATCTCTTCTTTTGATTTCTCACTCATGATAAATTCCAAAATTAGTTGAATTTAATTATTTTTAGTAATAACTAACTATTCTACTAGATTTCACTCATCATCTGTTTTAACGGCAGTGACTTCTTTTCTATAATCCATCTTGAGCCATATCGGTGTGATTATTGTAGTAACTGCTACCATAAGCACAATTGTAGTGTATATGTCTCCTGTTAATACTCCTGAAGATAATCCTACACCTGCTACAATCAATCCTACTTCTCCTCTTGAAATCATACCAATTCCTACCCTCATTCCTGCAGTTTTATTTTTCAAAAATAACATTGATGGTAATCCACATCCAAGTAATTTTGTTGCAACTGCAATTGCAATTACTACTCCACTAAGCATTAGTATATCCAAATTCACTGTTCTGAAATCTACCTGCGCACCAATTATTGCAAAAAATAATGGCGCGAAGATTAAACCAATCCGACTAATGAAATGCTCTATTTTTTCGAAAACTTTAGTTGCTGATAATGCCATTCCTACCGCAAATGCTCCTACAATTGGAGATAATCCTAATGTTCCTGCAATTGCAGCAGCACCAAAAAATGATGCAGTTGCTATTCCTTCAACACTTCCTTGTGCTTTCCAAATTCTTGGTGTAATGACTTTTGGAAGTATGAAAATTGCTGCAATCAAAATTGCTGCAAAGAATCCTAATACTTTAAGAATTGTAAATGTAACATCAAGTAAATCTACATTCTCTAATGCTTCTGCACCTCCAAATGATGTAACTACTGATAACACTGCAATTGCCAAAATATCGTCTACTACTGCTGCTGCAATAATTAAACGGGCTTCTGGAGATTTTATCTTATTGAATTCCTTTAAGACTTGAATTGAAATTGCTATACTTGTTGCAGTAAGTGCAGTTGCAATCATCAATGCTTGTAATGCTTCAAATCCAAATGCCTGGAATACTATAAGTCCTGCAAAGAATGGAACTACTACTCCTAAAGTTCCTACTGTAAATGATGCTTTTCCTCCACGCAAAAATTCTTTTGGAGTCATCTCTAATCCTGCCATAAACAAAATTACAATTGCACCAATCTCTCCTAATGTTCTAATTTCTGGTCCAATTTTTAGAATTGATTCTCCTGTATCTGGATTAAGCAAAAATGCACCTAATGCAAATGGTCCAATAATCATTCCTGCCAGTAATTCACCTAGTACAATTGGCAGCTTAATTCTACTGAATAATTCTCCCATCAGTTTTGCAGCAGCTAACAATATTCCTACTGCTATGATGACTTCGATGAATCCTGCTTCTGCTGCCATTATATGATATTTTTAGAATTACGTCATATAAGCCAAATCTAGTAAAATTTTCTAAGATAACATGTTATTGATTTCTATGCAATTTTTAATTTATTAATAAAAACTCCTTTGTTCTTACTAATTCTGCCAATTTCATAAGATTTCATCTTATGTTTGGCAAAAATCTTGTGAATTCCCTTCACTTGATTCTCAGGTGCGATAATACAAAATCCAACTCCCATGTTGAATGTCTTGTACATCTCTTCATTTTTGACTCCTGTATCTTCTATTAATTGCATAAGTGGTGGGGTCTTTGGCATGTTATCTAAATGATAGCCTATTTGTTTTAATCTAAGTAATTTTGTAAATGAGCCTCCTGTGATATGTGCTAATCCATTAATTTTACATTTTTTCAAAGATTCTAAAACTGGGTTAACGTAAATTTCTGTAGGACGTAAAAGTGCCTCTCCTAAATTTCCAACTCCTTTAATTTTGTCTTTTACTGAATATTTACTCAAAAGAGCTTTTCGTGCAAGTGAATATCCGTTTGAGTGTAACCCTGAACTCTTTATTCCTATTATGACATCGTTTGGTTTTATTTTATCTCCCAACACCATCTCTTTTTTTGAAAGCATACCTACTACCATTCCTGCAAGATCAAAACCAAAACCTTTACCCGCTATCAAATCTGTCATGATAGCTGTCTCTCCTCCCACGATTGGCATCGATGATTTTTTTGCACCCTTTACCAATCCTGAAACAATCTGTTTGAAAATCCTCTGATCATTTTTGTTTGCTGCAATATAATCTACAAATGAAATCGGTGTTGCACCTATGCAAATTATATCATTAACATTCATTGCAATACAATCTATTCCTATTGTATCGTATTTTTTTAATAGATTTGAAATTATTACTTTTGTTCCAACTCCATCTGTGTGAGTTGCTAGTAATTTACCTCCTGGAATTTCTACAATTCCTGCATAATGACCAAAACCATGTGTCATTTTTGCCATCTTTTGCAAATTATGTGTAGATTCAATTAATCTTCCAATTGCACGTTGACTCTTTTTTATTTCCGTAATGTCCACGCCTGCTTTTTTGTATGTTATTGCCACATTACATCACCTACATGTACATATTTGAATCAATTTTTTTATGTTCTGTATATTTATCTGACAATTCTCTTAATTCTACACCTAACTGTTTTTTTTGTTTCTTCAAACTTGTAGTATCAATTTCTGTTTCATATAGTCTGTTTACTGCTTCAATTACTGTTGTGGCAGCTACAGGATCTGGGGTTGCTTCATCTGCTTTTACGAGTAAAGTAACACCTCTAATCTTTCTAATCAGGCATTCATTTAGGATGCCTCCTGAAATCCCTGTGATAAATCCCTGAGGAATCATTTTGATATCGTGTTCTTCCATAATTCTGCATAAATCCACCTCTGCTGCAAAAAATGTTTCTCCATCATGTTTGTTTGCTGCAACTCCATCTAATACGATTATTTCATTTGAGCCTTTTTTTTCTGCCCATTCTAAAATTGCCATTGCAATATTGTAAATTCCATCCTTACTGATAATAATCTCGCAGATTATTACACAGATACTCCCATCTTCATTTGAATAAATTCTAAATGGATGTCGTAATCTTCCTTGCATGAATACTGTGGAAGGAGGCAAATGCTTTGAACGTAAAAACCCCACCTCTTTCATATTTAATTCATTTATCATATGATCTGTTGCAATTGTACCAACTAATCCTGCTCCTACAAATCCCACAAATATGGTTGGATTCTTTAGATTATTCTTTCCCGTTTCATAGATCTCGGCTTCTGGTATATTTGCCTGCATTATCTTATTCATTATGTTTTGTTTAATTACTTGTTCGCTTCATGAGGATCATGTCACGTGGAATGATTCGAATACTGATTTTTGGAGTTGGCTCAATACTCTTTGTATTTCTATATGCGTCTAGAATTTTCTGATCTAATTTTTTTCGTTTATTGTAAATAGATCAAGCATTATCTTTCCTTTATCTGTGATAGAATAGATCACATTTGATCCAACTCTTTGCTTTTCTATGAATCTGTATTCTACACAAAAATGTAAATAATTCAAAAAAGATTTTTTCATTCTGATTTTAGATTTCAAATAAAGGTCTGAAAATGTCATTGGATTTGCATTTAGCTGATACAATAATTTCAACAATGACAAAGTACTGAAATCCTTTGTTTTTGCTCTAACTGCATCTAAAACTTGCTCATCTCGTTGAATTATGAAGCCCTCGAACTTATCTGCTACTTCTAAAGGAACATACGTTAATCTCGCTCTCATACAGTATTGTACCGTACTTTACCTTATTAAGGTTGAGTCATGCATTGTTGAGCTAATTGATCAGTTTTACTGAACTTCTTGGAATTGAATTATCTAATTTCCTTGTTAGAATTGTAAATTATACGGAAGGAATGTGATTTAAACAAGATATCTTGGCATGGTTGTTGTGGATATATTCAGCGTTGGAAGTGTACTGTTAGGTCTCATTTTATTGTGTATTGGTGGATATGCTATTGTATCTGGTGGTGTCTCACTTGCAAAGAAACTTCGAATAAGTAGCATGGTCATAGGTCTGACGGTTGTAGCATATGGGACATCTACTCCTGAACTTGCAGCTTCTATACTTGCAGCCTTCAATTCCCATACTGAACTAATTCTAGGAAATATCATTGGAAGCAATATAAGCAATATTGGAATGGTAATTGGAATTTCTGCAATATTTGCCCCTCTTCTAATAAGTAGAATTACGGTTAGTAGATGGATTCCAATCATGATTGGTGTTTCATTACTTGTAGTGGGAATGTCTTACGATGGGGAAATCTCGCAAATAGATGGACTTGTACTAATTGCAGCATTAATTGCATTTACTCTATACACTATCAAAAGTGTAAAAAAGCAAAAAATCCAAAATGAATCATCTGAAAATGAAACTATCGAGGGTGAATATTTCCTATCTAAATACAAAATTGAAACCTATCCTCAATCATTTGCCCTAATAGGAATTGGAATTCTACTTTTATTCCTTGGAGGCCATCTGACCGTCGATGGTGCTGTAAATATTGCTCAAAGTCTAGGATTGTCCCAATTGGTCATCGGTGTCGTAATAGTTGCAATTGGAACTTCGCTACCTGAATTAATAACTTCTATAATTGCAATTGCAAAAAAAGAAACCGACATTGGTGTAGGAAATATTGTTGGAAGTAACATTTACAACATTTTGCTGATATTAGGTGTATCCTCTGCCATGGTTGGAATTCCTGTTGCAACTGACGTATTTTCAAACTATTACATCATGATTGCGTTTAGTCTTGTTTTGTTCATTGGATTTAGAAAATACATCCCACGAGTTGTAGGCATTGGATTAGCTATAGCATTTGCTGTATATTTGGGAAGTCTACTAATCTAATTTCTTCTAGAATTTTTGTATTGATATTTTTTAATTTTAATTAAATCAAAATATGATCCAAATTTCTTATCAAATGACGTATTTCTTTTGGTCTAAGGAGTTGTCCATACTCTGAACCTGCTGCAGTTGATATACTCTCATTGATCAATGTTCCTCCAAAGTCATTTGCTCCCCAGTTCAAGAGCACCTGTGAAAATCTTGGACCTTCTTTGACCCATGACATCTGAATGTTGTCTATTACATTATTGAGCATAATTCTTGAAATGGCGTGAACCAATAATGCATCGTTGGAATTTGCTCCTTGCTTAATTCCTTCATGAAGTTTATGCTTATACATTGGTGCTTCTGAATAAACAAAGTTTAGTGGTACGAACTCTGTAAATCCTCCTGTCTCTTTTTGAATTTCACGAATTGTGTCTAAATGATTCACTCTATGCTCGTTTGTTTCTAAATGTCCAAACATCATAGTTGATGTTGATCTTATGCCCATTTTATGAGCGGTTTTTATGACGTCTGTCCATTCTTTGACTGTAATTCGTCCAGGAGAAATTTTATCTCTTAATTTTTGATTTAAAATCTCTGCTGCAGTTCCTGGAATTGTATCTACGCCAGCATCTCGTAATCTACCCAAGTATTCTTTTGTTGAAATGTTTGATCTGGTTGCGCCATAAAGAATCTCTTCTGGAGAAAATCCATGAATATGAATATCTGGAACTTCAATCTTTATCTCTCTACAAATATTTTCATACAAATTTGCATCCATGTCTGGTGGTAAGCCTGCAACTTTTCCAACTAATTGAAAATCAATTCCTTTTGCATCAAATAACACTAATGCTTCTCTAGCACTGATGTCTTTTCCTGAAATGGATTTGTTGAGAATTGCAGCAATTACTGGGTCTGCATATTTTAAAATACCATCTACATCCTTATTTTCTAAATTCATTTCCAATAACTCTCTTTAACGTAATTTTTTTCATCAGCAATTAAAGATATTCTTTGTTTAAGGTTATTGTTAATTAGTGGTACGAACTCTGGGTACACTGGGAATCTAGCTTTTAATGAAAATCCTAAATTTCCACATTTTTTCTCTACATTTTGAATATTTGGCCATGAGAATTCTGGATTTACATAATCTGATGTAATTGGCGATATTCCTCCCCAATCATTAATTCCAACTGATAAAAATTCATTATAATTATCTGGGGATAGGTTTGGTGGAATCTGTATATTTGCATCAGGCATAATTATTCTGCATAATGCAACTACCATTTTGAAATAACTTTCTTCTGGTGTACTATGTTCAAACATTGAAGTTTTTGGTTTTGGATGAAAATTCTGAAGTATGATTTCCTGTATGTTCCCGTATCTCTGATGTATTTTTTTAATATCATAAATTGATTGTATGCATTCTTCTAATGTTTCTCCAATTCCGACAAGTATTCCTGTTGTCATTGGGATTTTTAATTCGCCAGCATTCTTCAAAATATTTAATCTTGCAAGTGGTTCTTTACTGGGTGCATCTTGATGAGGCATTCCATCTTCTCTTAATCTTACGCTTGAATTCTCGAGCATTACTCCCATACTCACATTTGTCTTTGCAAGTTCTTTCATCTCATTTTTTGTAAGATTTCCTGCATTCGTATGTGGGAAAACTCCCTGCTTCAAAACAATCTCTGAACAATGAATCAAATATTCTGTAGTAGATGAGAATCCCTGCTTTCTTAACCACTCCTTAGCTTCTTGGTATTTCTGTTCTGGTCTTTCTCCTGTAACAAATAATGCTTCTGTACAATTGTATTTTTTAGCCAACTCGGCTAATTTTTTTACAGTTTGTTCATCCATTAATGATAATTTTGTATCCTCTGGCTCTGCTTTGTAGGTGCAATATGAACACGTATCTCTGCATAAATTAATAATATTGAAAAATGCCTTTTTTGAAAAACTAACTACTCTCCCTTTATTTTTATCTCTTAGTTTTGATGCGGTTTCAAATATGACTTGTTTTGGAACGTCTTCAATTAGTTCAAAAATTTGTTCTTTTTTGATCTCCTCTGACTCGTTAATTTTATGAATTATCTCAAAATCAAACTGTAAATTACTCAATGTTTGAAAACTCACCACGGTCTATTTAATTTTGTAGAAATTCTATCTAGGTCTTTCCTCAAGAATCATTGTTAATTCCAACACTTCGCCACCTCTATTTACTGAAAGAATCATCTCATCTCCAATTGATTTCTCTCTTTGTAAATGAACTAAAATATCTGAAATCTTTCTAACAGTTTTTCCATCAATTGATGTTATTATGTCTCCATCCATTGCAAATTCTCTTCCATCGACCTCTTTTGTTTCAGTAACTCCTAACAATCCTGCTTGTTCTGCTGGACTTCCTTCAATTACTGATACCACCAAAAATCCTTTTGAACTATTCAATCCTCTTACTTCTGCAAGTTCTGGATCAACATCAGTTCCTGAAATTCCCATCCATGGATGACTGAATTCTCCTTTTTCAATTAGTATTGGCACCACTTTCTTTACTGTATTTGATGGAACTGCAAAACCTATTCCTGAAAATTCACCTGTTGCTGATTGAATTGCAGTATTAATTCCAACTACTTCACCTTTCATGTTGATTAATGGTCCTCCTGAATTACCTGGATTGATTGCAGCATCTGTTTGAATTACGTCTGGAATAGAATATCCTGACTCTTGTGGTAATAATCTTCCAATTTGACTAACTATTCCTGATGTCATTGAGCCTGATAGTCCAAATGGATTGCCAATGGCTGCAATCTTTTCTCCCACTTTGAGTTTTGATGAATCTCCAATCGTTATTGGCTGTATGTATGTGTTTGATGGATTGACTTTAACTACTGCGATATCTAAATCTCTGTCTCTGCCTACTACATCTCCTATGTATGCTTCTCCATCCAGAAATGTAACTGTAACTTTTTGTGCATCACGAACAACATGTTGATTTGTGATGATATATCCGTCATCTGAATAAACAAATCCTGAACCCATGCCTCCATCGGACTCGCCTCTTAGGACATTGACTTGAACTACACTCTCTTCAGACTTTTCAAAAATATCGATTAACGAATAATCATAACTTCTTTCTATTCCCGTTACTTCTCCTACCGTCTCTGCATAATTTCCATTTGTTACGATTAATTCTCCCCCATCATTTTCTGACATCGAATTAAGAGATACAAAAACTGCAAAAACTATCGCTATGGATGCAATCACGCCTCCAATTACAATGCCATTATTTGCCATAAACAAATTAGTTCTTGATAAACTATAACCCTTACTGATTTTACTACACCTTGAGATAGTTCTGAGAAAATTCTTTTACAGAATATTTCCTTCCTCTCCATGATACTGCAGTTGATTTGTTTGCTTGTAATATTCCTGCAAGAAATCCTAATACTACGATAATACTTCCTATTGGTGCAAAAATTGAATTTGATATGCTTAGGTTTAATCCCATTTTTGTTTCCATGATTGATGCTGCAAATACTGTAATTGTTGAAATTATTGAAGCACTTAGCAAAGTTATGAACGATAAACTTGGCTGAAAAGCAATTATTGAATATCCAAGGATTGGTATTGGCATAAACAAAATGAACAATACTGCAAAAAACACTCCTATAGCAGAAGAGGAACTTTGATGATAGAGTGGGACCATTAGACGTTTTAGTCCATTCCACATTTCTTTAGAGCTACGTGAATACAGTGCTTCAATAAGGTGTTCTCCTCTTACCATCTTTAATGCATACCCTGACTCTTTTGTAATTTTTCCTAGGGCTCCATCTTCAATAATCTCCTGTTTGACCTTTTCATGTGTTCCAATCTCTTCATACACATTTCGTTTTATAATAAAAAAACTACCAAAGAAATAACCCACTTTCTTTTTTGGATTATTCACATTTAATGCTGAATATCTAGAATGTAGGAAAGTTGATAACATTGGTAAGGTAATCTTTGTGATTTTATCTATACAACGAAGTCTTGGAATCACTGTTAATGCATCGAGATTCTCTGACTGTAAATGTGACACTGATAATGTCATCACATTTTTTTCAAACTTTGTGTCTGCATCTGTAAATAGTAACACATCCCCCGTTGCTTTTTTGAATCCCTCCATACATGCCCAATTCTTTCCCATCCATTTTTCTGGTTTTTCTCTTGCACGAACATGAATTATCCTTGAATCCTCTTTTGCAAATTTTTCTATGATTTCACCTGTTTTATCATCCGAGGAATCATCAATTGCTATTATCTCAAAGTCACTATAATCTTGCATACTCAAAGTCTCTAGGCATTTTCCAATAAACTCCTCTTCATTTCTTGCAGGAAGTATCACTGATATTTTTGGAGTTGAAGTACTCTTATCATCAAATTTGTCTAAAAATGGTGTTTTAGTAAATGACTGATACATTGAATGCATTAATGATAACCATGCAAGAAAAACTCCTACAAGTATAACTGTAAATACAAAATTGAAGATATCTATTGTGATATCTACCATTAATCTTCCACTTCTTTTTTGATTGCTTGCAAAGCCTGCTCTGTTCCACTTTTGATGTGTTTTTTTATCATTCCAGTAAACATGCCCATCATACCTGAAAGTTTTACGTCCCACACAGCTTCTAATTCACAAGAATCTCCATTATTTCTTAAAGTAAGAATTTTTTCGCCTACTATGACTCCTTCTGTAAACACAGCTTGAATTTTTTCTTTAGGTGTGATTTTAACTTCTTGTAAGCATTTTTGATCACGAAATGCAATTGTAATTTCTCGTGAAATATTATTTCCTTCTTTTGAAATATTTCTAACTTCTTTGGTTCCCTTCCAGAATTTTGGTTCATTATCTATATCTGAAATTACATCCCAAATTTTTTCTTGAGTTGAATTGATTGTAACTGATGTCTTAATCTCTGCCATATGCTACATCCAAAAAATGGAAAATATTAGCCTTATCCAATATTATCTGTCAAATTCTTCACACAAATTGTATAGGTCATTCATCTTGTGCATTTTTCCATTTTTTTCTAGTTCTTCATATTGCCTCTTAAGCTCATCATATTTCTGAACATCTCTTAAAACATTATTGAGAACTTTGCATGTTGTTGCCATTTTTTTCATCATTTCAGTTGTTTCCATAATGAAAATGAAATTTTTAGAATTCTTAAGTCTTCAAATTAGTAATTAATTTTAAACCGTGATTATTTGCAATAGCATGGATAACATTTCATATGATGATTTCTCCAAATTGGATCTACGTGTAGCAAAAATCATCTCAACAGAAAAAATACCTGACAAATCTAGAATAATCAAAGGTACTATTTCTCTTGGTGATGAAGAACGTGATGTCATAATTGGCGGTGCTCAATTCTATGATCCTGAAGATCTAATTGGGAAAACTGTAATTGTAGTTGCAAATTTAGAACCAAAAAAAATGGCTGGTGTTGAATCCAATGCAATGTTGTTGGCAGCAGACATTGATGACAAACCATTTTGGCTAACTGTCGATAATGATGTTCCTGAAGGAACAAAAATCAAATAATCTGCTAATCGTATACCATTAACTTTTTTTCTTCTAATAATGCATGTAAATTATTTACAGAGCGATATACATCTGGTTCTTTTTTAGCGCCTGTGCACACAAGTTTGCCTGATGAAAACAGAAGGATTACTGTCTTTGGGTCAAGCATTCTATGAATCAATCCTGGAAATTGTTCAGGTTCATACATACTTCTTGGTAAAGTTCTTGCTGCCTGTTCTAGATGAATTCTTCCTCCAAGATTAATTGAAGCGACAATGTTCTGAATTGTTACAACTGCATTTTTTTTCACTTTTACATTGCCCTTCCTCAATTTTTCTACAACTGTTTTCACAGCATTTTTGGACATTTGTTCTGATTTTGCACCTGTACACACCATCTTACCTGAAGTAAAAATCAATGTTGCAGTTTTTGGACTCTTTAATCTAAAAACTAATCCTGGAAATTGGTCTGGATGATATTCTACATCTGGAAATTTCTTTGTAATGTCATTCAAATCCATTTTTTGATCAACAGTTGCTGATGCTACCACATTTTCAATACTAATGATAGGCTTTGTCTGTGGCATACCCAAATGTAAAAAATATCATTAATAAAAATACTCGTGAAATTATGTATTATTTACGAATTTAGAATGGATATGGTTAAATTACAAATTCAAAGAAACTGATTGTTAGGATATGGAATTTAATTTTGATGAATTTGTGGCTTGGGTTGGAGAGGACACTGACACACTGATGATGCTAATTTGGATTATTCCTGTAATCATCTTTGTTTTCTATGGTCAACGTATTCAGCTAATCATATCTTCAAATGAAATTAAAAAAGACATTGAAAAATTAGAGCAATATACTACATCAACAAAAAAAGAATTTCTAAAATATGTTAAAAATAATCTCACTACCTCTTCAGACCCTGAAAAAAAACTGGACAGTTTCTTTGACTATTTTACAATCATGCCTGTAGATCTAGATCCTAATGGAATTATTTCTAAAATAAATCATCTAGTTCGTTCAAGAGAAGACTTCATTAGATTACAAATTAACAATATGTTCAAAGATCTATCTTCTGTTGAACTATCAAAACTTCAAAATCTGCTAGAAATTGTAACCACCTTGCAATTATTCCATAAGCATACTCGACACCTATACCTCACTGCAAAAAAACAAAAGAATTTTCCACTCATTCTTCCATTGCAAATGATGATTCCATTTCTCATGGAAGAAGCTGAGGCACTAAAAGATGCAATGGCTGCAATTAAGAGGAATCAACCTATCGGAGATAGTATTGGGCCAATGATTGTTGGGGAATTGATGCTAGACACAAAAAAAGAAAACGTTGCATTTGAAACTGTATCATCTAAAAAAACGTTTGAAGACAGAGATTTAATCTTGTTAAAGGCAGAAGGACCTAATGCTACTGTTGGCCGCCCTGGTGATGGTTTTGAAAAAATCATAACTTCAAAGAAACCAGATCTTGTAATCATGATTGATGCGTCATTAAAACTAGAAGGAGAAGATTCTGCATCAATTGCAAAAGGCTTTGGTGCTGCTATTGGTGGAATTGGTACAGAACGATTCAAGATTGAAGAAATTGCAACAAAAAACAATATCCCCATACTTGCACTTGTCATAAAACAATCTATCTATGAAGCAATAACATTGATGACTGATGATATTGCAAATCAAGCTGAAACTGTAAAAGAAGAATTATTCCAGATGATTAGAGAGAATACACAATCTGGACAATCTATTCTGGTCATAGGTGTTGGAAACACAATCGGGGTTTCACAATGAAAAAATCAGAACGTAAACCTTCTACACCATACACTTTTCTAAAATGCCAATCATGTAAGATTTCCAAGAAACGCAAGTTTGAGGATGGCGATATTGTATTTTCGATGACTCAAAATTGTTCTGACTGTGATGGAAAAATGATGATCACAAAAATTTTTGGCGAATCTATGGATTAGTTGTAATAGTTACGCCATTTTCATTTGGAATGAATGTGTGCTCTGCTTGAGCAACCCTTTCTCCATTTCCTTCAACCAAAACTGGGTATGCGTGAACCGCTTTTTTCTTTACAAGAATTTCTAATAATCTTCTTGCATCTTTTTCTTCCCATTTCTCTAATAACCATCGTAGTGCAAATGGTAACAAATTGAAGTTATTCCAAATGTAATCTAACATTTCATCTGCTTCCTTATCCTTGGTTTTTTTCCTTGATGCTAGTGCAAAGATATTTTTCACTTTTCCTTCATGAACAAATCCTAATCCTTCTCCTGTGGTTACAAATGGTTCACATGCAAATGCTTGCTCTTCTTGGAATGTGAATGAACCTATTGACCAAATGTTTGGAACTGACCTTCCTGCATGAATTGTATATTGTTCTAATGAATGTCCACTAAGATTTCCAATTGGTATTAATCCTAAATCCTTGATTGTTTTTTCAATTGTTCGTCCTACGTCACTTGATTTAACACCAACTTTCATCATTGACATTGCATTGTTTAATGCAGATTCTGCACCTTGAACAAGTGTATCATATTGTGGATTGTAACAAACTGTAACTGCAGTATCTGCAATGTATCCGTCAATTTGTGCACCCAGATCTATTTTTACAAGATCATCTTCTGTAATTGTTAATTCATCATTTGGTTCTGCTGTATAATGTGCTGCTACCTCGTTGATACTTGTATTCACTGGAAATGCACATTTGGCTCCTCTTTTTCTGATCTCACTTTCAACATATTCACAAATCTCATAAACTGTTTTTCCAACCCAATCTGTGTTTCTAACATTTTCTCGAACTTCTCCTGCAATTTTTCCTGCTTTAATATAATCATCATATGCCATGCGCTATCTCTGATTAACTCATTTAAAATCTATTGTCTTAAATTGGGCAATTGTTTTTGTTCGCTGGGAGCGTGGTCTAGCTTGGTATGATTCTGCGTTTGGGACGCAGAGGTCGCGCGTTCAAATCTCGCCGCTCCCATTTAATTTTTATACAATAAAATCTGATTTTACACGTCAAACGATGAAGAAGAGTTAGAGTTTTCGATTTTCGAAATAACAATTGGCTCTGAGTTTGGCATTATCTTTTTATCAATACTTTTCATTACAAAATTACTTGGCTTTCGTACGAAGAGATTTTCTATTAATTATAGGAGTTTTGTTTACTCTAATTGGTTTGATGGGTGTTGGTCTTCCTCCCATCTATGCCATAATCATATCAATTGTAATTTACTTTGGAATCCGCGTGTTAATTGGAAGACGAAAGAAAATGATTGAACGAGATGTTGGTGAAGGTATATGTGCAAAATGTGGCTCAAAAATCCAAAATAGAAAATGTCCAATCTGTGATAGAAAAAAATCCTAAAATGAATGATTTCTACGTGCGCTTTATACAAATTCACGCCTAAGATATGATATTGTACTCAAAAACACATAAGACTTTGACAAAGGGATCAACTTTTTCTCAATTTGATTCTATTATTAGTAAAAAATGGATATATGATTAGTAAATGCATTTGAAAAATCCCCTATTATTTGGCCTAATGGCAATTCTATTACTAGGCGGAACTATAACTCCTGTTTTATCCCAACCTTCTCCTGACACCAGTATCGTGATCAATGAAGTTGAATTTAATCCTCGTGGTTCTGATGCAGGGTTAGGTGTAGGTGGTTCTGGAATAAGTTCAAAATCTACTGAAGGTATGTCTGGTTCACAAGAATACGTTGAGTTGTATAATACATCTTCACAAGATATTGATGTTAGTGGTTGGTCATTAGTTCCAACTTCCACTTGGAAAAAATTTGAAATTCCTACAAATACAATACTTGAATCTGAATCATTTCTAGTTTTTACACATGTTAATTATTGGTTTAAAGATTTTGGGGATCAAGTTTCTCTTTATGATTCTAATGGTAATCTAATTGATCAAACACCACTTCTAAAAGATAGTGATGATGATGCAACCTCTTGGCAAAGAATTACTGACGGTCTAGATACAGACTCTCTCTCAGATTGGGAACTAAAACGATTAACTCCAAAATCATCAAACGGTAAACTAAGTGAAACACAAACTTCATCGTTTACCCTTAGTGCTCAAACTGACAAGTCAGAATATACT
>LULN01000242.1_pt2 | contig 15792 bp, 15 predicted proteins | sample 728131 | NCBI WGS metagenome assembly LULN01 (sample SAMN03860288, study PRJNA289734) | marine metagenome | biome: seawater column; feature: ocean; material: water; isolation source: Red Sea water column Station 149 - depth 100m | place: Saudi Arabia: Red Sea | collected 2011-10-15 | depth 100 m
TCCCTCAGCAGCCAGGTCAGATTGAGCACGCCCGGTTCCGATCCGCCCTTGAACCCGGCATAGCTCCAGCCCGCGCGCTGTTTTTCGGAAAGCTGCGGGCTGACGGCCAGAATGTCGAACAGCGTCGGATCGCTCAGCGCGATCAGGGTCCGTAGCAATCTGCGCTCGTCCTCCATGCTGGCGAACCATTCGATGTCCTCGACCAGCACCGGTTCGGCCAGCGCCGCGACCACCTGCTCGGCGACCGAGGGCAGGTCCTCGCGCAGCCGTGCGGCGGTGCGCGCAGGGAGCACCAGCCCGTGGTCCGCGGTGCGACGGCCGGGCATGCGGGGCAGTGAGCGCGGCATTTTGTCCCTTCCGAACAAGAACCACTCATCGGTTCACGTCGTCGGCACAGGACTTTATCGCCATGAGCCAGCACCATGGAGGACATGACGACGCTCCCCCTGCCCGCCCCGCGCCAGCGCGGTGCCGGCCGGCTGCTGCGCCAGCGCGCCCGCTCGCTCGCCCAGGCCGCGGTCACGCCGCTGGACCTCGACGACCTGCTCGACCACTTCCACCCGCTGCGCCGTGGCGCGGAGCTCTCCGGCCGCGTGGTCGAGGTCCGCCCCGAGACCGCTGCCTCCGCGACGCTGGTCGTCAAGCCCGGTCGCGACTGGGCCGGTCACGTGCCCGGCCAGTACGTCCGCGTCGGTGTCGACGTCGACGGCGTCCGTCTCTGGCGCACCTACTCCCTGACCCACGGCCCGCGCCCTGACGGCTGCATCTCCATCACCGTCAAGGCGATCGACGGTGGCGTGGTCTCCGGCCACCTCGTGCGCTGCACCCGCCCCGGCACGATGCTGCGCCTGGCCCAGGCCGCCGGCGACTTCGTGCTCCCTGACCCGCTCCCGGGCAAGCTGCTGCTGGTCACCGCCGGCTCCGGCATCACCCCGGTCATCGGGATGCTGCGCAACCTGTTCTCCCGCGCCGAGGTGCCGGCCACCGACATCGTGCTGATCCACTCGGCGCTCTCGCAGGCCGAGGTCATCTTCGCCGACGAGATCCGCTCGTACGCCGACCGCGGGCTGCTCCGGCTGGTCGAGCTGCACACCGACACCCACGGCCTGCTCGACGTCGACTCGCTCGACGAGCTGGTCCCCGACCTCGCCGAGCGCCCGACGTACGCCTGCGGGCCGGCCGGGCTGCTCGACGCCCTCGAGGCGCACCACGAGGCCCACGGTCTGGTGCTGCACACCGAGCGGTTCCGACCGGTCGTGCTGGCCGCCCCCGGCGAGGGCGGCACCGTCACCTTCGCCTCCGGCACGACCGTCGAGGCCGACGGCGCCACCCCGATCCTCGACGCCGCCGAGGACGCCGGCGTCCTCATGCCCAGCGGCTGCCGGATGGGCATCTGCATGGGCTGCGTGCTGCCGATGAAGGAGGGAGCCGTCCGCGACCTGCGCAACGGCGCCCTCACCGTCGCCGTCCCGGGCGAGACCGACCCGGCCGGCGTCCCGATCCAGACCTGCGTGAGCGCCCCCGCCGGCGCCTGCTCCGTCGACCACTCCTGACCCGACCCGCCGCTGGTCGAGGAGCGAGGGCGGCCACGCCCGAGCCTCGAGACCCGGTGACCCGAAAGGTGACCTGATGACCACCATCACCCGCAAGCCCGAGAACCCCACCGCCCACCTCACCGAGGCCGACATCGAGCAGATCGGCGTCGAGCTCGACGCGATCCGCCAGGACGTCATCGACTCCCGCGGCGAGAAGGACGCGGCGTACATCCGTCGCATCGTCGACGTGCAGCGCAAGCTCGAGCTCGGCTCGCGCGCCGTGCTGCTCGGCTCCGCGCTGCCGCCGCTGTGGGTGCTCGGCACCGTCGGCCTGTCGGTCGCGAAGATCCTCGAGAACATGGAGATCGGGCACAACGTCATGCACGGCCAGTGGGACTGGATGCGTGACCCGAAGATCCACTCCACCACCTGGGAGTGGGACAACGCCTCGACCGCGGAGGGCTGGAAGCACAGCCACAACCAGGTCCACCACACGTACACGAACATCGTCGGCAAGGACAACGACCTCGGCTACGGCATCATGCGCGTCGACGAGGACCAGCGCTGGGTGCCCTTCTACCTCGCCCAGCCGATGTGGAACTTCATCAACGCCTGCTTCTTCGAGTACGGCATCGCCGCCTACGACCTCGAGCTCGGCAAGAACCTCCGGGTGCCGAAGGAGAAGCGCAGCGAGGAGTTCAAGGCGAACCTGTCGAAGACGCTGAAGAAGATCCGCAAGCAGGCCACCAAGGACTACGTCGTGCACCCGCTCGTCGCGCTGCCCCTCGGCGGCGCGGTGGGCGCGCTGACGGCGAACTTCGTGGCCAACGTCGTGCGCAACGTCTGGTCGCACTCGGTGATCATGTGCGGCCACTTCCCCGAGGGCGTGGAGACCTTCGAGAAGAAGTCGATCCCCGACGACGAGACCCGCGGCCAGTGGTACGTCCGCCAGATGCTCGGCTCGGCCAACATCTCCGGCGGCAAGGTCACGCACCTGATGACCGGCAACCTCTCCCACCAGATCGAGCACCACCTCTTCCCCGACCTGCCGTCCAACCGGTACGCCGAGGTCGCCCCCAAGGTGCAGGCGCTCTTCGAGAAGTACGACCTGAACTATCACCAGGCGCCGCTGCCGCAGCAGGTCTACTCCGCGTGGCACAAGGTCGTGCGGCTCTCGCTGCCCAACGACTGGCTGGCCACCACCACCCCGAAGAACCTGCCCAGCCAGCTCAAGACGCTGTGGGCGATGTCGACCAAGGGCCCCAAGGTCCGTCGTGCGGCCCAGGCCCGGCTCACGCAGCTGGCCCGTCGCCAGGCGGCCGAGCGTGCCGAGGTGTCGGCCGCGGCCTGAGTCCACGAGCCGACGCTGGTCCCCCGTGGATCCCGATCAGGCCGGGACCAGCTCCCGCTCCCCGCGCTTCTCGCTCACCAGGCGGTGCTGCGAGAGCGCGAGCAGCACTGTCGCGACGACGGTCGTGGTGACGGTGACCGCGAACGCACCCGTGTGGCTGCCGGTGGCATCGGCGACGCGGCCGGCGACGGAGGCACCCAGCGCGTAGCCGACGCCGGTCGCGCTCGCAAGGACGGTCATGGCCGCCCCCACCCGCGCCGGCGGCACGACCCGCTCGCCGAGGGTGAAGACCGCGATCATGTACGGCGCGACCGCGCAGCCCAGCGCGAGCACCGCCAGCGTGACTGTGAGCAGCGAGCCCACGAGCAGCAGCGGGGTCGAGAGAACGACGAGCGCGACGGCGGCACCGAGTGCGCGCCGCTCGTACCCGATCCGGGCGGGGAGGTACGCCGTCGCCAGCCCGGCCACGGCGCTCCCGACGCCCAGCGTGGCGTGGACGAACCCGGCCGCGCCCGGGTTGCCGGCCGCGGTGGCCAGCACCGTCGCCCCGGTCTGGGTGGCGCCGAACAGCACCCCGATGCACAGCTGGGCCAGAGCGAGGACGACCAGCGCGGCGCTCAGCAGCCGCCCGGCACCACCGAGGTGCGCGTGCGTGAGGGCGTAGGCGTGGGTGCGGACCGCCGACTGGTCGAGCGCGAAGGCGGTGCCGAAGACCGCGAGCAGGGCCGCCCCCGCGAGCAGCGCGCCGCTGGGGTCGATGGCCACGGCCAGCAGGCCGACGAGGGCCGGGCCCAGGGCGAAGGAGGCCTCGTCGGCCGCGCCCTCGTAGGCGAACGCGGCGTCGACCAGGCGAGGCTGGTCGGCGCGGCCGTGCGTCAGCGGCCGCCAGCGCACCCGCGCCAGCGGACCGACCTGCGGCATCGCGAGGCCGGCGAGCGCGGCGATGACGACGGTCGTGGTGGTCGAGCCGCCGACCTGCGCGACCAGCGCGACCAGGCCGGCCGCGCCGAGCAGCGACTGGACGAGCACGACGGGGCGCTGCCCCACGCGGTCGGCGAGGCCGCCGAGGCCGTAGCTGCCGGTGGCGGTGGAGACGAGCAGCAGGGTGCCGAGCTGGCTCATGGCCAGTGGCAGCCGGCCGAGGAAGGCGACGAGGACGTAGCCGGGGCCGGCGAGGTCGAAGAGTCGCTTGTAGGAGGCGAGGGGGCTCACAAGGGTCCTTGGGTGCGGTCGAGTCCGCGCCGTACCCACCACCAAGTGCGCGTGTGACCCTGTGCTTCTTCGATTGTGTCGATCATGTTACGCGGCAGTCCGTGGGGTCAGCACATCCGCGCGGGTGGCTCACGACCCTCGCGCCCGGCGACCGGAGGGTCTGTCGTGAACCCCATTCACGTCACGCCCTCCGGTCCCCTCAGCCCAGCGCCGCCGAGACCACCGCGCGTGCCTCCTCCTGCACCTGCGCGAGGTGGTCGGGGCCGCGGAAGGACTCGGCGTAGATCTTGTAGACGTCCTCGGTGCCCGACGGCCGGGCGGCGAACCACGCCGACTCCGTGGTCACCTTCAGCCCGCCGATCGCTGCGCCGTTGCCGGGCGCCTCGGTCAGCCGGCCGGTGATCTCCTCTCCGGCCAGCGTCGTCGCGGTGACGGCCGAGGGGGAGAGCGCCGACAACGCGGCCTTCTGCTCGCGGGTGGCGGGCGCGTCGACCCGGGCGTACGCCGGCTCCCCGTGCGCGGCGACCAGGTCGGCGTAGTGCTCCGAGGGCGAGCGGCCGGTCCGGGCGATGATCTCCGAGGCCAGCAGGCACAGCAGCAGGCCGTCCTTGTCGGTGGTCCACGCGGTGCCGTCCATCCGCAGGAACGACGCCCCCGCGGACTCCTCGCCGCCGAAGCCGAACGAGCCGTCGATCAGCCCCGGCACGAACCACTTGAAGCCCACCGGCACCTCGACCAGCGGCTTGTCCAGCCCCGCGGCGACCCGGTCGATCATCGCGCTCGAGACCAGCGTCTTGCCGATCCGTGCGCTGTCCGGCCAGTCCGGGCGGGCGCCGCCGAACAGGTGCTGGATGGCGACGGCCAGGAAGTGGTTGGGGTTCATCAGGCCGGCGTCGGGGGTGACGATGCCGTGCCGGTCGGCGTCGGCGTCGTTGCCGGTCGCGACGTCGTAGGACGACCCCCCGTCGATCATGGGCGCGATCAGCGAGGCCATCGCCGAGGGGGAGGAGCAGTCCATCCGGATCTTCCCGTCCCAGTCCAGCGTCATGAAGCGCCAGGTCGGGTCGACGAGCGGGTTGACGACGGTGAGGTCCAGCCCGTGCCGGTCGGCGATCTCGCCCCAGTAGTGCACCGCCGCTCCGCCCATCGGGTCCGCACCGATGCGCACCCCGGCCTCGCGGATCGCGGCCACGTCGACCACCGAGGGCAGGTCGTCGACGTACGCCCCGAGGAAGTCGTACGCCGAGGCAGCCGCCCGCGCCCGCGCGAACGGGACGCGCCGCACCCCGTCGAGGCCCGCGCGCAGCAGCTCGTTGGCGCGCGCGGCGATGACCTTGGTCGCGTCGGAGTCCGCGGGCCCGCCGTGCGGCGGGGTGTACTTGAAGCCGCCGTCGGACGGCGGGTTGTGCGAGGGGGTGACGACGATGCCGTCGGCGAGGCCGGCGCCGGCCGTCCGGCCGCCGTTGGCCCGCAGGATCGCGTGGGAGACCGCGGGGGTCGGCGTGTAGCCGTCCCGGGAGTCGACGAGCACGGTGACGTCGTTTGCGGCGAGCACCTCGAGCGCGGACACCCAGGCCGGCTCGGAGAGCGCGTGGGTGTCGCGGCCGAGGAAGAGCGGGCCGTCGATGCCCTGGGTGGCGCGGTACTCGCAGATCGCCTGGGTCGTGGCCAGGATGTGGGCCTCGTTGAACGACCGGCTCAGGGCCGACCCGCGGTGGCCGCTGGTGCCGAAGGCGACCTGCTGGTCGACCTCGGCCGGGTCGGGCTCGTCGGCGAAGTAGGCCGTCACCAGGTGGGCGACGTCGACGAGGTCCCCGGGCTCCGCGGGCTGTCCGGCACGTGGGTGGCTCATGGGTCGATCATGCCGTCTGCGCGAGGCCTGTGGGGGTGGGAGAATGCACCGCATGTCCTCACCGCTCGAGAGCCGAGACAACTCCCACGTGACCTGCACCGTGATCGACGGCGTCGCCCACGTGCGGCTGGCCCGCCCCGAGAAGCTCAACGCGCTGACGCTGCAGATCCTCGACGACCTGGCCGCCACCGCGCGCACGCTGCGCCGCGACCGGACCCTGCGGGCCGTCGTCCTCTCCGGTGAGGGCGACGCGTTCTGCGCCGGTCTCGACTTCGCCCACGTCCTGAAGCAGCCGGCCCGCGTGGTGACCTCGTTCGTCCCGCGGCCCTGGCGCGGCACCAACACTTTCCAGGAGGCCTGCTGGGCCTGGCGCCGGCTGCCCGTCCCGGTGATCGCCGCGGTCCACGGCCACTGCCTCGGCGGCGGCCTCCAGGTCGCGCTGGCCGCCGACTTCCGGGTCGCCACCCCCGACTCGCAGTGGTCGGTGCTCGAGGGCAAGTGGGGGATCATCCCCGACATGTCGGGCGTCCGCTCGCTCAAGGAGCTCGTCGGCATCGATGTCGCCAAGAAGCTCACGATGACCGCCGAGGTCGTCTCCGGCAAGGAGGCCCGCGACCTGGGCCTGGTCACCAGCCTCGACTCCGACCCCGTCGCCGCCGCGCTCGAGATGGCCGAGCACCTCAAGGGCCGCTCGCCCGACCAGCTCGCCGCCGCCAAGCGGCTCTTCGACGACACCTGGACCGCCGGGCCGCGCTACACCTTCTTCCGCGAGCGGGTCGAGCAGGCCTGGCTGCTGGCCGCCCGCAACACTGCGGTCGCCCGCAAGGCCGCCTTCGCCCGCGTGGTGCCCGAGTTCGGTCCGCGGGGGCGCTGACGCCCGTGCGCTGGACCCGAGCGGCCGCCTGGGCGGTGGTCGCGGCGCTGTGGCTCGCCATCGGGCCGCTCGTGCTGCTCGCGGCGGTCCTCACGCTGGCGCACCCCCGGACCCGTGGCCTGCTGCGGGTCGGCCGACCGGGCCGGCGTACGGCGCTGGTGGGGGTGGGCGTGCTCGCGCCGGTCCTCGGGGCGGTGTGGCTGGTCCCGGACGGCCGGCTGCCGGTGCCGCCGGGCGGTGGCGCCTGGGGGACCCCGGGCTACACCGGCCGGCCGTTCAGCCCGCAGCCCCTGCCTGCGACGGCCGACGTGCCCGACCGGCCGGGCCCGCTGGGGCTGTCGGTCGAGGTCGACTCCGGCTGGTACGGCGCCGAGCACTGCGGCCACCTCCTGCCCGACCCCCACGAGCGGCTGCTCGCGCTGTGCACCAGCCGCTCCGGGGCCCGGCTGAAGGTGCTGGACCCGCGCACCCGCCGACGAGCCAGCCGTGGTCACCCAGCGGGCGGTCGACCTGGCCCGGGTCCTGCCCGCGGGCGCCTGCGTGGTGTCGGTGGCCGTGGACCCGGTCGGAAGGACGTGGTTCGTCACCGGGGCCGGCGACGTCGGGGTCGTCGCCGAGGAGGGCGAGCCGGCCGTGCTCGCGCTCGAGGAACCGGTGAGCCAGCCGCTCGCGGTCGACCGGGACGGTGCCTACGTGACCACGGTCGAGGCGGTCCACCGGGTCGTCACCCGCGCGGGTGCACCCCTGGAGACCTGGCGGGCGGCGTACGAGACGGGGAGCGGGCGCAAGCCCGGCCAGCTCGATGCCGGCAGCGGCAGCGGCGTGACCCTGCTCGAGGGCGGGCTGCTGGCGCTGACCGACAACGCCAACCCGCGGATGCACGTCGTGGTGCTGCGCGCCGTCGACGGGTCGCAGGTGTGCCGGCAGGAGGTGTTCGGCGACGACGCGTCGGCGACCGAGGCGGCGCTGACCGCGGTCGGTGGCACGGGGGTGGTCGTGACCAACGGGCACGGCTGGACCGGCCCGTGGCGGGGCGTCCTCGGCCGGCGTCCGCCCGGGGGCATCACGCGGGTCGACGTCGTCGACGGCGCGTGCGCCACGGCGTGGACCTCCGAGGAGGTCGCCCCCACCTCTGGCACGACGGTGTCGCGCGCGACCGGGCTGCTCTACGCCTGGACCAAGCGCCGCAGCTGGCTCGGTGTGGACGCGTGGTACCTCACCGCCCTCGACGCCCGCACCGGCCGCACCGCCTTCGCCGCCCGCGGCGGCACGGGTCCGTGGGCCGGGAACGCCGGCTCGCCGGTCACCATCGGCCCCGCCGGCACCGCCTTCGTCGGCACCCGCGCCGGGCTGGTCCGCGTCGTCGACGGCACCCGCGGCCTGCGCGACTGAGCTGCGTGGCGGGACGCGTGGGTCAAGGCCCCGGACACCTCACCGGGTCTCGTCACGCCGGTCGCGACCTCGTCCCTCGGTCGCGGCTCGCTCGACCACCAACAGCGAGTCCGCTGACGCGTCCTCGCTAGGGGTAGCGGATGCCGGTCGTCTGCTCGGAGAGCTCCCAGAGCCGGGCGGCGGCGTCCTCGTCGCGGGCCAGGCTGGTCATCAGGGTGACCTGGGGGCGGCCGGCGAACTCGCCGAGACCGCCGGGCCCGCAGTAGGTGCCGCCGGGCAGCTCGGCGGTGGCCGCCATCAGGGACGGCTGGGCCCCGGCCGCCGCGGACTGCGAGACCGCGCGGATCGTGGCGTCGAGGATCGAAGCGACGCCGCCGGAGGAGCGGCCGTACTGACCGTTCGCGGCCAGGTGCGTCCCCGCGAAGCCGGGGTGTGCGGCCAGGGCCTTCACCGGTACCTCGGCGCGGCGGCAGCGGCGGTCGAGCTCGAGGGTGAAGAGCAGGTTGGCGAGCTTGGAACGCGCGTACGCCGCCCACGGCCGGTGCCGACCGCCCTCGGCGCGCGGGTCCTCCAGCGGGGCCCGGCGGGCCACCCGGTGGAAGTGCGAGGAGACGGTGACGACCCGGCCCGCGCCGCTCTCGACGAGCTGGGGCATCAGCAGCCCGGTGAGAAGGAACGGGCCGAAGTGGTTGGTGGCCATGGTGAGCTCGAGGCCGTCGAAGGTGCGCTGCTCGGCCACGCCCATGACGCCGGCGTTGTTGACCAGCACGTGGACCGGGCCGATCGCCTCGGCTCCCTCGCCCGCCGAGCGGACCGAGGCCAGGTCGGAGAGGTCCACGACCAGCGGCGAGACGTCGGCTCCCGGCACCTCGCCCGCGATGGCGACCGCGGTCTCGTCGAGCTTGCGCGGGGTGCGCCCGGCCAGCACCACCCGGGCCCCGCGCCGGGCGAGCTCCAGCGCCGTGTGGTGGCCGAGGCCACCCAGGGTGGGGCCGGTCACGACGACCGTGCGGCCGGACTGGTCGGGGATGTCGGCGGGCTGCCAGGTGTCCACGGCGTGCTCCTGGGAGGGGTGGGGGCGGGCCGGGTGCGGGTGACTAGGGGGTGGTCGCCATCGAGTCGACGACCCGCTGACCGAGGGCCTCGTCGCCCTCGATCCGCACGGCGCCGGGTGCGGGGCGACGGCCGCCGGCGAGGCAGACGAAGCTCTCGCGGTCCATCGCCAGGCGTACGTCGGGCTCGGCCGGGACCTCGGGCAGGGCCTTGCCGCGGCGGTCCTCGCCGACCTCGAAGGCGAACGGCTCGCTGCCGGCCATCTCCAGCACCAGCGTGGTGCCGGGCTCGGCACCGACCTTCTTGGCCAGCACGAAGCCGAGGGACTCGGCGAGGTACTCGGCGGTGTGCTTGGCGGGCACGGTGTCCATGCCGCCGGGGCGGCCGACCGCGCGGCGGACGTCCTGCTCGTGCATCCACACGTCCAGCGGCCGGTTGCGCAGCAGCACCCGCCAGCTCCAGGGGACGCCGCCGAAGATCCGCTCGGGCTGGGCGTCGGCGTCGGTGGGCGGGTCGGCGAGCAGGGCGGTGCGGCGCGCCGTCGCCGCCTCGCGGATCTCGTTGATGAGCGCGTCGGGGGCGGCGTCGCGGCGGTTGACGACGCCGATCTCGGTGTAGTGGCCCATCAGGGAGGTGATGTGGTCGGGCACGGGGTCGCCGAGGTCGGCGGTCTCCTCCTGACCGGTGGCCAGCACCTTCTCCAGGTGGGCGATGTGCGCGGCCACGGCCCGGACGTCCCACCCCGGGAGGTCGGTGGGCCGGTCCCAGTCCTCGGGCTCGAGGTCCTCCAGCAGGGTGGTGAAGTCGTCGATCGCCTGCCACCACACGTCGGCGTACCCCGCCAGCAGCTCCTGGTCGCTCATGGCCGGGACTCTAGCGAGGCCGGCCGAGAGGTCGCTCACGCACGGCCGAGAGGTCGCTCACGCACGGTCGAGAGGTCGCTCACGCACGGTCTGAGCCGAAGCGGACCGCCAGGACCGCCACGTCGTCGGCCAGGTCGCCGTCGTGGAGGTCGTGCAGCACCTCGTCCAGGAAACCCTCGGGCGGCAGCCCGGCGTGGGTGACGGCGCTGTCGCGCAGCCGCATCAGGCCCTGGTCGAGGTCCTCCCCACGGCGCTCGACGAGACCGTCGGTGTAGAGCATGAGCAACGAGCCACGGGGGATGTCGGCGCGGTTGTCGGTGCGGTGCGCGTCCGGCAGCACCCCGAGCATCAGGTCGCCGGCGTGGTCCTCGAGGTAGCGCACCTCACCGGAGGGGCAGACCAGCAGCGGCGGCGGGTGACCGGCGTTGGTCCACCGCAGCACCCGGGTGCCCGTCGCGTCGGGCTCCTCGATCCGTCCGTAGACGAGCGTGGCCATCCCCTCGACCCCCAGGTCGAGCATGGCCTCCTCCAGCCGCAGCACCTGGCGAGACGGCGGGTCGTCGACCGCCCACGCCAGGGCGCGCAGGGTGGTGCGCATCTGGCCCATCGTCGCGGCGGCGCCGATGTCGTGGCCCACGACGTCGCCGATCATCAGGCTGGTGGCGCCCGAGGGCATCACGACGGCGTCGTACCAGTCGCCGCCGACCTGCCCGCGGGCCGTCGCCGGCCGGTAGCGGGCGGCCATCTCGAGGTCGCCGGTGTCGGGCAGTCGCGGCAGCAGCGCGCTCTGCAGGATGACCAGGGCGTCGGACTGCTCCTGGAGGAGCAGGGCGCGGCTCAGGGCCTGGGAGGTGTACGACGCCAGGGCCGTCATGGTCGCCAGCTCGTCGCCGGTCAGCTCCTTGGCGTGGTCCCAGATGATGGCCATCGCGCCGAGGGTCTGGCCCGCGTAGACCAACGGGAGGAACGCCCGGGCCTCGCCGATCTGGGCGCGCAGGTCGAGGTGGCCGTAGATCTCGTTCTGCTCCTCCCGGTCGCGGAACCACACCGGTGCGTTGCTCAGCAGCGCCTCGCCCAGCGGGTTGGAGTCGTCGGCCATCAGCAGCCGGTTGAGCTGCGCGGAGTGCCAGGTGTCGACGGTCTGCGGGATGTAGTTGAGCCGGCCGGCCTCGAAGGCGCGGAGCGGCAGGTCGGCGGCCCGGCTCGGGATGCCGTCGTCGGTGAGCCAGATGCCGGCGCGCAGGCAGCCGAGGTGCTCGACGGCGACGGACTCGACGGCCACCGCGACCTCCACCAGGCTGCGCGCGTTGGAGAGGCTCTGGGAGAGCGCCAGCAGCAGGGCCGAGCGACGGCTGAGCGCCTCGGCCTCCACGGCGGAGCGGTCGGCCAGGGTGCGCATGGTGCGCTGGGAGATCTCGGTCGAGCAGGCTGCCGCGAGGTCGCCGAGCACCTCGAGGCGCTGCTCGCCATGGACGCGGCGTTCACCCCGCTGGAGCGTCCCGCCGGGCGCCACCGCGCCACCCCCCGGGCTCAGGAGCTGGCGGCCACCGTCGCCTGAGGCCCCGCACCCCCGGTGCCGGGCACCCGCGCACGGCCGGCACGGACCGGGCGGCGCGGCAGCTCGAACAGCATGTCGGGGCCCACCCGACGCAGCAGCGCGTGCAGCGCCAGGGCAGCGGTGATGGCCACCGCCGTCAGCAGCACCGGGTACGCCGCCGCCTCGATCGCCGCGAGCCGTCCCGTCCCGATCGGGCTCTGCAGGTGCAGCACCACCCGCACCGACGCCGACGTGTCGCTGGTCACCGCCGGACGAACAGCTCGGTCTCCTCGGTGCGACCGCGCAGCGTGACCCGGTCGTGGGCCCGCCACTGCGCGGCCTCCTGCTCGTCGGCCTCCGCCACGCTCTCGGCGCACGTCAGGACCCGCCCCTCCACGTCCTTCGCGAGCTCGGTCAGGCGTGCCGCGGCGTTCACCGCGTCCCCGATGACGGTGTACTCGAAGCGGGCCCGGGTGCCGACGTTGCCGGCCACGGTCTCCCCCGTGAAGACGCCGACACCGCAGTCGAGGTCGGGGTGCTCGCGGCCGAGGCGCTCGACCATCGCGCGGGCGGCGCGCAGGCCCCGGGTGGCGTGGTCCGGGAGGTCGACGGGTGCCCCGAAGATGGCAAGCACCGCGTCACCCATGAACTTGTTGACCAGGCCGCCCTCCCGGGCGATCTCGTCGACCACCACGTCGAAGAAGCCGTTGAGCAGCTCCACGACCTCGGTCGGCGAGCGATCCGCGGCGATCGTGGTGGAGCCGACCAGGTCGACGAAGAGGACCGTCACGCGCCGGGTCTCCCCGCCGAGCTCCACGTCGCCCGCGGCAGCCGCACGGGCCACCTCCTGGCCGACGTGGCGACCGAAGAGGTCGCGCAGGTGCTCGCGCTCGGCCAGTCCCTCGGCCATGTGGTTGAAGCCGGCCTGCAGCAGCCCGAGCTCGGTCGCGTCGTAGACCGGGACCCGCTGGTCGAGGTCGCCGCGCTGGACGCGTCCCAGGGCCGCCCGGACCGACACCAGCGGCGCCACCACGGCCCGGGCGTTGAGGACGGTCACCAGCAGGCCGAAGACCAGCACCACGGCGGAGATCGCCAGCGCCTCGACGGCCATCCGCTCCGCGGAGACGTCGCCCTGCGCGAGCGCCGAGATCGCGGCGTACCCGAGGCCGACGAGTGGCGCGGCGGTGCCCAGCAACCAGAAGGTCAGCATCCGCCCGCCGACGCCCAGGCCGCGGGGCCGCGACTCGGGGGACCCGGTGAGGGCGCGGGCGGACACCGGACGCAGGAAGAACTCCGCCATCAGGTAGGTCACCGCGCACACGACGGTGCCGCCGATGGCCACGGTCGGCGCCGTGCCGAGGGCACGGGCGGGGGCCAGCCACAGTGCGAGGGTGGTGAACAGCAGCACCCCGCCGAACCACAGCGTGGCCGAGACCGCCGCGAGCTGCAGCGGGACCCGCATCGAGCGGCGCCGGTCCGCGGGCGAAGGCTCTTCCCCCCGCAGTGCCCACCGCAGGCTGCGGAAGGCCACCCGCGTGCCCCACAACACCCCCACGACCAGGGCGAGGCCGACGTAGACCGGGACCGCGATGGCGAGCGCGACCAGCAGGTCGCGCCCACCCCCGGGCTGCGGCACGACGAAGAGGGTGAGGACCACGACCACGCCCGCGCCGATGGCGTGGGTGGCGGTGATGCCGAGGGTCAGGAACACCTGGACCCGGACCCGCAGCCGGCGCAGCGACTGACCCTCCGGGCCGAGCAGCCAGGAGCCGAAGGGTGCACGGGTGCCGGCCACGGCCCGCATTCTGCCCGGTCCGGACCACCTCGGCCCGCGGTTCCCACCCGGGCCCCAAAAGGGTGAGAAGTGTGCAAGGTCTGTAGAGGGTTGCTTAAGGTGATGACACCCCTCGCCGATGGGGGACCCAGACAGCACCCCGCACCACCGCACAGAGAGCGAACGAGGCCATGACCACGAGCCCGCTCGACGACCGCCGCGACGACGCCGGCACCGCCGGCATCGGCGGCACCGCCGGCATCGCCGGCATCGACTTCCCCGAGTCCGGCGACGCGCGCTCGCTGACCGACACCGAGCGTTCGGAGCAGACCACCGCACTGCTGGCCCGCGCCCACGCTCCGGGCGTCAGCGAGACCGAGCGCGAGGCCTGCCTCGAGCGCGTGGTGGAGCTCAACATGCGGGTCGCGGAGGCCGTCGCCCGGCGCTACGCCCGCCGCAGCATCCCGGTGGAGGACCTCACCCAGGTCGCCTACCTCGCCCTGGTCCGCGCCGTCCGGTCCTTCGACCCCTCCCACGAGCGCGACCTGCTCGCCTACGCCGTCCCGTCGATGACCGGCGAGATCCGGCGCCACTTCCGCGACCACTCCTGGACCATCCGGCCGCCGCGCGAGGTGCAGCGGGCCCACACCCGCCTGGTACGCTCCGGCGTCGCCCTCGACCGCGTGGACGACACGTCGGTGACGGCGCTGGCCGCCGAGGTCGAGGAGTCCGTCGAGGTCGTCCGCGAGGCCCTGCTCGCCCGCTCCTGCTTCTCCCTGGTCTCCCTCGACTCACCCGTGGGCGGGGAGTCCGACGGAGAGGCCGGCCCGGTCCGCGACGTCGCCGACCCCGAGACGCAGGAGTCGATGGAGCGCACCGAGGCGCGCCTGCTCGTGCGCCCCCTGCTGGCCACGCTGACGCCGCGCGACCGCGACCTGCTCCGGCTGCGCTTCGGCCAGGAGCTCTCCCAGCGCGAGATCGGGCTGGAGCTCGGGATGAGCCAGATCCAGGTCTCCCGCTGCCTGCAGCGGCTGCTGCTCCAGCTGCGCGGCGCCCTCGCCGACGCGGCGTAGTCGCGCGTCGTCGCCCGCAGGTCAGCAGCGTCGGCGGCTGGCCCGCAGAGCGCACGCCGCCGAGCCGCCTCGAGCTCGGGACTCAGCCGAGGTCGGTGTCGTCGCGCCCCATGTCGGCGTCCAGCTCGCGGGTGTCCCACCCGGGCTCGGGGCGCGGCGGGAGGTCGGCGCGTGCGGCCGCCTGGTGCATGCCCACGCGCTCCATCCAGCTCAGGCCGGGCGACCACGCCGAGCGCATCGAGATGCGCCCGTCGGCCTCCATCACCTTCATCAGGACGACCGCCCCCAGGACCAGCTCGCCCTCCTCGGGGCGGTGCTCCACGCCCAGGGAGTCGATCAGCCTGCCGAGAGGCTGCGGGTCCGACATGGCCTCGCCCTTCGTCTGGGGTCAGGTGTGCGATGCTCCGTCACCGAGCATGGTGTGCGGCGGGACGACTTCGGTCGAGTGTACGCCGCTCGTGCAATGTTCGTATAACGTCAAAGGGGTGGTCGTCCCGCCCGACGACCGCTCGACTGGGGGTGTCACCGGGCATGAGCAGCGGACCGGCGCAGCGTTGGCGCATCGGCGTGCTGGCCACCCGCGTGGGAGTCAGCGAGACGCTGCTGCGCGCCTGGGAGGTGCGCTACGGACTCCTCAGCCCCCAGCGCACCCAGGCCGGCTACCGCCTCTACGGGCCCGAGGACGAGCGCCGGGCGATCGCCATGCAGCGCGCCCGCGAGCGCGGCGTCCCGGCGAGCCAGGCGGCCGCGGAGATCCTGGCCAACGAGCGCACCTGGACCGAGGGTCAGGAGGAGGCGGTCGACGGCACCGCGTCAGCCGACGGCTCGCTCGACGTGGTGCGTGCGCTCGCCGAGCTCGAGGCGGCGATGCTCGCCTACGACGTCGGCTCCATGCACGAGGTGCTCGACCGCCTCCTGCGCACCGTGTCGGTCGAGAGCGCCATCCGCGACGTCCTGCTGCCCTTCATGGCCCACGTGGGACGCGGGTGGGAGGCCGGTGACTTCGACGTCGCCGACGAGCACTTCGCCAGCGACCTGGTCCGCGGCCGCCTCGCCGCCCTCGCGGTCGGTCCCGGCACCCGCACCGGCCCGACCGTGCTGCTCGCCTGCCCGCCCGAGGAGTCCCACGACATCGCACTGAAGGCCTTCGAGGTCGTCCTGCAGCGCGCCGGGTGGCGCACCAGGTTCCTGGGGCCCAACAGTCCGCTCGCGTCGGTCGGCGCCGCGATGGACGTGATCGCCCCCGACGTCGTGGTGCTGGCCGGCGCCACCCCGC
>LULN01000767.1_pt1 | contig 15781 bp, 16 predicted proteins | sample 728131 | NCBI WGS metagenome assembly LULN01 (sample SAMN03860288, study PRJNA289734) | marine metagenome | biome: seawater column; feature: ocean; material: water; isolation source: Red Sea water column Station 149 - depth 100m | place: Saudi Arabia: Red Sea | collected 2011-10-15 | depth 100 m
GTTGTTGTCCTCGAAGCAGGTGCCCGACTCCGGCCGGGTGTGCTCGTGCCGGAAGCCCAGGGTGTGCCCGAGCTCGTGGGCCATGATGTTGGACGGGCTCCAGGACCCCGAGGTCCAGATCGAGTCGTCGACCAGCACGTTGCGCGAGCGCTTGGGGGTGCTGGGGAAGAACGCGCGGGCGATGTACTGGGTGGTCCTCACCGGCTCCACCGAGAACAGCACGCTGTTGTTGCGGGTGGTGCAGCTGGAGTCCTGGCTGGGGACGTGCACGAAGTCGATCGCCGACGAGGCGGCCTCCCACTGCCCGGCGCCGCTGGCCATCGCGCTGACCATCGCGGAGTAGTCGGATCCGAACTTGGTCGAGACGCAGTAGGTGAGGTTCCCGACCTGGGAGGCGCTCCACTTGTCGTCCTTGCCGGAGACCGTGTTGACGATGAGGCCGTCCTCCATGGGCCGGCCGGTGTGCTTGTCCCCCACCATGTCGTCGTAGAACTGCCGCAGCTTGCCGCTGTCGGACACCGGCTCGTCGCCGTTGACGACGTACTGCCCGTCGGTGTCGACGAAGGTGGACTCGCGGAACTGCTGGTAGGTCGGCACGGACGAGGAGTCCTCGGTGGCGGCGCTGGCGGTGGTGGCGCCGAGCATCGAGCAGCCGAGCGAGACGGCGAGGGCGGCTGTGGCCGCCAGGGCGCCGGTGGTGCGGTGCGACATGGGGTGCTTCCTCCCGAGTGGTGGATGGGTGCGAGCGAGTGAACCCGCGATCCCCCCGGGCCGACCAGGGTCGAGGTGGGTCAGGTTCTTGCACTGCGAGAAGATGAGCCAGGATGGCGCGGTGCGCATCGCCACCTGGAACGTCAACTCCCTCCGCACCCGCATCGACCGCGTCGAGGCCTTCCTCGACCGCCACGACGTCGACGTGCTCGCCGTGCAGGAGACCAAGGCCCGCGAGGAGCAGCTGCCGTTGATGGGGCTGCAGTCACGGGGGTACGACGTCGCCGCCGTCGGCTACAACCAGTGGAACGGCGTCGCGCTGATCAGCCGCGTCGGCCTCGAGGACGTCACCGTCGGCTTCCCGGACATGCCCGGCTTCGGCGACCCGGTCGCTGCGGAGGCACGCGCCCTCGGGGCGACCTGTGGCGGCGTACGCATCTGGAGCCTCTACGTCCCCAACGGCCGCAAGCCCGACGACCCGCACTACGTCTACAAGCTCGACTGGCTCGCCCGGTTGCGTACGGCGGCGGCCGGCTGGCTCGACGCCCCGCCCGAGCGTGCTGCCTTCCAGGGCTTCCTCGACGACGGCTGGGCCGAGGTCACCCGCGAGCACGCCCCCGGCTACACCTACTGGGACTACTACCGCCAGCGCTTCGAGCGCGACCGCGGCCTGAAGATCGACTTCGTCCTCGGCTCCCCCGCCCTGGCGCAGCGCGTCACCGGCGCCTTCATCGACCGCGACGAGCGCGACCCCGCCCAGGGCTCCGGCGCCCCCTCTGACCACGCCCCGGTCGTGGTCGACCTCGCCTGACCCGCGGACTCACCCGCGCGTCGGGAGTCGACTGTCGGCGCTCGCCGTCACCCTGGTCGCATGAGCCTCTCCACCACCCTCGCGCTGCTGCTGGTGCTGCTCGTCGGCCTCGGCCTCGGTCTCGCGCTCGGCCTGGCCCTGGGCGTGCTGCGACGCTCCCCTCTCGGCGGCGCCCTGGGCGCCGGTCCCGGCGGAGAGGCGCGGGACACCGAGGTGCTCGAGGGGCTCGACCGGCTCCACGACACCCTGCGCGACCTCGAGCATGCCCGAGTCTCCTGGCAGGGCCAGCTGCACCAGCAGGTCGACGACGTACGCCGCTCGGCCGACGGCCTGCGCCGCGAGACCCACCAGCTGACGACCGCGCTGCGCCGCCCCCAGGTGCGGGGACGCTGGGGCGAGCTCCACCTGCGCCGCACCGTCGAGCTGGCCGGACTGGTGGACCGCTGCGACTTCTCCGAGCAGGTGCGCCTCGACGACGGTGCCCAGCGCCCCGACCTGGTCGTGCACCTGGCCGGGGGCCGCGATGTCGTGGTCGACGCGAAGGTGCCGCTCGACGCGTTCCTCGACGCGGCTGCGGCTGCCGACGACGCCGAGCGCGACCACCACCTCCCCCGGCACGCCCGCCAGGTGCGCACCCACGTCGACCAGCTCGGGTCGAAGGCCTACTGGAAGGCGCTGGAGGGAGCACCGGAGTTCGTGGTGCTGTTCGTGCCGGCCGAGTCGTTCCTCTCCGCCGCACTGGAGGCCGACCCGACCCTGCTCGAGCACGCCGCCGGCCGCCAGGTCGTGCTCGCCTCCCCCACCACCCTCATCGCGCTGCTGCGCACCGTGGCGCAGGGCTGGCAGCACGAGGCGCTGGCCGAGCAGGCCCGCGCGATCCACCGGCTCGGCGTCGACCTGCACCAGCGGCTGCAGGTCCTCGACCGGCACCTCGACAACGTCGGCCGCTCCCTCAACGCCGCGGTCGGCCACTACAACCAGGCGATGGGCTCCCTGGAGTCACGCGTGCTGGTCTCGGCACGCCGCTTCACCGAGCTGTCGGTCACCGACGAGGACCTGCCTGCTCCGCGGACCGTCGAGCTCCGAGCCGTCGAGCGGTCCTTCGAGCGCGAGGATCAGTCGGTCGAGCGGGACCGGTCGACGGGCTGAGTCAGGTCGGCGTCCACCTCGCCGGGTCTCGAGGTTCGTCGCTGGCGCTCCTCACACCTCGACCAGCGGAGAGCGCGTCCCTCGCGGGCGGCTGCTCACTCACTCGAAGCGGGAGGTGTCCCCGGCTCCGTGCCGCAGCACCTCGGGAGCACCGTCGGAGAAGTCGACGACCGTCGTCGGCTCGGCGGGGGTCTCGCCGGCCTCGATGACGATGTCGACCTGGTGCTCGAGGTCCTCCTTGATCTCCCACCCCATCGTACGGGGCTCGGTCTCCCCGGGCAGGATCAGCGAGCTCGACAGCAGCGGCTCACCGAGCTCGGCGAGGATCGCGGACACGACGCGGTGGTCGGGGATGCGCACGCCGACGGTCTTCTTCTTCGGGTGCAGCAGCCGCCGCGGCACCTCGGGCGTGCCGGGCAGGATGAACGTGTAGGGACCCGGCGTGCACGAGCGGATCGTGCGGAAGGCCGCGTTGTCGACGTGCACCAGCTGGCCGAGCTGACCGAAGTCGGCGCAGACCCGGGTGAAGTGGTGCCGGTCGTCGAGGCCGCGGATCCTCAGGATCCGGTCGCGGCCGTCACGGTTGCCGACCCGGCACCCCAGCGCGTAGCCGGAGTCGGTCGGGTAGGCGATCAGGGCGTCGTCGTCGCGCAGCGCCGCCACGACCTGACCGACAAGGCGGGGCTGCGGGTCGACGGGGTGGAGGTCGAGGTAGCGGGCCATGGGGCGTCCTGGGCTTCGGTGGGGTTCAGCCCTGGGCGGCCGCGGCGGCGGCCTTCAGGTCGCGGCGCAGCTCCTTGGGCAGGGCGAAGATGAGCGACTCCTCGGCGCTCTGCACGGCCTTGGCGTCGGGGTAGCCGCGCTCGGCGAGGAACTCCAGCACGCCCTGGACCAGCGCCTCCGGCACGCTCGCGCCCGAGGTCACCGAGACGGTGCGGACGCCGTCGAGCCAGGCCTCGTCGATCTCGGACGCGTCGTCGACGCGGTACGACGACTTCGCCCCCGCCTCGAGGGCGACCTCGACCAGGCGCACGGAGTTGGAGGAGTTGCCGGAACCGACGACGATCACCAGGTCGGCGTCCTTGGCGATCTCCTTGACCGCGAGCTGACGGTTCTGGGTGGCGTAGCAGATGTCGTCGCTGGGCGGGTCGAGCAGCAGCGGGAACCGCTCGCGGATCGCCGCGACCGTCTCCAGCGTCTCGTCGACCGACAGCGTGGTCTGGGAGAGCCAGGCGACCTTCGCGGGGTCGCGGACCTCGATCTTGTCGACGTCCCACGGGCCCTCGACGAGCTGGATGTGCTCGGGGGCCTCGCCCGCGGTGCCCTCGACCTCCTCGTGCCCGGCGTGGCCGATCAGCAGGATGTCGTAGTCGTCGTTGGCGAACCGCTTCGCCTCGTGGTGGACCTTGGTCACCAGCGGGCAGGTGGCGTCGATGGTCTTCAGCTCGCGCTCGGCGGCCTGGGCGTGCACGGCCGGGCTGACACCGTGGGCGGAGAACACGACGGTCTCACCGGCGGGCACCTCGTCGAGCTCCTCGACGAAGATCGCGCCACGCGCCTCGAGGTCAGCCACGACGTGCTTGTTGTGGACGATCTGCTTGCGGACGTAGACCGGTGCGCCGTAGAGGTCCAGCGCCTGCTCGACGGTCACCACGGCGCGGTCGACGCCAGCGCAGTAGCCGCGCGGGGCGGCCAGCAGCACGGCCTTGTCGGCCTCGTCGGGGGTCAGCACCGGGGGCATGCCCATGTCGGTCGTCATGCCTGCCATCGTACGGGCGTCGGCGCACTCCTCTAACCTCGCCGCATGGCACTGGAGACCTCCCCCACCGCGCCGGTCGCGGTGCGCACGGTCGCCAACGCCATCGGCGGATGGATCGACCGCCTGGGAGCGGTCTGGGTCGAGGGCCAGGTGGCCCAGCTCAACCGCCGCCCCGGCATGGCCACGGTGTTCCTCACCCTGCGCGACACCGTCGCCGACATCTCGGTCACCGTCACCGTCGCCCGCACCTACGTCGACTCCCTGCCCACCCCGCTGGTCGAGGGCGCGAGCATCGTGGTGCACGCCAAGCCCTCCTACTACGCCAACCGCGGCACCCTCTCGCTGCAGGCCCGCGAGATCCGGATGGTCGGCCTCGGTGAGCTGCTGGCCCGTCTCGAGCAGCGCCGCCAGCTGCTCGCCGCGGAGGGCCTCTTCGCCGCCGACCGCAAGCGCGACCTGCCGTTCCTCCCCCAGCGGGTCGGGCTGGTCACCTCGCCGGGCAGCGCCGCCGAGCGCGACGTCCTGGAGAACGCACGCCGCCGCTGGCCCGCGGTCGAGTTCGAGGTCGTCGGTGCCTCCATGCAGGGCCCCCGCTGCGCCGGGGAGGTCATCGAGGCCCTCGAGCGGCTCGACCGCCATCCCGAGGTCGACGTCGTCGTCGTGGCCCGCGGCGGCGGCTCGGTGGAGGACCTGCTCTCCTTCTCCGACGAGGGCCTGGTGCGCGTCGTGTTCGCGATGACCACCCCCGTCGTCTCCGCGATCGGCCACGAGCAGGACGCCCCGCTGCTCGACCTGGTCGCCGACGTGCGCGCCTCCACCCCCACCGACGCCGCCAAGCTGGTCGTGCCCGACGTCGCCGAGGAGCTGCGCGGCGTCGAGTGGGCCCAGGAGCGGCTGCGCACCCTGGTCCGCTCCCACCTCGACCGCGAGCAGCACCTCCTCGACGGCCTCCGCTCGCGCCCCGCCCTCGCCGACCCGCGCAGCCTGGTGGCCCAGCGCGTCGACGAGCTGCGGCTGCTGCGCGAGCGCGCGCGGCGTACCTTGAGTCCACCTCGTATGAAGAGGCACGCGAGGAGCTGGTCGACGTGGTGCGCCGCCTCGAGGCCGGCGGCACCACGTTGGAGGAGTCGCTGGCGCTCTGGGAGCGCGGCGAGCAGCTGGCGCAGGTCTGCCAGCGCTGGCTCGACGGCGCCCGGGAGCGACTCGACAAGGTCCTCGAGGCCGACGCCGACTGACGGGAACGACCCGGGGCAGTTCCCCGACCGCGTCAGCCGACGGTGAGCAGCGAGCCGACGACCTCGCGCAGCTGGTCGTCGGAGGCGGAGCCGTAGACGAGCGTGATGACCGGGTCGCGCCGCTGGTCGCCGACGCGGACGTACGCCGTGTCACCGCCCTCGTCTCCGAACACCTGCCACGTCGCCGACCCACCGTCGCCGTCGGTCAGCTCGACGGAACCCTCCTCGGTCGCGGCGTCGTCGACGAGCCGCGCGAGCACCTCCTCGAGGTCCTCACGACCGTGGTAGACGCCCACGAACCGCTCGTCCTCGGTGAGCATCGCCAGCGAGAAGGACGGGTCGGCGGGGTCGTAGGCGAGGTTGTTGACGCGCCAGCCCTCCGGGAGGGTCTCGGGGTAGGCCAGCGCGGCACCGCTGTCGGCGAGGGCTGCCATGGAGGCGTCGTAGTCGATCGGGGTGGGCTCGAACTCCGCGTCGTCGCGGAAGAGCCCCAAGGCCAGCCAGACCAGCACGACGGCCACGACCATGACGATCATGGCGCCCACCAGGCCACCGAAGGAGCGGTTGTAGCCACCGGGACGGTTGGCGGCAGGACTCGTCTGGCTCACGCCGCCATGATCACAGGTGGCCGGTAGGCGCGGTCAGCCAGCCATCACGAAGCCGCAGATGCGGGTGACTTCTGGCCGATCCATCCGCGGATGCGGCATGCTGGACGCGTGACGACGTACCGGATCGCGGAGGCCGCCGAGCTCCTCGGGGTCAGCGACGACACCCTGCGCCGCTGGGTGGACGCCGGGCGGCTCCGGGCCGAGCAGGAGGAGGGGCGCACCGTCGTGCCCGGCGCGGCGCTGGCCGCCTTCGCCGCGGACCTCGCCGGCACGCCCGACCCCGGCCGGTCCGCGGCCGTCAGCGCCCGCAACCGGCTCGTCGGCATCGTCACCGCGGTCAAGAAGGACACCGTGATGGCGCAGGTAGACATGGTCTGCGGTCCCTACCGACTGGTGCGCCCGCCGACGTGCTGGCCACGGCCGACGCCCGCACCATGGAGCTCGCCTCCGACGCGGTGTCGGGCGCCCCCCGGACGTTCGCGAGCAACAGCCTGGTCCTCGTCGCGCCCGCCGACGGTCGGGCCGGGGTCGACGGGTTCGACGACGTGGCCAGCGGCCGGGCGGCGTACGTCGCCTGCGTCGAGACCGCCCCCTGCGGCGCCCTCTGGTCGGCGCTGGCCGACGTGCAGCAGGTCGAGGCCGAGCCGGTCAGCCTCGAGGTCGACGTCAAGGCGGTGCTCGCCAGGGTCGTGGCCGACGAGGCCGACGCCGGCATCGTCTACGCCACCGACGCGGTGAGCGCCGGCGAGGACGTCGTCACCTTCCCGATCCCCGGGGCGGAGGCCCTCACCACGTCCTACCCGATCGCGGTCCTGGAGCAGGCCCGCGAGCCCGACCTGGCGCAGCAGTTCGTCGACCTCGTGCTGTCCGCGGCAGGGCGCGACGTCCTCGACGCGGCAGGGTTCTCGCTGCCGTGAGCACCACCCCCACGCGTACGCCGGCGCGCGCACCCTCCCTCGGCAGGCCACCGCTCCTCCTCCTGGTCCCGGGGTCGGTCGGCGCGGCGCTGCTCGTGGTGCCGCTGGTCGCCCTGGTGCTGGACACCCCGTGGTCCGACCTCGGTGCCCAGCTGGCCGACCCCGCGGTGCGCGACGCGCTGTGGCTCTCGGGGCTGACGTCCGCGCTGACCGTCGTGCTGTGCGTGCTGCTGGGGACACCGCTGGCGTGGCTGCTGGCACGGGTGGAGTTCCCGGGGCGCCGCCTGCTGCGCGGGCTGGTCGCCGTGCCGCTCTGGACCATCCCCTACACGACCACCGCGGTGGTGCTGGCGCACACGTTCGTCTCGCTGCCGTTCTTCGTGCTCAGCGTCGAGGGGGCGCTGCGGACCGCCGGGGAGCGGTTCGACGTCGTCGCCGCCACCCTGGGCGCGGACCGCTGGACGACGTTCCGCCGGGTGACGCTGCCGCTCGCCCTGCCCGGTGTGCTGGCCGGCTGCGTGCTGGCCTGGGCGCGCAGCCTGGGCGAGTTCGGCGCGACCATCACCTTCGCCGGCAACTTCCCCGGCACCACGCAGACGATGCCGTCGCTGATCTACACCACGCTGCAGGCCGACCCGGCGGCCGCCCGCACCCTGTCGATGCTGCTGTTGGTCGTCTCGATCGGGGTGCTCGTCGGGCTGCGCCGTCGCTGGCTGGTGCCGTCGTGACCGGGCTCTCCCTCGACGTCGAGGTCCCGGGCCGGCTGAGCGCCGCCCTCGACGCCGCATCAGGGGACGTCGCGCTCCCCCGCTGCCCGTCCGCGACCGCGGTGTCGGGCTGGTCCCCCAGGACCGCTCGCTCTTCCCGCACCTCACCGCGCTCGAGAACGTCGCCTTCGGCCTCCGCGCCCGCGGCGAGCGCCCCGCCACCGCACGGGTCCGCGCCCAGGAGTGGCTGGACCGGGTCGGGGGCGGCGACCTCGGCCGCCGACGGCCCCACGCGCTCTCGGGCGGACAGGCGCAGCGGGTCGCCCTCGCCCGCGCGCTCGTCACCGACCCCGCCGTGCTGCTGCTGGACGAGCCGTTCGGGGGGCTCGACGTGGGCGTGGCGACCTCGTTGCGGATCGCGCTGGCCGAGCACCTGGCGTCGTACTCCGGGGTGACGCTGCTGGTCACCCACGACGCCCTCGACGCCCTCACCCTCGCCGACCGGGTCGTGGTGATCGACGAGGGGCGGATCGCCCAGACCGGCACCCCTCACGAGGTCGCGGCCCGCCCGCGCACCGAGCACGTGGCCCGGCTGGTCGGCCTCAACGTCGTGCCCGACGGCGACGTACGCCGCAGCTTCCCGCCCAGCGCCGTCACCGTCTCCCTGGCCCGCCCGGAGGGCTCCGCGCGGCTCACCTGGCGCGGCCGCGTGGCCGGCACGACCCCGCACGGCGACGCGCTGCGCCTGCTGGTCGCCACCGAGGACGGGCCCGAGCTGCTGGCCGACGTCACGCCCGCCGCGGCCGTGGACCTCGGACTGACCGCGGGTCGAGAGGTCTGGCTGACCGTGAAGGCGACCGCGACGACGACCGATAGCATGCGCCCATGAGCGAGCCCGACGGCCTCCAGGTCGCCCCGCAGTCCCCTGACCGCAACCTCGCGCTGGAGCTGGTGCGCGTCACCGAAGCAGCCGCCATGGCCGCCGGGCGGTGGGTCGGCCGCGGCGACAAGAACGGCGCCGACGGCGTGGCCGTCAACGCGATGCGGGTGCTCATCTCGACCATCGGCATGCGCGGCACCGTCGTCATCGGCGAAGGCGAGAAGGACAACGCCCCGATGCTCTACAACGGCGAGGAGGTCGGTGACGGCACCGGTCCCGAGTGCGACGTCGCCGTCGACCCCATCGACGGGACCACCCTGACCGCCAAGGGCATGACCAACGCCGTGTCGGTGCTGGCGGTCTCGCCGCGGGGCTCGATGTACGACCCCTCGGCCGTGTTCTACATGGAGAAGCTCGTCACCGGCCCCGAGGCCGCCGACGTGGTCGACATCCGCGCCTCGGTCGCCGAGAACATCTCCGCCGTGGCCAAGGCCAAGGGCAAGCGCCCCGAGGACGTCAAGGTCGTCCTGCTCGACCGTCCCCGCCACGAGCAGTTGGCCGAGGAGATCCGCGAGACCGGCGCGATGATCAAGTTCATCACCGACGGCGACGTCGCCGGCGCCATCATGGCCGCCCGCCCCGACACCGGCGTCGACCTGCTGCTCGGCATCGGCGGCACCCCCGAGGGCATCATCACCGCCTGCGCGATGAAGTCCATGGGCGGTGTCATCCAGGGTCGCCTGTGGCCCACCGACGACGAGGAGCGCCAGCGCGCCATCGACGCCGGCCACGACCTCGACGCCGTGCTCGACACCGACACCCTGGTCACCGGCGACGACTGCTTCTTCGTCGCCACCGGCATCACCGACGGCGAGCTGCTCGAGGGCGTGCGCTACAGCGCCAACTCCGTCAGCACCCACAGCCTGGTGATGCGCTCGCGCAGCGGCACGATCCGCACCATCCGCTCCGAGCACAAGCTCTCCAAGCTCCGCGCGTACTCCGCGGTCGACTTCGACCACTGATCCGCTCCCCCCGGGGGCTTCACGTCGGTCACGCCCGGGCTTGTCGGCTGGCCGACAAACCCGGCCGGCTGGACGACAGCCCGGCTCGGCCGGCTCGGCGTCAGGCGGTGGCGACCCGGAGCGAGGAGGCGGCAGCGGCGGCGCCCTCGCGGTGGGTGCGCAGCGCGGAGAGGACCTCGTCGCTGACGCGGGGGTCGACGGCCATCCCGATGTGGGAGGCCCTCACCTCGACGTGGGCGGCGGCGGGGTCCAGGCAGGCGCGCCAGTCGACGATGCCGTCGTTGCGGGAGTAGATCGCGGTGAACGAGACGTCGGAGGGCAGCGGGACCTGGCTCTCCTGGAAGGACTCCAGCGCGCACTCGCCGCCGACGCAGGTCTCGTTCATGACGCCGCTGACGCCGACCTTGGACATCGCGACCAGGCCGAGCACGAACATCGTGAGCGAGCGGTGGTGGGCGCCGGGGGCCAGCACCGGGCTGCCCATGGTGACGATGCCGCTGACCAGGTCGGGACGGCGCGCGGCCAGGCCGCGGGCGAGCATGCCGCCCAGGCTGTGGCCGACGACCTGCACGCGCTGCTCGCGGCGCGCGACGATGGCCTCCAGCCGAGACTCCAGCATCTCGGCGGTGTCGAGGGTGCAGCCCATGTTGGCCACGGGGATCCCGGCGCGGTAGGTGCGGTGGCCCTCGCGGCGCAGCTGCCGCGACAGCCCGGCCAGGGTGTAGTCGCCGGCCATGAAACCGGGCACGAGCAGGACCGGGTCGGCGTCACGGGCCGGGGCGCTGCCGGCGTACGGCGTGCGCGTGCGGGCCGCGGAGAGCCCACGGACCGCGTGACGCGAGGCCTCCCCCACCAGGCGTCCCTCGTGCAGCATCCGCACCAGCGGCGGACGACGGAACTCGTCGGGCAGCAGGAAGGACGCGACCGGGTTCTTGTTCACCCTTCAACATTACGACGACGTAACACCTCCTGTGAGGTGAGACACGAAGAAACGGACGCCGGTGGTCCACAGATGGTCCGTACGGTCTACTGGCCGCATGACCCATCTGGTCACCGACCTGCTCCGCGCGCCCGTCAGCACCGGCGTCGAGCTGTGCTACCAGACCTTCGGCGACCCCGACGGTGAGCCACTCCTGCTCGTCATGGGCCTCGGCGGGCCACTGACCTGGTGGGACGACGCACTGTGCCTGCGGCTGGCCGACGAGGGCTTCCACGTCATCCGCTTCGACAACCGCGACGCCGGCCGGTCGAGCCGGATGCGCGGGAAGGTCACCCGCGCCACGCTGGTGCGTGCCTTCGCCGGGCTGCCGGTGCGCGCGCCGTACTCCCTCGACGACATGGCCGCCGACGGCTTCGGCCTGCTCGACCACCTCGGCATCGAGTCGGCGCACGTCGCCGGCATCTCGATGGGCGGCATGATCGTGCAGACGATGGCGCTGGCGGACCCGCGCCGGGTCCGCTCGATGACCTCGATCATGTCGACGACGGGGCGACGGACCGTCGGCTGGCAGCACCCCTCACTGCTGCCGCCGCTGCTCACCGGGGGCCGCACCGGCAAGGAGGCGTACGTCGCCCAGAGCACGCGGATGTGGTCGCTGCTCGGCTCCCCGGCCTACCCGGTCACCGAGGAGGACAACCGGGTCCGCGCCGCGGAGACCTGGGACCACGGGGTCAGCGCCGCCGGGACGCTGCGGCAGATGGTCGCGATCCTCACCCAGCCCGACCGCGAGCCGCGGCTGCGCGGGGTGCGGGTGCCGAGCCTGGTCGTGCACGGCCTGGCGGACAAGATGGTGCACGTCTCCGGCGGCCGGGCGACCGCTGCCGCGATCCCCGGCGCCGAGCTGGTGCTGGTCGACGGCATGGGCCACGACCTGCCCGAGGAGCTCTTCGACACCTTCACTGCCGCCATCCGGCGTACGGCCGACCGGGCCTGAGCGCACCCGACCAAGCCCCGCCGCGACGACGGACGAGCCGGCACGGAGCCCCCAGGAGGGCCCCGCACCGGCTCGGCGCGCTGGGTGCGACCGGATCAGTCGGAGAGCCGCTCCCCGGTGTCGGTGTCGAAGACGTGCACGTGCTGGGGGTCGGTGGAGACGTGGAAGACCTCGCCCTTGCGGACGTGGTCGCGACCGCTGGTGCGCACGATGAGCGCCGACGGGGTGCCCTCGACGTCGCTGGTGCCGTAGAGGTAGGCGTCGGCGCCGAGCTCCTCGACGACCGTGGTCTTCACCGGCAGGCCCTGGCCGGAGTCGACCATCCGCCAGTTCTCCGGGCGCACCCCGATGGTGATGTTGCCCTTCATCTTCGCAGCGGCGGCGGGGCCTTGCCGTCCTTGGCGACGGCCTCGATGAGGTTCATCTGCGGCGAGCCGATGAAGCCGGCGACGAAGAGGTTGGCCGGCTTGTCGTAGAGCTTCAGCGGGGTGTCGACCTGCTGCAGGACGCCCAGCTTCATGACCGCGACACGGTCGCCCATCGTCATGGCCTCGACCTGGTCGTGGGTGACGTAGACGGTCGTGATGCCGAGGTCCTGCTGGAGCTTGGCGATGTCGGTGCGGGTCTGCACGCGCATCTTGGCGTCGAGGTTCGACAGGGGCTCGTCCATGCAGAAGACCTGCGGCTGCCGGACGATCGCGCGGCCCATCGCGACACGTTGGCGCTGACCGCCCGAGAGCGCCTTCGGCTTGCGGTCGAGGTACTCGGTGAGCCCGAGCATCTGCGCGGCCTCCTGCACACGCTTGTTGCGCTCCTCCACGGGCATCTTCGCCATCTTCAGCGCGAAGCCCATGTTCTCCGCGACGCTCATGTGCGGGTAGAGGGCGTAGTTCTGGAAGACCATCGCGATGTCGCGGTCCTTGGGCGGGAGGTGGGTGATGTCGCGGTCACCGATCCTGATGGTGCCCGAGTTCACCTCCTCCAGGCCCGCGAGCATGCGCAGGGTCGTGGACTTGCCGCAGCCGGAGGGGCCGACGAGCACCATGAACTCGCCGTCGTTGATCTCCAGGTCGATGCCCGGCACGGCCGGGGTGTCCGACCCCGGGTACCAGCGCTGGGCCTTCTCGAAACTCACAGACGCCATTGATTCCCATCTCCTTCACCGGCAGGCACGTGCCGGACGATCCGTCGTGAAGTGACGCCGGTCACCCTAGCCTACGCGTAAGCGCTTGCACAGGGCGTACGCGCGTACGTCGGTGCCGACCGCAGTCGTGCGGCACGGCCAGGACGCAGGGTCAGTCCAGCTCGCGCCGTGCGCCGTCCTCCGCGGCACCCCCGGGACCGATCGCGTGCTTGCGCTCCACCGCGACGGCTCCCCAGAAGGCGACGCCGCGCACGCGCACGCGTCGCGTCGGGATGCCGGGCGCCTGGTCGACCAGACCGGACGGCCCCGCGAAGCCGCCCATGATGCCGATGCCCTCCATCACGACCTCGGTGTCGGGGTCGACGACGATCTGCACCCCGCCCATCACCGCGTAGGCGCTGATCACCGGCACCCCCTCGGGCCACCGTGCCTGCCGCAGGTCCAGCTGTGCGCCGGCCATGCAGACCCCGACGGTCAGCTGGTCGGTCAGGTCCCAGGTGCCCTTGCGCTCGACGGCGCCCCACATCGCGAACGCCCGCCTGGTCCCGCTCACGCCGGACACCTCACGCGCAGGGGGCTGCGGGGCCGACACCGGGACGGGGGTCGACCCGGAGGGCAGGTCGGCGGTCAGCGGCAGCAGCTCGGCGTACGTGCGCGCGGCGTACGCCGCCTCGAGGCGTTGCTCGAGCTCCTCCCAGTCCAGGCGCCCCTCCCCCGCCGCCTCGCGCAGCACCTCCGAGACCTGGTGCCGGTCGGCGTCGGAGATCCTCATCCGGGCCTGCTCCTCCTCCATGGACCTCACCCTAGGGCCGGGGCCCCGCGGTGGGACCAGGACGCCGGCCTCAGCCGGCCGGCTCCTCGACGTAGACGCTCGCACCCAGCTCCAGGAACTCCTCGCTCTTGGCGCGGAACGCCGCACGGACGTCCTGGCTGATCCGCATCGAGCAGAACTTCGGGCCGCACATGGAGCAGAAGTGCGCCGTCTTCGCCGCTTCCGCGGGCAGCGTCTCGTCGTGGTAGGCCTGCGCCAGCGGCGGGTCGAGGGAGAGCGCGAACTGGTCGTGCCAGCGGAACTCGAACCGCGCCCGCGACAGGGCGTCGTCCCACTCGCGGGCACCCGGGTGCCCCTTGGCGACGTCGGCGGCGTGCGCGGCGAGCTTGTAGGTGACCACCCCGGTGCGCACGTCGTCGCGGTCCGGCAGGCCCAGGTGCTCCTTGGGCGTCACGTAGCAGAGCATCGCGGTGCCGTGCTGGGCGATCGTGGCGGCACCGATCGCGGAGGTGATGTGGTCGTAGCCGGGCGCGACGTCGGTCGCCAGCGGGCCCAGGGTGTAGAAGGGCGCGCCGTGGCACCACTCCTGCTCGAGGCGGACGTTCTCGGGCACCAGGTCGAGCGGGACGTGGCCGGGGCCCTCGACCATCACCTGCACGCCTCGCTCCCACGCGCGCAGGGTGAGGTCGCCGAGGGTCCGCAGCTCGGCCAGCTGGGCCTCGTCGTTGGCGTCGGCCAGGCAGCCGGGACGCAGGCCGTCGCCGAGGGAGTAGGCGACGTCGTAGGCCGCCAGGATCTCGCTGAGCTCGTCGAAGTGGGTGTAGAGGAAGTTCTCCTCGTGGTGGGCCAGGCACCAGCCGGCCATGATCGACCCGCCGCGCGAGACGATCCCGGTGACCCGCTCGACGGTGAGCGGGACGTGGCGCAGCAGCACCCCGGCGTGCACGGTCATGTAGTCGACCCCCTGCTCGCACTGCTCGAGCACGGTCTCGCGGTAGACCTCCCACGACAGCCGCGAGGCGTCGCCGCCGACCTTCTCCAGCGCCTGGTAGATCGGCACGGTGCCGATCGGCACGGGCGAGGAGCGCAGCACGGCCTCGCGGGTCTCGTGGATGCCGGGACCGGTCGAGAGGTCCATGACGGTGTCAGCCCCCCAGCGCACCGCCCACCGCAGCTTCTCGACCTCGCCGGCGGTGTCGGAGGTGACCGCGCTGGTGCCGATGTTGGCGTTGATCTTCACCAGGAACCGCCGACCGATGACCATCGGCTCGAGCTCGGTGTGCCGGGTGTTGGCGGGGATGATGGCGCGTCCGGCGGCGATCTCGCTGCGCACCAGCTCGGGGTCGCAGCCCTCACGCGCCGCGGCGTAGCGCATCTCCTCCGTGACCACACCGGCGCGGGCGAGCGCGAGCTGGGTGACCGGGCCACCCTCTCGACGGGCGATCCACTGCTCACGCAGTGGCGGCAGGGACCCGTCCGGGCGGGGGTCCGGGCCGGAGGTGCAGTAGCGGTCGAAGGTCTCCCCGTTGGTCAGGTCGACGCGGGTCACGGGGACGGCCAGGCCGTCGTGGTCGACGAGCACGCGGCGGTGGGCCGGGTGCAGGGGCTCGATCGGGCTGGTGGTCATCTGGTCTCCTCCGGGGCGGGGTGGGTGTGGGCGACCGGGCCGCGGCCGCGGCCGAGGTCCCAGTGCCGACCGGCACGGAGCCGGTCGGCGGTGAAGCGGGCGGCGAGGGTCGCCGCCTCGAGGGGGGCCTCGCCACGGGCGAGGAGGGCGGTGAGCGCCGCGCTGTGGGTGCAGCCGGTGCCGTGGTCGTTCTCGGTGTCGACCGCCTCGTGGGGCAGCGGCACCGGGTCGTGGCCGGGGAGCGCCCACCAGTCGGTGCACTCCGGGCCGCCGGGGTCTCCCCCGGTCAGCAGCACCGTGCAGCCCAGGTCGGCCAGCCCGGCCGCGGCGTCGCGGGCGGGCAGCGACCGGCCGAGCAGGGCCTCGGCCTCGTCGGCGTTGGGGGTGACGAGGGTGGCGACGGGGAGGAGCAGGGAGCGGTACGCCGCAATGACGGCCCGGTCCCCGAGCTCCGCGCCGCTCGTCGCGACCAGCACCGGGTCGACGACGAGGGGCACCGGCTGGT
>LULN01000432.1_pt2 | contig 15759 bp, 12 predicted proteins | sample 728131 | NCBI WGS metagenome assembly LULN01 (sample SAMN03860288, study PRJNA289734) | marine metagenome | biome: seawater column; feature: ocean; material: water; isolation source: Red Sea water column Station 149 - depth 100m | place: Saudi Arabia: Red Sea | collected 2011-10-15 | depth 100 m
GTCTGGGCCAGCCCGACGCGGCCCCGGCCGAGGAGGGCGAGGGCGGCGAGGGCGGCGAGGACGAGGGTCCGATCCCAGGCCTGCCCGGTCTGCCCGACCTGCCGTTCCCCGGTATCCCCGGCCTCGGCCAGGCGCTGTCCTCGACCGTGGACCAGACCGTGACCACGCTGACCGGCGGCGCGCTGTCGACCACTGGTCAGAAGGGCCAGAAGGGCGGCGCGAAGGCGGCCGAGGAGGAGGTCGAGTGCCCGATCCCGGCCCAGCTCGCCGCGGTGATCGACCTCGGTGGCGTGGGCGCCAGCTCGACGGTGACCCGCAGCACCGACGACGACGGCATCGAGCGGGTCAAGGCCGTCTCGCGGTCGGTGGTCGGTGAGGTCAGCCTGCTCGGCGGCATCATCACCCTCGACGGCCTCGTCTCCACCGCCCGCACCACCAGCGACGGCGCCAAGGCGACCGTCAAGGGCGTCACCGACTACGGCACGCTCACCATCGCGGGCCAGAAGTTCCGCTACGGCTCCGACGGCTTCGAGGCCGCCGGCACCCCGCAGGACCTGCCCGGCCTGCCGGCCGACCCCAACCAGGCGCTCGAGGCACTCGGGATCCAGCTGCTGCTGCCCCAGCCGACCGAGGAGCGCGAGGGTGACAAGGGCACCGTCGCCGTCGGCGGCCTCCAGGTCGTCATCGACGCCGGCGTCCTGCGCACCCAGCTGGTCAACGGCGGGCTGCCCATCGACGCGATCGCCCAGGCGATCTCCGGGCTGCCCTTCCCCGAGGAGGCCGGCCAGCTCAAGAGCCTGCTGGGCGCCGCGCTGAACCTCGCCCCCAAGTTCGTCATCACCTTGGGCAACGCCTCGGCGGTGGTCGACACCAGCCCGGAGATCGAGATCCCCGAGGTCGAGCCGGGCGACGCCGACAACGACCCGACCAGCCCGGTCGACACCGGCACCGGCACCGGTACCGGCACCGGTGGCGGAGACCTCGGCGGCGGCGACCTGCCCGCCAGCGACCCGGCCCCGGCCGGTGGTGGTGAGCCCGCGATCGGGGACGACGGCGCCCTCACCGACGCCGGCCCCGTCGGAGCCGGCCTGCCCGAGCTCTTCTCCATCCCCGGTGCGCTGTTCTTCGGCGGCATCCTGGCCGCCACCGTGCTCGGGTCCTACCTGCGCCGGCTCGGCCTGCTCGCCCTCGGCGGCGGAGTCAGCTGCGCCCACGGCCTGGAGTCCGGTCTGCCGGACCTCCGCAAGGCCTGACCGCCCCCTCCACCGACCCCTCGTCACCCCCACCTCGCCACACCGTCCGAAACGGAGTCCTCGATGACCGACACCACCGTCTCCGCCCCCGCCTCCGGGTCCCGCCTCGGCGCCGGCGCCGCGATGCCGCGCGCCGGCTCGCGGGGTAGCGGCTCGGGTGCGGCCCCGCTGGTCAACAACCACTACAAGCTGCTGCAGGTTGTGCTCTTCTGGGCCGGCGCCGTGCTGCTGCCGCTGGGGCTCGTGGTGATCGTGCTGGGGTGGTACGGCGCGGCCAACACGCCGTACGAGTACGACCAGATCTCCTACCTGGTCTCCGGCGGCCTGCTCGGCCTGGGCCTGACCTTCACCGGTGGGTTCCTCTACTTCGGGGCCTGGCTGGCCCGCATCGCCGACGACGGCCGCGAGTCCTCCAAGCGCCTGGCCGACACCCTGCTGGTGCTCGCCGACGTCACCTCGCGTGCCGCCGCGGTCTCCGCGCCGGCCACCGACGCCGCCGCGCTGCCGGTCGTCGCCGGTGACGGCACCACCCTGCACCGCCGCGACTGCTCGCTGATCGCCCACCGCGACGACCTGCGCCCCGCCGGGCCCGACGCGGCCCATCTCACCCCCTGCCGGGTCTGCAAGCCCTGATCGCTCCGTCGGTCGAGGTGCGAGGAGCGCCAGCGACGAGCCTCGAGACCTCGTGAGCCTTGCTGGGGTCTCGAGGCTCGCTGCGCTCGCTGGCCGACCAGCGAGGGTCACTCCGCGGCGAGCGCCTCGTCGGGCTTGGAGCCCAGCACGGTGTCGATGTAGTCCTGCGCGGTCTCGAAGATGTCGACCTCGTGGCCTGCGCGCTCGGAGAGGTACCACCGGTGCTCGAGCACCTCGTGGAAGAACTCCGCGGCCTCCAGCCGCCCCCGCAGGTGCGCGGGCACCATCGAGGTGACCGGCTCGTAGATCTCGGTCAGCCAGCGTGAGGCGACGATGCCGCGGTCCTCGCGACCCAGGTCGTGGTGGGCGGTGTAGGACGCCAGGTCGTTGAGCAGGCGTCTGGCCTGTGCGTCCTCCACGTCGAGCCCGGTCAGGCCCTGCAGCTCGCGCCGGTGGTGGCCGAGCTCCACGACCCGGGGCTGGATGCGCACCCGGTCGCCGTCGAGGTCGGTGACGATGTCGAGCTCCTCCACGTCGAAGCCGAGCTCGTTGAGCCGCTCGATGCGCTGGCCGATGCGCCACATCTCCTCGGTGGAGAACTCCTCCTGGCCGGTCAGCTCGCCCCACAGCTCGTCGTACCTGCGCTGCAGCAGCTCGACGACGTCGTGCGCCTCGACGTCGCACGCGACCGCGTTGCTGGCCTGGAGGTCGAGCAGCTCGGCGAAGACGTTCTCGGTGCCGACGGTGACGTCGTGCTCGCGCAGCCGGTCGGAGAGCTGGTCCTTCAGCTCACCGGTCTCGGCGTCGACGAGGTACGCCGCGAATCCGCCGGCGCTGCGCCGGAACAGCACGTTCGACAGCGACACGTCGCCCCAGTAGAAGTCGGCCAGGTGCAGCCGCACGAGCAGCACGACGAGCGCGTCGACGAGCGAGGGAAGGTTCTGCGCGGTGGCGCCGTGGCTGAACAGGCTGCGGTAGGGCAGTGAGAAGCGCAGGTGCTCGGTGAGCAGGCAGGCGGGCAGCGGCTCGCCGTCGGGATCGGTGCGCTCGGTGACGACGCCGAGGGGCACCACGGCGGGCAGGCCCATGCGGTGCAGGTCGCGCAGGGTGCGGTACTCCCGGAACGCGATGTCCTCGACGGTCTCCTTGACGGCGTACACGCGCCCGCCCTGGCGCACGATCCGCACCACGTGCCGTGAGAGCCCGCGGGGGAGCGGCACCACGACGTCGTCGCCCCACTCCTCGAGCGGGGTCGACCAGGGCAGGCGCACCAGGTCGGGGTCCGGGCGCGCGGCGACGATCCGCATGGGCGGCAGCGTACGCCCCCGCGCGCCACCTCAGACGTGCCAGAGCGTGACCGACGGCCCGTCCGTCGAGCCGTCGGGCTCGGTGGACAGGATCAGCTCGGGCTCGCGGGGGAGGTCGAGGTCCAGCTGCTCGCCCGGCGCCCGTCGGGCCACGACGAGCACGTCGCCGTCGGGGTGCTCGCGCAGGAACGCCAGGCAGTCCTCGTCGACGTGCGCCCAGCGCAGGCCGCCGTGCACGAGAGCGGGGTGCGCGGCGCGGGCCGAGGCGAGGGCGGCGTACGTCGCCAGGGTCTGCTCGTCCCACTGCTCGCGGCGGTGCCACGGCATCGGGCGGCGCGAGTCCTCGCCGACGACGCCCTCGAGGCCGATCTCGTCGCCTGCGAACAGCATCGGCACACCGGGCAGCGTGAACTGCAGGCCGGCGGCGACCCGGTGCAGCACCGCCGAGCCGGTGACGGTGCGGATGCGGGCGGAGTCGTGGGAGCCGAGGATGTTCCACGACTGGCAGGTGGCGCGCCAGCCGTAGCGGGCCAGCCACTCGCGCAGGGTGCGCTGCACCAGCGGGCCGCCGCGACGGGCCACCGGGACCGGTCGGCCGAACGCCCGGGCGGGGGAGTCGGGGTCGCGCAGCCACGACCACACCGGCCAGGAGAAGCCGGAGTAGTTCATCGTGCCGTGCCAGCCGTCGCCGTCTAGGTCGGTCGAGGCGTCGTGGTTGTGCTCGCCGATGACCCAGGCGTCCGCACGCTCGGCCTCGGCGGTACGCCGCACGGCGCGTGCCACGTCGTGGTTGACGTCGACCGCGCCGAGCCGGCCGGTCATGTTGGCGACGTCGATGCGCCAGCCGTCCAGGCCGATGGGCGGGCGCATCCACCGGGCCACGACCGAGTCGGGGCCCTCCACCATCGCGGCGCGCATGTCGGCGCTGGTGTGGTCGAGCTTGGGCAGCGTGTGGTGGCCCATCCAGGTCTCGTAGTGGCCGTCGGGGCGGAAGCAGTACCAGCTGCGGGTGGGCGCCTCGGGGTCGGCGACCGCCTGCTGGAACCACTCGTGGGTGTCGCCGGTGTGGTTGGAGGTCAGGTCGCCGAGCAGCCGCATCCCGCGGTCGTGGAGGGCGTCGGAGAGGCGGGCGTAGGCGCCGTCGCCGCCGAGCAGGTCGTCGACCCGGTCGAAGGTGGAGGCGTTGTAGCGGTGGTTGCTCTCGCCGGGGAAGACCGGCGTCGTGTAGAGCACCGTCGCCCCGGTGGCCTGCACGTGGTCGAGGTGCTCGGTCACCCCGTCGAGGTCGCCCCCGAAGAGCTGGAGCGGGGTCCGCGGGTCGCTGCCCTCGAAGACGACCTCGTCGTCCCAGGCGGCCGGGACCGCCCAGGCGGGCGTGGGGCGGTCGTCGGCCGCGGCGCTGCGTGCGAAGCGATCGGGGAACACCTGGTAGACGACCGCCTCGCGGCCCCAGGCCGGCGCGGGTGCGTGGGTGCTGACGCGGAAGTCGAAGGTGTCCGGGCCGTCGTGGTCGACCAGCCCCGCGGCGGTCAGCCACTGCTGGCTGCCGTCGACGAGGACGAGCAGGAAGCGGTAGTGCGTCACCGGGCTGTGCACGAGCAGGTCGGCGTGCCACCACGTCGTGTCCCCGTCGTGGGCCGACCGGGCCTCGTGGAAGACCGGCTCGGCGTCGTACGTCGTGCGCAGCCAGACCTGCGCGACCTCGTCGCCGCGGGTCCGCACCCGGACGCCGACCGTGCTGTCCAGCGCCGGGGTCTCGGTGTCGAGGTAGAGCGGGGAGCCGTCGTGGTGGGGCTCGTGGAGGAGGCTCATGGCGACATGCTCCCCGACCCCGCGCCGCCCGGGACAGGGGGCAGTGGTTGCCGCGAGACTAGAACGTGTTCTAGATTCCGGGCGTGAGTGAGAGAGTCGTCGTCGTCACCGGTGCCGCGTCGGGCATCGGCTTCGCCACCGCCGAGCGCTTCCGCGACCTCGGGGACACCGTGTTCGGGCTCGACATCGCCCCGACCGTGCCCGACGGGGTCACCTACGTGGAGTGCAACGTCGGCTCCAAGGACGCCGTCGACGCCGCCATCGCGACCTGCGCAGCGTCGGGTCGCATCGACGTGCTGGCCAACGTGGCCGGCGTCGTGCAGTTCGGCCGCTTCGAGGGCGTCACCGAGGAGGTCTTCGACCGCACCCTCGACATCGACCTCAAGGGGCCGTTCTTCCTGATGCAGGCGGCGCTGCCACACCTGCGGGCCGCGGGCGGCAACATCGTCAACGTCTCCTCGGTGGCCGGTCGGATCCCGCAGCCGTACTCCGCGGCGTACTCCGCGGCCAAGGGTGGGCTCACCCAGCTGACCAAGGCGCTGGCGCTCGAGCTCTCGCCGGAGGGCATCCGCGTCAACGCGGTCTGCCCCGGCACCGTGGCGACCCCGCTCGTGGACGGCGTCGCGGCGTCGTACCCCGTCGACCTCGACGCCCGCGTCCAGGACCGGCTGCTGATGATGCTCCCCGGCGCCGCCATCACTCCCGACGAGATCGCCTCCTCGATCGTCTACCTCGCCTCGGCCGAGGCGCGGATGATCACCGGCTCGGTCGTCGCCTTCGACGGGGGCATGGGCTGAGGTCCTGCTCGCGCGACTAGGATCGCCGCGCCCGGCTGTGCTGGGCATCGCCGGTGTAGCTCAGTTGGTAGAGCGCCTCTCTTGTAAAGAGGATGTCGCGGGTTCGACTCCTGTCACCGGCTCCACCCCTCCGCCGGTCGAGGTGCGAAGCGCGCCAGCGCTGAGCCACGAGACCTCCAGGCGACTGGCGAGGGTGGCGTGAGAGGGGTTCACGGCAGGCCCTCCGGTCCGCTCCCGGCGCTGTCTCCGCCGTGCGTGAGCGACGTCTCGGGCGTGCGTGAGTGACGGTTCGGGCGTGCGTGAGTGACGGTTCGGGCGTGCGTGAGTGACGGTTCGGCGGTCAGCGCAGGCGGCGGGGCGTGAAGGTCGTGGGGGACGGCGAAGACGGTGCCGGTGGTGCGGGAGAGCGCCTCGGCGGGCGAGCCCGTCTCGTGCAGGTGCGCGAGGTAGAGCGCGGCGGTGACGTCCCCGCAGCCGTTGGGCGTGATCGGGAGCAGCGGCGTGGTGACCGCCCAGGCGCCCTCGTCGGAGACCGCGACGACCTCGAGGTGCCCGTCGGGGACCTCGTCGTGCAGCACCGAGGTCACCAGCACGTGCCGGGGACCCTGTGCGCGCACGACGTCGACGGCGTCGAGGACCTCGTCGAGGGTGCGGGTGGTGGTGCCGGCCAGGAAGTCGAGCTCGAAGTGGTTGGGGGTCACCACGTCCGCAGCGGGTACGACGGTGTCGCGCATGAACTCCGGGATGCCCGGCCGCACGAACATGCCCCGCCCCACGTCGCCCATCACCGGGTCGCAGCAGTAGAGCGCCTCGGGGTTGGCCTCCTTGACCTTCGCCACCGCGTCCAGCACGACCCCGCCCACGGCCGGGTCGCCCTGGTAGCCCGACAGCACCGCGTCGGCCGTGCCGAGCACCCCGCGGTCCTCGATGCCGGCGATCACCTCGGCCACGTCGGCCGGGTCCAGGAGCGGCCCGCGCCAGGCGCCGTACCCGGTGTGGTTGGAGAAGTGCACGGTCAGCACCGGCCAGACCTCGTGGCCCAGACGCTGGAGCGGGAAGACGGCTGCGGAGTTGCCGACGTGGCCGTAGGCCACCGAGGACTGGATGGAGAGCACGCGCATGCGGCCAGTATCGGTGGTCTCGACGCCCGCCTCGTCGCCGGCGCTCCTCGGCTGCTCGACCACCGGAGGCGAAGGTCTCGGGCGACCGAGTGGATCAGACGGACTAGAACAGGTTCCAGTTCTGGCGTAGGGTGAGCGCCGACACATTCCGTCGGTATGTCGGTCCCAGCAAGCGCGAGGTGCACCCCATGGCCAAGAAGGCTCCCTACTCCAACGAGGCCGACTACGTCGTCGTCGGCTCCGGCTCCTCCGGCGCGACCATCGCCGGTCGCCTCGCCCAGTCCGGCGCGAAGGTCATCGTGCTCGAGGCCGGCAAGACCGACGAGAAGTTCCTGACCAAGAAGCCGGGCATGATCGGCCCGATGCACGCGGTCCCCGAGATCAAGAAGCTCAACGACTGGGGCTACTACTCGGTGCCGCAGAAGCACATCCTCGACCGCAAGATGCCGGTCCCGCGCGGCAAGGTGCTCGGCGGCTCGAGCTCGGTCAACGGCATGGTCTACGTGCGCGGCAACCGCGCGAACTACGACTCCTGGGCCGCCGAGGGCTGCACCGGCTGGGACGCCGACACCGTCAACGCGGCGTACAAGCGCATGGAGGACTACGAGGGCGGCGCCGACCAGTTCCGCGGCGAGGGCGGCCCGATCCGGGTCACGGTCAACAAGACCCCGCAGGAGGGATCGCTGCAGTTCCTGCAGGCGACCGCGGACGCCACCGGCTGCGAGATCCTCGACGACTACAACGGTGCCTCCCAGGAGGGCGTCGGGCGGATGCAGCAGAACGCCGCCGACGGCCTGCGCTACTCCTCGGCCCGCGGCTACATCCACCACCTCGCCCCGCCGACCCTCGAGGTCCAGACCCAGGTGCTCGTCACCAAGGTCGTCATCGAGAACGGTCGCGCCACGGGTGTCCGGGTCCGCGACAAGGACGGCTCCGAGCGCACCATCCGCGCGGGCAAGGAGGTCATCCTGGCCGCCGGCTTCGTCGGCTCCGCCCAGATCCTGATGCTCTCGGGCGTGGGTCACGCCCAGCACCTGAAGGACCACGGCATCGAGGTCGTCTCCGACCTCCCGGTCGGCGACAACCTGCACGACCACATGTTCCACGCGATGACCTTCCACGCGACCACCTCGAAGATGCGCGGCAACGCGTGGTTCTTCGCCAAGGGCGTGGCCAAGGAGGTCGCCCGCCCGGGCTCGACGTTCCTGGCCAACTCGGTCTTCGAGGTCCTGGCCTTCCTCAAGACCAGCCAGGCGACGAACAACGTGCCCGACCTGCAGCTGCACCTGCTGCCGTGGTCCTACGTCTCGCCCAACCAGGACGAGCCGATCCGCCACGACGTCGACCCGCGCCCGGCGCTGACCGTGCTCACCACGCTGATCTACCCCAAGTCGCGCGGCACCCTGCGGCTGGCCTCGGCCGACCCGACCGCCACCCCGCTCATCGACCCGGCCTACCTCGCCGAGTCCGCCGACCTCGACCTGCTCACCGAGGGCTCGGAGCTGGTGCGCGAGATCTTCAACGGCGCGGCCTTCAAGGGCGCGATCAAGGACGAGATCCACCCCGGCCGCTCGCTGCAGGGCTCCGACCTGCGCCAGGCGATCCTCAACCGGGCGACCTCGGTCTACCACGGCGTCGGCACCTGCAAGATGGGCGTCGACGAGACCGCCGTGGTCACCCCGGACCTCAAGGTCAGGGGCGTGGAGGGGCTGCGCGTGTGCGACGCCTCGATCATGCCGAGCATCACCGGCGGCAACACCAACGCCCCGGCCATCATGATCGGCGAGCGCGGGGCCGACCTGGTCCTCGGTCGCGGCTGAGCACGCAGCGGAGGACGACGTACCCATGACGACCATGCCCGCACCCACCCGCCTGGACCGCCCGGCCTCGGTGACCGACGAGCTGCTGGCCCGCCTGGCCGGCCGCGTCTCCTCCGACGGCTCGATGGCGCCGTGGCAGCTTACCGAGGTCTACACCGGTGAGAAGCTCGTCGAGCTGCCGCAGTCCAGCCCGGCCGACATCGAGCGCGCCTTCGCCGCCGCCCGGGTCGCCCAGGCCGAGTGGGCGCGGCGCAGCGTCGAGGACCGCCTGGCGGTCTTCAAGCGGGCGCACTCGCTCTTCCTCGACAACGCGCAGCGGACCGCCGACCTGATCCAGGTCGAGTCCGGCAAGAACCGCCGGATGGCCATCGAGGAGACCTGCGACCCGCCGATGGTCATGGGCCACTACCTCAAGCGCGCGAAGAAGCTGCTCGCGCCGACCACCCGCGGCGGCCCGGTGCCGTTCCTGACGACCTCCACCGAGGTGCGCGTCCCCAAGGGCGTCGTCGGCACAAGACGGCGCTCTCGCCGCTGTGGGGCATCGAGATGCTCGAGCAGGCCGGCCTGCCCACGGGGCTCTTCCAGGTCGTGTGCGGCGAGGGCGGCGACGTCGGTCCGACGTTCATCGACAACGCCAACTACGTGATGTTCACCGGCTCCACCGCGACCGGCCGCGTCATCGGTGAGCGCTGCGGGCGCAACCTGATCGGCTGCTGCCTCGAGCTCGGCGGCAAGAACCCGATGATCGTGCTGGAGGACGCCGACCTCGACGAGGTCGTGCAGGGCGCGATCTTCGGCGCGTTCGGCAACACCGGCCAGATCTGCATGCACATCGAGCGGATGTACCTCCCGCGCTCGCGCTACGAGGAGTTCAAGGCCAAGTTCGTCCGCGCCACCGAGGCCCTCGACGTCCGCGCGGCCTACGACTTCGGCCCCGACCTCGGCTCGCTGGTCTCGGTCGACCACATGGAGCGGGTGAAGTCGCACGTCGACGACGCCGTCGCCAAGGGAGCCACGGTGCTCACCGGCGGCCGGCCGCGCCCCGACCTCGGCCCGGCGTTCTTCGAGCCGACCATCCTCGAGAACACCCCGCCCGATGCGATCCACGCGACCATCGAGACCTTCGGCCCGGTCGTGAGCCTGTACGCCTACGACACCGTCGACGAGGCCGTGGCCCTGGCCAACGACACCGACTACGGCCTCAACGCGTCGGTCTGGGGCACCGACCTCGACGCGGCCACCGCGGTCGCCCGGCGCATCGAGTCCGGCAACGTCAACATCAACGACATCCTCGCCACCGCCTTCGCGTCCAAGGGCACCCCGTCCGGCGGCGTGAAGGCCTCCGGTGTCGGTGCCCGGCACGGCGACCAGGGCCTGCTGAAGTACACCGACGTGCAGCAGCTCGCGGTGCTCAAGAAGCAGGTCATGGGTGCCCGTCCGGGCCAGGACTACGACGAGTACGTCAAGGGGATGCTCAGCGGGCTGAGGATGATGCGGAAGCTCCGGGTCAGGTAGTCACGCGACCGCGAAGGACCGCTTCGACAGGCCCATCCAGAACTCGCCGTCGGCGCCGATGACCTGCTCAGGTGCCTGTCCGGGGTCGCTCGCGGCACCGAGGGTGACGAAGAGCGGCGTGTAGTGCTCGACGGTCGGGTGGGCGTACGGCATGCCCGGCGCGCGGGAGGTGTACGCCGCCAGCTCGTCCACGTCGCCGCGGGCCAGCGCCTCGCCGGCCCACGCGTCGAAGTCGCGCGACCAGCCGGGCGCGTCGGCCTCGATGCGGAACTCGCGGAGGAACGGCAGCCCATGGGTCAGGAAGCCCGACCCGACGACCAGCACGCCCTCGTCGCGCAGACCGCGCAGGCGCTCGCCGAGCGCGAGGAGGCGGGTCGGGTCCTGGGTGGGCAGCGACATCTGCAGCACGGGGATGTCGGCCTCGGGGTACATGATCTTCAGCGGCACCCAGGCGCCGTGGTCGAGGCCGCGCGAGGCGTGCTGGTGCACCGGCTCGGTGCTCGGCATCATCGCGGCCACGCGGGCGGCCAGCGCCGAGGCGTCGGGCGTCGCGTAGGTCATCCGGTAGTACTTCGGGTCGAAGCCGCCGAAGTCGTAGACCAGGGGAGCGCCGCTCGCGGTCAGCGACACCGGCGCCGACTCCCAGTGGGCGCTGACGATGAGGATCGCGGTGGGGCGCGGCAGGTCGGCGGCCAGGGAGCGCAGCTGTCCCGACCACACGGGGTCGTCGAGGAGCGGCGGAGCGCCGTGGCCGATGTAGAGCGCGGGCATGCGGGTCATGGTCACCTCAAGTAGTTGAGGCTTCAATCTATTCCGGTGAGACCCCCAGCGTCCAGTCCACCGGCTCGCCGCCCTGCTCGCGCAGCAGCGCATCGGCCCGGGAGAACGGGCGCGACCCGAAGAAGCCGCGCCGCGCCGAGAGCGGGGAGGGATGCGCCGACTCGAGGCACGGGACGTCGCCGAGCGCCGGCCGCAACGACTGTGCGTCGCGCCCCCAGAGCACGGCCACGAGCGGGTGGCCCGCGGCGTGGCGGCGTACGACCGCGTCGATGGCGGCCGAGGTGATCGGCTCCCAGCCCTTGCCGCGGTGCGACGCGGGAGACCCGGGCGCGACGGTGAGGGCGCGGTTGAGCAGCATGACGCCGCTGTCGGCCCAGCCGGAGAGGTCGCCGTGCCGCGGCGGGACGATGCCGAGGTCGTCGCGCAGCTCGACGTAGATGTTGACCAGGCTGCGCGGCAGCGGCCACACGTCGCGCTCCACCGCGAAGGACAGGCCGATCGGGTGGCCGGGCGTGGGGTAGGGGTCCTGCCCGACGACGAGCACCTTGACGTCGGCCAGCGGGCGCCGGAAGGCGCGGAAGACGTTCTCGCCCGCCGGGAGGTAGCTGCGGCCGGCAGCGATCTCCTCGCGCAGGAACGCCCCCATCGCGGCCACCTGCTGGTCCACCGGCGCCAGGGCCTCGGCCCAGTCCGGCGCCATCAGGCCCTTGTCCACGAGTCCGGCCAGCGCGCTCATGGCCGGGAGGCTAGCCAGTCCGCTGGTCGAGGGGCGAGCGGAGCGAGCGTCGAGACCGGCCTCGAGACCGGCGTCGAGACCGGCGTCGAGACCGGCGAGGGCCGGGTCAGCGGAAGCGGGCCTTCTTCGGCAGGTACGGCGCGACACCGCGCTCGCCCACGTGGACCCGCAGCACGGCGTGGTGCGAGGCGTCGCCCTGGATCGCGGACTGGTTGGCGACCAGCACCGTCTTGCCGAGGAACGTCGCGTTGCACGGGGAGTCGAAGGGGATCTCCGAGCCGTTCTCGCCCACGAGCGGGACGGCGGGGAAGGAGTCGACCTCCTCGCCGGTGGCCGGGTCGATCTCGGCGATCCGGTTGGTGAGGCCGACCATCGCGACGTACACGTGCCCGGTGCGCCGGCCGATGCCGAAGCCGTCGGGGAGGTCGGTGGGCTGGCTGGTCCACACGACCTCGACGTCGCCGGGGGCGCGGCCCTCGAGGGGGACCCGCAGCAGCGCGCCGTTGGTGGGCAGCGCGTCGCCGGTCGACAGGGTCTGCTGGGTCAGCAGGAAGCTGCGCTCCTCGGGCAGGTAGCGGATGCCGGTCGTGCCGAAGCCGAGCAGGCCGTCCAGCGCCGGGTCGCGCAGCCACTCGGTGACCTTGCCTCGCCGGGTCACGCGGTGGACGACCCCGTCGCCGTAGTCGGTGACGTAGAGCCCGCCGGGGGCCCACGTCGCGTAGTTGGGCACCGAGCCCTCGGGCAGCGTGGCGATCGTGCGCCAGCGGCCCCTGGTCACGTCCAGCGTCAGGATCCGCGACGTGGTGGTGTCCAGCACGACCAGGCGACCCGACCGGGTCTGCGCGGCCACCTGCACGCCGTGCTCGCCGCCCTCGAGGTCCTGACCGGGCACCGCCCAGGAGCGCAGCAGGGTGCCGGACCGGGTCCACTCGAAGACCTTGGACGGCTGGCCGTCGGGGGCTGCGTAGGTGCCGGCGTACACCCGCTTGTTGGTGTGGACGTGGACGTACGCCGGAGCGCCGGGCGAGGGGACCCGGGCGAAGACGGTGGTGGTCCACTTCTCTGGGACCTCCCCGTCCCTCGCGGCAGCCGAGGTCGCGACCGGCGGGAGCAGCAGCGCCAGCGACCCGGCCAGCAGGCCGGCCACGCTCCGCAGGACCAGCCGCCTCACAGCCGCTCCCCGACCTCGATCGCGGCGCGCTGGCCGGCGCGGACGGCGCCGTCCATGTAGCCCGACCAGTACGTCGAGGTCTCCGTGCCCGCCCAGTGCACGCGACCGAACACCTGGCGGATCGCCGGGCCGAAGTCGGTCAGGGTGCCGGGTGCGTGGAAGGCGGTGGGGCCGCCCTCGGTCCACCGCTCCTTGGTCCAGTCCTGCTCGGTGTACTCGATCGGCTTGAGCGCCTTCTCGCCGAACATCGCCGCGAAGCCCTCGAGGACGGCCTTGCGCCGTTCCTTGCGGGAGAGCGGGCCGTACCTGCGCCAGGTCGAGCCGCCGACGAAGGCCAGCAGCACGCCCGGGTCGCCGGAGGCGGGGGAGTTGTCGAAGACCGCGCGGGCGGCGCCGGCGTCGTTGATGCCGAACCCGTTGAGCCCGTCCTCGCGCCAGAACGGCGTCTCGTAGACGGCGTCGCACTTCATCAGCTGACCCATGTCCATGTGGCGCAGCAGCTGGGTGCGGCGCATGGGCAGGCGGGGGAACCAGTCGATGTCGAGGACCATCGGCGGCGGGCAGGCGACGACGACGCGCTTGGCGCGGACCGTGCCGCGCTTGGTGCGCACGAGCACCCGCCCGTCCTTCTGCTCGATGCGCTGCACGGCGGCGTCGAGCGCCACCGCGTCGCCGAGCTTGCGGGCCAGGCGCAGCGGGATGAGCTGGGAGCCCCCGATGAGCCGGCTCTCCTGGGCGCCGCCGGCGGTGTCGGAGTTGCGGGAGAAGGTGCCGACGTTGGTCTCGTTGCCCGAGCAGGCGATGTACCACAGCACGAACAGCAGCGAGAGCTCGTCGGGGTCGGCGCCGAAGCCGGGCTGGGTCCAGGACTTGATGAGGTTGCCGACGCCGCTGGAGTTGAGCGCGTTGCGGCGGATGAACTCGCCCAGGCTCATGGCGTCCCACTCCAGGGCGCTGGGGTGCGACCACGGGGCGCTGACGTCGATCTCGGCGGCCATCGAGTCCAGCCGGGTCAGCAGGATCGCGGCGTCGGGGAGGATGGTGGGGTCCGGCGGGACGGTGCCGGAGTACTCCTGACGGCCGGTCAGCGAGGAGATGTAGACGCTGTTGCCCTCGTTGTACTCCAGGAACGTGCGGACCTTCAGCTCCTTCGCGAGCGCGAGGATGTGGTCCTGGGTGGGGCCGACGAACGCGCCGCCGGCCTCGATCACCCCGCCGGAGCGCAGCCTGTGGTTGAGCACCCGCCCGCCGACCCGGTCGCGAGCCTCGACGCACAGGACGTCCAGGCCCTGCTCGAGCAGCTCCCGCCCCCCGGTCGCGGCGGCGGTGCCGGCGGCGCCGGTGGTGAGCAGGTGACGACGCGACAGTGCAGGGTGCCGGGCAGCGTGCAAGGAGCCGTGCGAGGGTGTGGGGGAGTGCTGGGCCTGGGTCATGGCGCTCCGATCGTGGAAACATGAACATGTGTCAGTTTCAGGATCGGTACCCTACACTCCGACACATGCCGGTGGAACGAGCTGAGACGCAGATCGCTGTGCCGACCGCGCGTCCCTCCGAGGCGTCCAACGAGACCGCCCCCGACCCGGTCACGGGTGCCGTGCGCCGCGTGCCGAGCCAGCAGCGCAGCCGCAAGCGCGTGGAGGCCATCCTCGACGCCGCCGAGCGGCTGGTCCTCGCCGACGGGGTCGAGTCGCTCACCACGAGGGCCATCGCCTCGGAGGCGCAGGTGCCGGTGGCCTCGCTCTACCAGTACTTCGGGGACAAGGAGGCCGTCCTCCTCGCGCTCGCCGGGCGCGACATGGAGGAGATGGACGCCCAGGTCGCCGAGGACCTCGCCGCGCTGGAGGTGCTCAGCGTCGGGAGCGTGGTGCGCGTGGCCATGCAGGCCTTCGTCACCGTCTACCGCCGCCGACCCGCCTTCGTCGAGATCTACCTCCGCGGGCGCACCAACGTGGCCGTGGCCCGCTTCGGCCGGGCCCACAACGCGCGGGTCGCCGACGCGTTGCGCAGCTTCGCCCTCGAGCGCGGCCTGTGCCGCGAGGACCTCACGCTCGACGCGGCCACGCTCGCCGTCGAGGTCGGCGACCGCGTCTTCCAGCTGGCCTACGAGAACACCCCCGACGGCGACGTCGCCCTGGTCGAGGAGGGCATCACGATGATGACCGCCTACCTCGAGCGCTACGCCACCGACGCCGGCCTGGCAGGCGTGCCGGCGTGAGCGACCGTCCCAGCCTGCGCGAGGAGCTCGCCGCCGCCGCGCGACGCGTCGCCGACGAGGGCCTGGTCGTCGGCACCGGAGGCAACCTGTCGGTCCGCGACGGCGACGACGTCCTCGTCACCGCCTCCGGGGTGGACCTGGCGCGCTGCACCGCCGACGACGTCGTCGCCGTCGGGCTCGACGGCGCACCCCGCGATCCGGCCGCCGCAGCGCCGACCTCCGAGCTCCCCCTCCACCTCGGCGTGTACGCCGACAGCGGCTGCGCCGCGGTCGTGCACGTCCACGCGCCCTGGTCGACCGCGGTCGCCTGCGTCCTCGACGAGCTGCCGGTCGCCCACTACCAGCAGCTGCTGCTCGGCGGCCCGATCCGCGTGGCGCCGTACTCCACCTTCGGGACCCCCGAGCTGGCCGACGGCGTCCGGGCGGCGCTGGAGGGCCGCAGCGTGGTGCCCGGCGCCGAGCTGGCCGCGTTCGCCGCGGAGCTCGCCAGCACCCCCGACCCGGGGCGCTCGGCCGCCGTCAGCGCACGCAACCGGCTGGTGGGGATCGTGACCGCGGTGAAGAAGGACACCGTGATGGCGCAGGTAGACATGGTCTGC
>LULN01000203.1_pt1 | contig 15696 bp, 14 predicted proteins | sample 728131 | NCBI WGS metagenome assembly LULN01 (sample SAMN03860288, study PRJNA289734) | marine metagenome | biome: seawater column; feature: ocean; material: water; isolation source: Red Sea water column Station 149 - depth 100m | place: Saudi Arabia: Red Sea | collected 2011-10-15 | depth 100 m
GTCTTCAATGGAAAAAGACGGTATATCTGTTTCATTACCTAAAATGAAAAAACTATCAAAACAATTATCTAAAGAATTAGAATCTTTAAGCAATAAATGTTATGAGATTACAAATCAAGAATTTAACTTAAATTCTCCAAAACAACTTTCTGAAATATTTTATAATGAAATGAATTTTCCAGTTCTTAAAAAAACACCCAAAGGAGCGCCGTCTACAGATGCTTCAGTTTTAGAGGAATTATCAAAAGAACATGACTTACCAAAATATATTTTAAAATATAGAGAATTAGAAAAAATAAGATCAACATATGTTGATGGTTTAATTCCGGAAGTAACTAAACATAATAAAATCCACACTCACTTCAATTTATTTGGAACAGCAACAGGAAGATTGTCATCAGAAAAACCAAACTTACAAAATATTCCTAACAAGACAGAATTGGGTCAAAAAATAAGAGATTTCTTTATAAGTAAACCTAATTTTTCATTCATTATTGCTGATTATTCTCAAATAGAGTTGAGGGTTCTTGCTCATTTGAGTCAAGATTCTACAATGATTGAAATATTGAAAAATAAAAAATCAGATATACATTCTGAAACTGCTTCTCGAATATTTAATGTAGCAATAGGAGATGTTACTTCAGACATGAGAAGAAAAGCAAAAGAAGTAAATTTTGGCTTAATTTACGGAATGGAAGCTTTTGGACTTTCGAAAAGTTTAGATATAGAACAAAAAGAAGCTTCACAATTAATCGAATCTTATTTTTCTCAATTTCCTGAGATTAAAGGGTTTTTAGATAATATAGTCTTAAAAGCAACAAAAGACTCATTTACAGAAACTCTAATTGGTAGAAAAAGATATATTCGTGAACTAAATTCATCAAATTTTCAAGTTAAAGCTGCAGGAAAAAGAATTGCTATGAATGCACCAATTCAGGGTACTGCTGCAGATATCATGAAAATTGCGATGATCAAAGTTTTGCATAAAATAAAAGAATTAGACCAAACACAATTACTTTTACAAATACATGACGAAATCATTATTGAAACCAAGAATTCATTAAGTTCCAAAGTAGAAAAAACTATTATTTCTGAGATGGAAAAAGCTATGAAATTAGACGTTCCTTTATTTGTAAATACTAAAGTTTCTGGATCACTTGCAAATTTTAATAATTAGTTTGTAAAAAACTCAGATATGTTATTCTTATTGACGCAACACTATGATTGGAAAAAACTTAAATAATGGTAAATAATAGCGATGAGGCGTCAGTGCCCTCCAACGTAGTCTCTCTTCCAGACGATATAAAACCTGAGGATTTTCCAGAGCTTCTAGAGCAAACTTTAGTATCTTTCAACGATGGTGATGTTATTGAAGGGACGATTGTAAGAGTTGACAGAAATGAAGTTATGGTAGATGTTGGTTATAAGTCAGAAGGCGTTATTCCATCAAGAGAACTTTCTGTTAGAAAAGGTGTCAATCCCAAAGAAATAGTAAATGAAGGCGACAAAATCCAAGCTTTAGTTTTAGACAAAGAAGATGATGAAGGAAGACTCATTCTTTCCGTCAAAAGAGCAGTCTATGAAAAAGCGTGGGGTGACATTCAAGAAATATCAGATAATAAGAAATCTATAAAAGGTACAGTAATTGAATCAGTAAAAGGCGGTCTCATCGTAGATATTGGTGTAAGAGGTTTTTTGCCAGCTTCATTGATTGACGTTAGAAGAGTTAAAGAGCTTTCTTCATATATCGGTGAAGAAATAGAAGCAAAAATTTTAGAACTTGACAGACAAAGAAACAATATTGTTTTATCCAGAAAAGCTCACCTAGAAGAAGAAATGTCAGAAGAAAGACAAGGGTTTTTAGATGATCTTCAGGTTGGTGACATTAAAGAAGGTAAAATTTCATCAATCGTAAGCTTCGGCGCTTTTGTTGATATTGGTGGTATGGACGGTTTAGTTCACGTTTCAGAATTGTCTTGGAGGCATGTCGAAAACCCAAATGAGATTGTTAAAGTTGGAGACTCTGTCACAATAAAAGTTTTAGAGATTGATAATGATAAAGAAAGAATATCTTTATCAATAAAGCAAGTTAAAGAAGATCCTTGGCTAGATTTTGAATTACATTACAAAGAAGGTGATGTAGTAGAAGGTGAAGTTACTAAAGTAGTGCCTTTTGGCGCATTTGTACCTATTGGAAAAGGTGTTGAAGGATTAGTTCACGTATCTGAAATTTCGAGTGAAAACGTTGACTCCCCAGAACTTGCTCTAGCACTTGGTCAAAAAGTTCAAATAAAAATTACCGAATTAGATATTGAAAAGAGGAGAGTAAATTTATCAATTAAGCAGGCAGATCCAAACTGGAAAGAAGAAGAATCAGATAAAAATACCCCAAAAACACATTCAAGCGCAACCGAAGAACCAGCACCTAAGAGACAAACAGTTGAAGGCGTTGATGAATCAATTTTCCTGGTGTTATTAAAAACAAAAAATTAGACAAGGCGTCCCTTGCAGATATTGTTTTTAGTGACAATGAAAAATTAAAAATATTAGAAGATTACCTTCATCCAAAAATTCTAATTGAATTCCAACAACAAGCTTCAAAAGTTGATGGGACATTATTTGTTGAAGTATCAGCTCCAAAAAATATACACAAAGATTTTGAATGTTTGGTAATTAGCACTCCTGAATCAGTAAGAATAGAAAGATTACTAGAAAGAGGAATGAAATTAAACGATATTAAGAATAGAATTCACACACAAAAAAATGAAGATTGGTGGAATAGTTTAGGTCATGTTATTTCAAACAATTCACATTCCTCTTTAGAACAAGAAATCGACAAATTTATAAATGAAAAAATTTGAAGTAATTTCTGAATTTTCTCCTAAAGGTGATCAGCCTAATGCAATAAAAAAACTTAAAAATGGAATTTCTAGTGGAAAAACTTTTCAGACCTTAAAAGGTATTACAGGTTCAGGTAAGTCAGCAACAATTGCTTGGTTGATTGAACAGACCCAACTTCCATCACTAGTGCTAGCACCTAACAAAGCACTTGCTGCTCAATTAGCAAATGAGTTTAAACAATTTTTTCCTAAAAATAGAGTTGAGTATTTTGTTTCTTACTATGACTATTACCAACCTGAAGCCTATGTGCCACGCTCAGATACTTTTATTGAGAAAGACGCAACTATTAATGAAGAGATCGATAGATTAAGACATTCAGCAACTAGTGCGCTTTTGTTACGTGATGATGTAATTGTTGTCTCATCTGTTTCATGTATTTATGGACTTGGTTCCCCGATTGAATATAAAAATAAGCTAATACCAATAATAAAGGGTGAGGATTTTGATATTGAAGAATTATTAATCAAATTAGTTAAACAACAATATATTAGAAATGATCTAGTAGTCGACAGAGGAAATTTCAGGCTAAAAGGTGATACGTTAGATATATTTCCAGTTTACGAAGAGACTATATTTAGAATCGAATTTTTTGGTGATGAAATTGAAAACATATCAAGAATTGACCCAATAACTGGTGAAATAATTGAAAAACTCACCGAACTAGCAATTTTACCCGCATCTCATTATGTAATTTCTGATGAGTCTAGAAAAAATGCATTGAAAGAAATTGAGAATGATATGGTGACTCAAGTTGCAAAGTTTAAATCTGAAAATAAACTATTGGAGGCTCAAAGGATAGAGCAAAGAACAAAATACGATCTTGAAATGCTCACTGAACTCGGAGTTTGTTCTGGAATTGAAAATTATTCAAGATATTTCGATGGAAGAAATCCAGGTGAACCACCTTTTACTTTACTTGATTTTTTCCCTGATGATTTTTTAATGGTTGTTGATGAAAGCCATATAGCAATACCACAAATTCGTGGGCAGTACGAAGGTGATAAATCAAGAAAATCTACTTTAGTTGATTACGGTTTTAGGTTGCCTTCTGCTCTTGACAATAGACCACTTAAATTTGATGAATGGAAAGATAGAGTAAATAAAGCAGTACTGGTTTCTGCGACACCAGGAAAATGGGAAAATGAAAATTCTGAAAATTTCATTGAGCAAGTAATAAGACCAACTGGCTTATTAGATCCTAAAGTAAAAATTAAATCTACAAACAATCAGATACAAGACCTTTTAGAAGAGATAAATTCTGTAATTGAAAATGGCAACAGAGTTCTTGTTACAACATTGACAAAAAAAATGAGTGAAGCCTTAAGTGATTATTTAATTAATGCTGGAGTTAAAACAAGATATCTTCATTCTGATATAGACACCTTGGAAAGAATAGAAATACTTAGAGATTTGAGAAAAGGAGATTTTGACGTATTAGTCGGTATTAATTTATTAAGGGAGGGCCTGGACTTACCAGAAGTCCAATTAGTTGCAATACTTGATGCAGATAAAGAAGGTTTTTTGAGATCCGAAACTAGCTTAATTCAAACTATTGGAAGAGCTGCTAGGAATGAAGATGGTTATGTAATAATGTATGCCGATAAAATTACTGATTCAATGAGCAATGCAATCGGAGAAACAGAAAGAAGAAGAAACCTGCAAAAAAATCATAATATGAAAAATAATATTACACCTAAGACCATACAAAAAGAAATAACTGACATTTTGGAAATAGTTGAAAAAAATAGAGGCAAGACAGATAAGCGTTTAAGCAGATCCTCTATGAATATAACAGATGCTTCAAAAAGTGATTTAATAAAATTGTCAAAAACTATTGAAAAAGAAATGAAATCTGCTGCTGATTTCTTAGAGTTTGAACTTGCTGCTAGATTAAGAGACGAATTAAAAGAATTAAAAAAAGAAATTCAAGAGTTATCAGAATGAAAGAAGATATTTTAAAAGTAAGAGGTGCTCGAGAACACAATTTAAAAAATATTTCGGTAGACATTCCAAAAAATAAACTTGTTGTAATTACTGGATTATCTGGTTCAGGAAAATCTTCGTTGGCGTTTGATACTATTTATGCAGAGGGTCAAAGACGTTATGTTGAGAGTTTATCTGCATATGCAAGACAATTTTTGGGCCAAATGGAAAAACCAAATGTTGAAAGTATCGATGGCCTTTCGCCAGCAATTGCTATAGATCAAAAAACTTCTTCTAGAAGCCCCAGATCTACTGTGGGAACGGTTACTGAGGTTCATGACTATTTAAGATTGTTGTGGGCCCGAATTGGAGTAAGTTATTGTCCTCAATGTAATAATAAAATTGAAAAACAATCTGTAAATTTTATAGTGAATCAAATTATGGAGTTTGGAGAAGACTCTAGTATTGATATTCTTGCACCAGTTGTTAAATCAAGAAAAGGAGAATTTGAAACACTATTTAAAGATTTACAATCACAAGGATTTTCAAGAGTCCTAGTTGATGGTGAGATAATAAGATTAGATGAGGCTAAAAGACTTGATAGGTACTTCAATCATGATATTTCGGTAATCATAGATAGAATTAAATTAAAAAAAACACCTGGTAGAAGGTTGCCTCAATCAGTCGAAACAGCACTAGATTTAACTTCTGGTTTAGTTGATATAAGTTTTGAAAATAAGATTTATTCATTTAGTCAAAATTTAGGATGTATTAAATGTGGATTATCTTTTGATAAGCTTGAACCAAGAGATTTTTCATTCAATTCACCTTTTGGAGCATGCGAATCATGTAATGGCCTCGGTGTTAGTTATGAAATAGATGAGCAATTATTAATTAAAAATACCGATTTATCAATAAATGAAAATGTATTCCCAGACATGTCTACTAGAAAATATTTTAGAGCTCAAATACATGGTGTCTGTGAACATTTTGAAATCCCAACTGACCAACCTTACAAGAATTTGACTAGGAAACAAAAAGACATACTTCTTCATGGTTCAAATGGAGTGAGTACTGTTATACGATATATAAATAGATTCGGAAACTCAAGAGTTTGGCATAAGCCATACAGAGGTATTATTCCTACATTCAAAAAAAATTACGAAGAAACAAATTCTGAAGCAGCCAGAGATTACTATAAACAATTTATGAGAGAGCTTCACTGTTCTATTTGTGATGGTGAAAGACTAAATCCGAGATCTCGATTGGTAAAAGTTAAGAACTATACATTAGGACAGTTAAACAATTTGTCTATTTCTGAATCAGTTAAAGTTTTTAAAACCCTTAAATTAACTGGTAATGATAAAGAAATTGCAGAGCCAATTTTAAGAGAAATAAGTGAAAGGTTGACTTTTCTTAATGAAGTCGGTTTGAGTTATTTACAACTAAGCAGAGGAGCAGCTACTTTATCAGGAGGTGAAGCACAAAGAATTAGACTTGCAACACAAATTGGGTCAGGTCTTACAGGTGTTCTATATGTATTAGATGAGCCTTCTATAGGATTACACCAATCTGATAATAAAAAATTAATTGAGACTTTACTTAGGTTAAGAGATTTAGGCAATACCGTCTTAGTTGTGGAGCATGATGAAGAAACAATGAAATCATCTGACCACCTTATTGACATAGGATGGGGGGCAGGTGAACAAGGTGGTGAAATAGTAGCTGAAGGTAACTGGAAAAAGGTATCTGGAAATTTAAAATCAGTCACTGGACAGTACTTATCTGGAAAACAAAAGGTTCCTTATCCAAATGTAAGAAGAAAAAGTAATGGTGCAAAAATAACTGTTAGGGGAGCCAAAGAAAATAATTTAAAAGACATAACTGTCGATTTCCCCTTGGGTCAATTTATTTCTATAACTGGCGTTTCTGGAAGTGGTAAATCAACTTTAATAACTGATATTTTATCAAAATCAATCCAAAATGAGTTTTCAAAAAATCTTATTATTCCTGGTCTTCATAAAAGTATTTCTGGTTTAGAAAATATTGACAAATTAATTGAGATTGATCAGTCACCTATAGGAAGAACACCTAGGTCTAATCCTGCAACATATTCAAACGTTTTTGACCAAATCAGAAATTTATATTCATTAACAGAAGAATCAAAAATTCGAGGTTACAAACCAGGAAGATTTTCGTTCAATGTTCCAGGTGGAAGATGTGAATATTGTAAGGGTGATGGAAATATTAAAGTTGAAATGTATTTTTTACCAGATATATATGTAATTTGTGAAGATTGCGAGGGTACTAGATACAACTCTGAAACACTATCTATTAGATGGAAGGGATATAGCATTTCTGACATTCTAGATTCAACAGTGGAGAGTGCTTTAAATATTTTTGAAAATCAACCTTCAATTCATCGGATTATTAAAACATTAGATGATGTAGGGCTCTCATATATAAAGCTTGGTCAACCAGCCACCACACTTTCAGGAGGAGAAGCTCAGAGAGTAAAACTAGCTAAGGAGCTAAGTAAAAGATCAACAGGCAAAACTGTTTACATTTTAGACGAACCAACTACAGGACTTCATTTTGCAGATGTTCAAAAGTTGTTAGAAGTTTTACATTTGTTAGTGGATAAAGGAAATACAGTAATAGTTATAGAACACAATCTAGATGTAATAAAAAATTCAGACTGGGTTATTGATCTTGGACCTGAAGGTGGTGAAAAAGGGGGAAGAATAGTTGCTGAAGGTACACCTGAAAACATATCAAATATTAAAAGCTCTTTAACCGGAAAGCATTTAAAGGAAATTCTAAATGGATAAGTTAGATACTAAAGAAATTCCTGAAAAGCCCGGAATCTATATTTTTAAGGATAAGTTTGAAGAACCGCTTTATGTTGGAAAAGCTAAAAATTTACGAAAAAGAGTACCTTCATATTTCGGGCAAAACACATCATGGAAAGTAAAAAGATTAATTAATGAAGCTTTCTCAATATCGTTTGTAGTTTCTCAAAATGAAGCGAATGCATTATTAGCTGAATACTCATTTATTCAAGAATTCAAACCAAAATACAATATTCAATTTAAAGATGACAAATCTTATCCTTATATCACAATCACTAGTGATGAATGGCCAAGAGTTTTAGTTTCAAGGAATATAAATAATAAAAATATTAATTTTGGACCATTTCCATTTATTGGAGCTGCAAAGAGATCATTAGATCATCTAATCAATATATTCCCGGTCAGGACATGTAATGATACTACGTTCAAAAATCATCAAAAGATGGGAAAGCCATGTCTTTTGTATGAAATTGAAAAATGTTCTGGTCCTTGTGTAAATAAAGTTACCAAATCTGAATATGATGTAATGCTAAATAATTTAAAAGAATTTTATAAAGGAAATTCTGACCATTATATAAACGATAAAACACTTGAGATGAAAAACCTTTCAGACTCTCAAAAATATGAAGAAGCTCAAAAAATTAAAAATATTATAAAGCACTTAGAGAACGCAAGAATTAATCAAACACTTATGACATCTAATGAAAAAAATGTTGATGTAATAGGTATAGATATTGGTAAATATGATGTAGTAATAACTTGCTTACTAATTAGAAATGGAAGAATTACAGGAGAAGTGAAAAGGTCATTCGAACCAATTAATGTTGACGAAGTAGAAAATTATTTACCACAAATTATTATTAATTTGTTTGAAGAAAATAGCCCATCAAATGAAATATTGATCAGTCATGAATTTCCACTTAAAGAAACAATTCAAAAACAATTATCAGATAGGTGGAATAAAAATATTAAATTGTTAAATCCTAAAAGAGGCTGGAAAAAAGATTTATTAGAGACTGCATTAGGTGACGCAAAAGAACTTAGAAGAGTTTCAGATTTAAAAAGAAGAACAGATTTAGAATTTAGAGCACTATCTTTGGAGCAACTAAAAAATAAATTAAACCTAAAAAACATACCTTACAGAATTGAAGCATATGATATTTCCAATCTAGGTGATAAATACAGAGTTGGTTCTATGGTTGTCATGGAAGATGGATTAACAAAGCCATCAATGTATAGAAAGTTTCACATACGTTCTTTCAAGGGTCAAGATGATTTTAGATCCATAGAAGAAGTCTTGTTTCGCAGATTGAAAAGATTAAATTCTGAAAAAGAAGAAGACCAAAGTTTTAGAAGAACTCCTGACTTGATTTTAATCGATGGTGGTAAAGGGCAACTTTCAAAAGCTAAAAGTGTTATAGATTACTTTGAAATGAACATTGATGTAATTGGTTTGGCAAAGAAAGAAGAAGAAATATTTATACCTTTTGCTAAAGAATCTGTACTTTTGAATAAAAATTCTGAAGCTTTGTTTGTTTTACAAAATATTAGAGACGAAGCACACAGGTTTGCCATTAAAGAAAATAGACGATTGCGTATAAAAGATTTAGATTTAGATAATACTTTAAATATAAAAGGCGTTTCAAAATCATCTATTTTAGATTTAATTAAAAATTTAAAAACTTTAAATAAACTTTCCAATGCATCTCTTAATGAATTAGAAAAAATTATCAGCAAGAATGAAGCAAAAAAAGTATATGATTACTTCAATCATTCAGAAATATAGCTTTCAATTATTTATTCCAATCTAAATTATTCACAACTATCATATACCTGAGGTAAAAATGGCAACAAAAAGACCGGAAGTATTATTACTAGTTGGAATGTCTGGAGCTGGTAGATCAGCAAGTTCTAATGTTTTTGAAGATTTGGGATATTATGTTATTGAGAATCTTCCAGCAGAACTAGTAGAGTCTGTAGTTCAATCAAATGATGTCACTGAAACAAATAAACAGCTAGTACTTACTATTGACGCAAAAGATAGTTCAGCCCAAAAACAGTTAAAAGTCAGTTTAGATAAATTAAGTCAATCAGGAGTTTTAACAAGAATTATATTTCTAGATGCAAGTAATGAAACATTAATTGAAAGATATGAGGAAAATAGAAGGCCACACCCTATGGGAATGGAATCTATTTCACAATCCGTAAAATCTGAAAGAGAACTATTGAAGCCTATAAGAGAATTAGCAGATCAAGTAATTGATACTACTGATATGAATGTTCATGAGTTGAGGAAGAGAATTATAGAAGGTTTTCAGGGTGAAGCTTCAAGTCAAGATCTGAAAATATCAGTCACTTCATTTGGCTTTAAGAACGGTACACCTAGAGACGCAGATATAGTATTTGATGTTAGGTTTTTACCCAATCCTCACTGGAGAGAAGAACTTAGAGCTTCAACTGGCCAGTCACCAATGGTAAGAAATTATGTTTTATCATTTGAAGATGCACAAATCTTTCTAGAGAAAATAAAGGATATGGTTGAATTTCTACTTCCTCGATTTATTTCTGAAGGTAAATCATATGTTGGTATTGCGATTGGCTGCACCGGCGGCAAACATCGGAGCGTAGTTATGGCAGAAGAAGTATCAAAATGGTTAAAATCGGAAAATAATGATGCTGTTGTTTTACATAGGGACATGAAAGAAGCATAAAATCTGTGACAAATAATTTAGGAAATGTATTAATAAGATCAGATTTAAACGTTCCTATATCAAATGGAAAAATAACTGATAATTTTCGAATCAAACAAGCATTATCTTCAATTGAACAATTAAAAAATATTTCAGAGACAATAACTTTTTCCAGTCATTTAGGAAGGCCAAATGGATTTGACTTAAATTTTACATTGGAACCAATAGCTGAAGAAATGAGAAATATTTTAGATGAAGATGTTGTCTTTATTAATGATGATATAAGAGAATTATCATCAACTTTTCAATCGAAATATTCATCTAAAGTTTATGTTTTGGAAAATCTGAGATTTTACGAAGGTGAAAAAGAATCAGATACACAATTTGCGAAATGCCTAGCAAAACCATTTGATACTTTTATTTTAGATGCTTTTGGTGCAGCACATAGGAATCATGCATCAATAGTTGAAGTTGGAAAGCACCTTAATTCATATCAAGGCCCTTTAATGAATAAGGAAATAAATGAATTGCAATCATTACTAAAATCTCCAAATTCACCTTATACGGTAATAATGGGAGGTGCCAAAATATCAGATAAGTTAAATTTGATTAATAACCTTCTTCCAAAAGTAGATAATTTAATACTTGGAGGTGGAATGTGCTTTACATTTCTCAAATCACAAGGTTATGAAATCGGTGCTTCTTTATGTGAAGATGAGTTTTTAAATACTGCAAGTAAATTACTTCAATCTTCAGAAGGAAAAAAAATAATTTTACCAGTAGATTTTGGTGTTTCTAATGACATACTTTCAAGTTCTAGAGTAGATAAACCATTAGAACTTATTGAGAGTACTGATATTGGGGTTGATATTGGTTCAAAATCTGTAGCATTGTTCAGCGAAATAATTCATACATCAAATACAATATTTTGGAATGGACCGATGGGTGTTTTTGAAAATAAATCATTTGAATATGGAACAAGAGAAATTACTAAATCTGTTTCTCAATCAAATGCTTATACAGTAGTTGGTGGAGGAGATTCAGTTAGTGCAATAAATAAATATTCTGAAATTCAAAATTTTAATCATATCTCAACAGGTGGTGGTGCTTCTATGGAGCTAATGGAAGGAAAAAAATTACCTGGTGTAAATATTTATGAACCACTTATAATCTAAATTTATGAAAAAGATAATTATTGGAAATTGGAAGCTCAATCTTGATCATTTACAAGGTATTCAGTTATTGCAAAAAATTAATTATTCATTACCCAAAGATGTTGAAGAAAATATTGATATAGTTTTAGCCCCATCCCATACATCTTTAAGATCATTACAAACTGTTATATCTACTGATAAATTAAAAATAAAATTATCTTCTCAGGATGTTTCAATGTATAAAGAAGGAGCATATACGGGAGAAGTGTCATCTACGCAATTAGAAAAGTTAGAAAAACTAAAAAGACTTCTAGAACAAAGAATCCCTCCAGTATTTTGTTTTGGTGAACCAATTGAAAATCGTGAAAACAATACTTATCTAGAGTTTATTCAGGAACAATTAAATGAGGGATTAAAGGGTATTCGCAAAGATAATATGAATGAAATTATTTTTGCATACGAACCTATTTGGGCAATTGGAACTGGTCAAGTTGCAACAATAGAAAACATAATAGAAGTGTTGGATTTTACAAAAAATCTGATTTCTTCTAAATCATTTTATGATCAAGAAAAATCAAGATTTATATATGGTGGTAGCGTTTCACCAGATAATTCCGAAGAAATATTGAATTTAAATATTGTTGATGGTGCTTTAGTTGGAGGAGCATCACTAGATTCTGATAAATTAAAAATAAAATTATCTTCTCAGGATGTTTCAATGTATAAAGAAGGAGCATATACGGGAGAAGTGTCATCTACGCAATTAGAAAAGTTAGCCTGAAATATGTGCGACATCATTTCTCCAAAGATCTAAATCAACAGCAGAAATAATTTTAAACAAAATGAAAGAAGAAATTGAACTCAATATTGAAACCAAAGAAATTTGGCAGCTTAATGAGAGACATTATGGCGCATTACAAGGCTTAGACAAAGTTGAAACAGCAAAGCAATACGGGGAAGACCAGGTGCAACTTTGGAGAAGAAGTTATGATGTACTTCCACCGCTTGCTAAAAAAGGTTCTAAGTTTGATCCTAAGACAGATAAAAAATACGAAAATATTAATGAAGAATTACCTTTAGGTGAGTCATTAGAAAAAGTTGTAGAAAGAGTAAATTCGACTTTTACAAATCTATTAGAATTAGCAAAAACAAAGCAAGTATTAGTGGTTGCACATGGTAATAGCATTAGAGCTATGGTTAAGATGCTAGACAATTTATCTAATACAGACATAGTAGATGTCAACATACCTACAGGAATTCCACTAGCATATAAAATATCTGAAAATGAAAATGTAAAAATAGGATATTTAGGCGATTCAGATAAGATTGAACAACTTCAAAAAGAAGTTGAACTTCAGTCAAAAGTAAAAGATGAGAAAGGCTAATCTTTAGTTTATGGATACAATAACCGCAATACTGATAACTGTTCACATAATTATTTCTATTGCACTAGTAGCACTTGTTTTATTAAACAGTGGAAAGGGCGGAGGTCTATCCGATATGTTAGGAGGCCCTGGATCTTCTGGAAACATTGGTCAGACATTAGCTGAAAGAAACCTAAGTAGAATAACTGCTGTTGTTGCAGTCTTGTTTGCAGCTACTACATTATCTTTATTCTGGTTTCTTGATTGAGTTTGCGCGGGTGGCGGAACTGGTAGACGCGCAGGATTAAGGATCCTGTGGGGTAAAACCCGTGGAGGTTCGAGTCCTCTTCCGCGCACAAACTAAAAAAAATGAGTAAAACAATTGCGATAATAAACGATCCAGATGTAACTTTAGGTACATTACCAACTTCTATCGAAACAGTTAATTCTTGGGAAGCTGAATGGAAAAAATTTAGTATTAATGACAATTACATAATTCTTGGAGGTCATATGGGTGCTTATGAAGACGAAAAGTATGACTATTTAAAAAAAGAAAAGCATTGGTTAAAAAACGCTGTCGAAAATAATACAAAAATTCTTGGAATTTGTTTAGGATTCCAACAAATATTATTTGCAGAGGGTGGTCAAATTGTACAACAAAAAAATATTTAATCAGATCAAGTATTTACTTGGCATAGAGACACATTTGATTTGCCAGATGAAGCATTTTTGATTGCTGAAACAAATTTTCCACAGATATTTAAGATTCAAAATAGTTATGGATTACAATTTCATCCTGAGATTAACAAAGATTTATTTACTACTTGGTATTCAAGCGAGCTCTCAAAAAAAGAATTGATGGACTTTAACGTAGAAAAAGAGTCTTCAAATTTGTTTAAACATTCTGATAATCTGAAAGAAAAAATGTTAGATTTCTATAGTTTATGGATTGAATCTTAATTTTCATTTATATTTTTTGTATAACTATTTAAAATCTCATATTTTTTGTACAAATCATTTTCTTTGATTATTTCATTTCTTAAATCAATATTCATAGGCATAACAATACAAAGTTCATTTAATTTATTAATTCTATTTTCAGAGTCGTAAATAAAGTTTGGCAAATTAATATCCATTCCATTCTCTACTAATTTGGCAATTGCTTTTGTTATATTTCTTTCAAGCTCAATGAGTTCATCAATAGATGGTGGAAGACCTATTTCTGTATATTCTTCTGCCATGCAAAATGGATATTCTCTACTTAAATCAATTTTATTTATTTTATGTAGTTTTATTGATTTAACTATTACAAGTTGTTCTGCATTAGAAATGTCCTGATGTTCAACAATTTCAACTTCGGAGCCTATTTGATATTCATCACCTAGGCTAGAACTAACTATAAAATTTTGTTTATTTAAAATTGAATCACCAATAAGCAATAAATATCTAGGCTCGAAAACTCTTAAGGCAGATATTTCCGTTGGGAAATAATTAATACCAGCACCAAAAATCGGAAATTCAACTAACATTTACCTGTTAAATAGCATAAAATACTTTTGTAAATAATGAGAATTGAAGACGAAATAAAATTAACTTTTGATGATGTACTAATAAGACCTAAGAGAAGTACCTTAGTATCTAGGTCTGAAGTCCAGTTAGAAAGAAAGCTAAAATTTAAACATACTTCATCAACATGGACTGGAATACCAATCGTTTCTGCAAATATGGATACAACAGGTACATTTGAAACCGCAACATCTTTGCAAAAGTTCAAAATGATTACAGCTATTCATAAATTTTATAGTATTGATGATTGGAAAAATAACATTGATAAATTAAATGCAGATTATATTGCTGTTACTGTTGGTCAATCAGATGAAGATTTAGAACTTGCAAAAAATATTTTTAATTTGAATAATGAGATAAAGTTTTTGTGTATTGACGTAGCGAACGGATATCGAGAAGATTTTATAAATGCAGTAAAGAGATATCGAGAAACTTTTAAAGAGAAGATTATAATTGCTGGAAACGTTGCCACTAGAGAGATGACAGAAGCACTTATTCTTGCTGGTGCAGATATTGTAAAAATTGGTATTGGGCCAGGTTCTGTTTGTACAACAAGAAGTGTTGCTGGAGTTGGATATCCTCAATTATCTTCAATTTCAGAGTGTTCTGATGCAGCGCATGGCTTAGGTGGACATGTAATGGCAGATGGTGGCTGTAAGTATCCCGGTGATGTTTCAAAAGCTTTTGGTGCGGGTGCTGATTTTGTGATGCTTGGAGGTATGTTTGCAGGTCATGAAGAGTCTGGGGGAGAGTTAGTTGAAGATGAAAACGGTGTAAAGTACAAGGACTTTTATGGTATGTCATCTACAAAAGCCCAACAAACTTACTATGGTGACCTAGCCGAACATAGAGCCCCAGAAGGAAAAAAAGTAAGGTTAAAATATAAAGGACCCCTAGACACAACCGTTCAGGCAATTTTAGGTGGAGTACGTTCAGCCTGTTCTTATGTTGGTGCAAAAACTCTTAAAGATTTACCAAAATGTACAACCTTTATTAGGGTTACTCAAACTACTAATGAAATTTTTACAAATTTTGAAAAAAGTTGAAAGTTTTAATATACACAAAAGATAATTGTATATGGTGTGACAGAGCCAAAATTCTTTTAGATTCAAAAAAAATTTCTTATAATGAAATAGATCTTTCTGACGATAGCGAGAGATTAAAATTTTATGAGAAAATCGGAGATAATGTAAAAACAGTACCTCAAGTTTTCATAGATGATAAAAGAATAGGTGGATTCCAAGAC
>LULN01000087.1_pt1 | contig 15683 bp, 30 predicted proteins | sample 728131 | NCBI WGS metagenome assembly LULN01 (sample SAMN03860288, study PRJNA289734) | marine metagenome | biome: seawater column; feature: ocean; material: water; isolation source: Red Sea water column Station 149 - depth 100m | place: Saudi Arabia: Red Sea | collected 2011-10-15 | depth 100 m
GGTTATAAGATATTGACTGGTAATGTTAAGTATTCAGCGTCTGCTATATACAATACTGATATGTATGATTTGGATTTTTCGTGAATAAGATATTAGTAATAGCTACTGGCTGGCATTTTAGTTCTCATTTCTATGAGAATATGATTAAACAAATAGTTCCTAAAGGTTGGGAAGTGGATTACTTTTGTGTAGCACATAGACTTCCAGAGGATGATAATACTGTTCAAGAAAAAGAAGATGCTAGAAACTTAGATGGTGATAATTTCTTAAATCAATTAGATCAAATGATGTATGAGTATCCAATAACCACTCAGCAGATATCTCGTTTGGGTTGGCATTTTATGGTTGAGGATAATACAGTAGGTGATATGGAATGCTTCAATCAATGGTCTGAACACTATGATTACAAAGACTATGATTTTATTTTAGTTACACACGATGACAATTTGATATTATCAGACCAATTATTTGTTGATATTGTTGAAGGTGTTGATGTGCATAAGCCAATAGTAGAAAGTAGGTATGGAACAGGTCATCAGTTTGAAACAGAAAAGGTTAAGTTAGAAAATGATTGGTTATTTTTGGATAATGGTTATAATAAAGAAATACCAAAAGCTTTTGAACCAAGAGGATCTTTTAGTTTTTATAAAAGAGAGTTGATAGATATGTTGCCAGATAACAAATTTGATATGTACCAAGAGGGTGGTATGGGTATTGTTAATAGAGTTGGTAAAACGGATAGTGTAGGTCATCAAGGAATATCAGCTTGGAATACTCATGCAGGAACATTTAGAGAATTTTTATATAATGAATTACCAGAACTTGGGTTGGTGGATAAGACTCGATGGTTATCAAATACAAAAAGGGTTAGTAAATATTGTATCGAGGGTGAGAGAGGATTTCTGAGTAACCATAAAGCAGATGGAAATGTCTATGTAGAAGATGTTAGGAAGATAATGAAAGATATGGATTGGATATAATGCAACCAATAATTCATGACAGGCACGTAGTAAAGAAAGAATTTGAGAATTTAATAATGAATGGTCCTATAGAATATCAAATGCCAGATAATTTAACAGTAGTGACTTGTAGAAATGAGGGTACATTAGAAGATAGAATTATACCACATCTATCAGGCTATGAGGAAGAATCTATCTTAGAGAGTAATATGAGATACTTAGGTTTAGAGTTGGTTGTACTTAGAGATAGTAGATTACCTTGGAGAAATACATTTAAGTTTGAAATGTTACATAACTATCTGAACTCTGGCGAATGTACTACTGAATACTTTATGTGCTTGGATGCTATTGATGTTATATGGATAGATGAACCACAAAGAGTGATAGATATTTTTGAGTCGTATGATTGTGATGCTTTGTTTATGTCTACTCATTCAAGAGATGGATACAATTGTATGCCAGAAGTAAAAGAGTGGGTTGATACAATAAATTCTAAAAATAGATATTTGAATAGTGGTGTTTATATTGGTAAGACTTCATTTGTAAAAGAGATGATAGAAGAGGCTATGAAATATGCTATACCACATGGAGTAACTATGGATGATTACAGAGATTATTTGAATAGTGAACCTGTAGATTATCCGAGAGGTTCACAAGACCAAGACATATTCAGATATATAGAAAAAAAGTTTTATCCAAGAATGAAAGTAGATTACAATAACCAAATGGCTTATAGGAGTTGATGTGAAAGTATTAATAACAGGTGGAACGGGAACAGTTGGCAAATCACTTATTCAATTGAATGACAATGAGTATATCAATGTCAGTAGAAACGAAGAGAAGATAGCCGAATTAAAAAGAGAACATCCATCAGTTAAATCTTATGTGGGTAATGTAGAAGATAAAGGACTTTTACTTAGAGTATTTAAAGATGTGAAGCCAGATGTAGTGGTACACGCAGCTGCTATGAAACATATTGATTTGATGGAAAAGAATCCTATTGCTGGGTGTCATATAAATGTAATGGGTAGTTTGAATGTAGTAGAAGCTAGTATTATTAATGATGTACCAATCACAGTTGGAATCAGTACAGATAAAGCTTGTTTGGCTGAGAGTGTATATGGTGCTTCAAAGTATCTGATGGAAAGAGTTTTTATGAATAGTAATAACGATACTAATAGATTTGCGTTGACTAGGTTTGCTAATGTAGCTCATAGTGCTGGTTCAGTATTACCATTTTGGTTGAAGTTGAAGAAAGAGGGAAAGCCACTTAAACTTACAGATAAAGATATGAATAGATTAATATTCACACAAAAGGATGCGGCTCAGTTAATTAAGAGAACTATTAGTTGGACAGAACTACATGGTGGTGGTTTTGTTAAGTCGTATAAAATGAAATGTGTTAATATGTTTGATTTGGCTAAAGTTGTTTCATCTGATATTGAAATAATTGGAAGAAGGCCTGGGGAAAAGAATGATGAGGATTTGGTTTCTAAAAATGAAGTAGATAGGACTTATCTCTATGGTCATGATATTCATATTAGAATGGAAGAAAATGATGGTGATAATAAATTAACAGAACCATATAATTCTAAGTCAGCACCAAAAATGACAAAAGAAGAAATGAAGGAATTAGTATGGGGTGGATGAACAAATATAAAATAGCTTGGTTTACCGAAGGTGGTTGGCAAGGTAAGGTTTCATTAGACAATCCTAATATGAGAAATGATGTCTCTACAAAATGGTTGTTAGGGGCTGAACATTATCCTATCTTTCAATTGCCACAAGTGTTACAACACTTTGGTGAGAATCATTTTGACTTTGGTATAGTAACATTACCTAAAACGAATGTAGACAAATTGGTGACATTTGATATGATGGGTGATTTGAAAAAGCTATGTAGAAAAACCATATCAATGCAAGAGGGTCCTCATTGGTATTTTCAAGACTACACAATGGAACAACAGATTTGGTGGTATAATTCTCTTACAGAGTTTGATATGTTATTTGCTCATAATTGGAAGGATGTAAATTACTACAGAGGAATTACTAACAAACCTGTTCAAAAAATGCCAACACTAATGTTAGCTGAAAGGTTGGGTATTATACCACGAAATGAGTGGGGTGACGCTGTAATGATTGGTGGTAATATGGTTAGGTGGTATGGTGGATTTGATTCTTATGTGGTAGCTCAACAATTTGATATGCCAATATCTGCTCCGTCAATGGGTAGGAAAATAGATAGAGAGGATGAGTTAGACATACAACATCTACCATATATGACTTGGGTTGATTGGATTAATGAACTAAGTCAATACCATGTTGGTGTTCATATGATGCCAACACATGCAGCTGGTACATTTACATTGAATTGTGCATTTCATGGAATACCTTGTATTGGATACAAAGGTTTGGATACACAAGAGGAGTTACACCCTTTGTTATCAGTAGATGATGGAGATATGGACAATGCTATTAAATTAGCTCGGAAGTTAAAAGACGATAAATTTTATGAAGAATGTAGTTTAATGTGTAGAGAGAATTATGAGAAGTCAATGTACACAGAAGAAAGATGTTCTGATTATTTAGAAATGATATTTGAGGATTTATATGAAAAAAATTAGTTTTATACAACCAAGTAGAAACAATCTAAAGTATTTAAAGTGGTCTTATAGTAGTATTCGTAAGAACTTAGGACATCAACATGAGATATGTTGGGCTGATGATTTTTCAGATGATGGAACTTGGGAATGGATGCAAGGAATAGCTGAAGTAGATTTAAATGTAAAGATTATGAGGAATGAAGGTCCCACTAGGTTAGGACACACTATACTATATGATAAGTTAGTAGATATGGCAACTAACGATATTGTTATGATATATCATGCGGATATGTATGCTTGTCCTGGCATGGATGTTGAAGTATTAAAATATCTACAGCGTGGGAGTGTTGTTTCAGCTACACGCATAGAGCCACCACTACACCCTGATGGTCCTGAAAAGATACTACAAGACTTTGGTATAGAACCTGAAGAGTTTGATGAACAGGGATTAATGAGTTGGTTAGAAGGTGATATAAATGTATCAAAGAATATTGGTAGAACTACTGATGGTATATTTGCACCTTGGGCTATATACAAAGATGACTTTCTGGCAATCGGTGGACACGATCCGTTATACGCTCCACAATCCAAAGAGGACTCTGATATATTTAATAGGTTTCAATTGGCTGGTTATGAGACAATACAGACTTGGCAGGGATTTGTATATCATATGACTTGTCGTGGTAGTAGATTTAAAGATGGTGCTTTGAGAAATCCTGCAGGTCAAGTGTTTATGAAGGGTAGGGAATCAAGTGAGTGGTTAAAACAAAACCTCAGGAGTACCCGAAATTTCATCAGGAAATGGGGTCATATGGTGAAACATGATGAATATCTTAAACCTATCATACCACCAAAGTATGATATAGGATTCAAGGTTTATAATACCGATAAAACTTTACTCAGAGAGTTAGAACCTTGGTGTAGTTGTATTTATTTAGATTTTGGTTCTGATTATATGCATGAGTATAAGAAGGAAGAACAACCAGATACAGATTTTAATTTAGATGAGAGAATAAAGTTATATGGTAATGCTGATATAACAAAGTGTCATGACATTGTAGTTGAGTTTGATGCGAGGAAACTAACATCACAGAATTTTCAAGTAATCGTCAATATATCAGAGTTACTACAGGATAGCGGCGAGATAGGTGAGATGGAATATGAGATATTTAAATTTCATATCAAATCTTTAAATACATATGAAGAGGAGTTGATTGTTTGCGAGTCTTAGTTACAGGTGGTGCTGGATTTATTGGTACTAATTTAATAAAGAGACTATTGAATGATGGTCATAAAGTAGTCTCATTGGATAACTACACTACAGGTAAAAAGGAGAATGAACAGAAAGGTTGTCAGTATTTTGATGTCGATTTAGTACAGACTGATAATTATGATTTTTTTATGGATAAACCTGATGTGATATATCACCTAGCGGCTATAGCTAGAATACAACCATCATTTGAACATCCAACATACACATTTCATTCTAATGTAACAGCAACACTAAATGTATTAGAATGGGCTAGAGGTAAGGAATGTCCAGTAGTTTATGCTGGTTCATCATCATCCAATGGAGATAAGTTTGCTAATCCATATACACTTAGTAAGTCTCAGGGTGAACAATTGGTAGAACTATATAATAAGGTGTATAATTTGCCAACGACTATATGTAGATTCTATAATGTATATGGACCACATCAGCTTACAGAAGGAGAGTACTGTACATTGATAGGTATATTTGAGACACAATATAAAAATAATGAACCATTGACTATTACTGGTGACGGAGAACAAAGGAGAGATTTTACTCATGTGGATGATATAGTGGATGGATTGGTATTAGCTGCTAATGATATATTCTTTTACTATTATGAATTAGGTAGAGGTAAAAACTATTCAGTTAATGAGATAGCTGAGGCTTTTGGTGGACCAATTAAGTATATTGATGAGAGGCCTGGTGAAATGAGAGAGACACTTTGCGAGGATACTAAGGCTAGTGATATATTGGGGTGGAATCCAAAAAGGGATGTAATAGATTTTATTAAAGAAATGTCTTGACTTGTGTATTAATTATGTTTATATTTAGGAGTAGATAAATGGGTAAATACGATCATTACGAAGAGCTTGAAGAACAGGCTTATAATGATAAAATAAAACCAAAAAAGAAACCAAAAAAACAAAAGAAAAAGTGGAAGGAAAATGAATATAAACCTAAACAAAAATTCGATTATCGTAAAAACGATAAAGGCCGTAATCACCCTAATAGGGTTTAGTCTATTCATTGGCTGTGAGGATGTCAATGAAATAGAACCTATAGAGTTTGAATTAATAAGTGGATTGACAGAGGATGCTAATGGTTATTACCATATGGCATTAGATACAACTAGGTGGCAAACGTTACATCGCATAGAGGGTAGAGTAGTTCGTAATGGTGAAGGTGTGAATATTATTAAATTCGCTTGGCTTAGTAACCTCTATTGGTTAGTAGGAGATACTCTTGGTTATGCTATAGAAAACACAGGTTCAGATGAACTGTGGTATATTGGATATGATACTACTTATATAACATGGTTTAATGGATTTGAAGTACCTATTGTGAATGGTTCTTCGTATAGTGATTTTGATGGATATGTAAATACAATGATGGCTCCAGTTAAGACAATGAAAGGTGATACAGCCACTATTTATTATGGTTATTACGATAATTGGTTAGATGAAAATACTTATGGGGAGTTCAATGTAATTTTTAATTAGGAGAAATCATATGAAATATGTGTTGGTGGATAAAGGGGATAATATTATAGATAAAGTGGAATTGAATAGCGAGTTAAGAGAAGCTAAAAAATTCTTTATAAAAAGAAAACAAATAGATGAGAAAGAATTTGACAATATGTGGAAAGTAATGTCAGAAAAAGAATACAATAGTCAACTTACAGCATCACTACAAAACAAACAATATGAGTGGTGGAAAGATGACGAGGATTGGTTAGATATAGACAAATGAAAGATTTAACAAAAGAACAACAACAAGAGTTAGAACAACTCGCATTAGAGATAGAGGCTGAGGCTATCCAAATGAAGCTGGATTATGAAGATAATCCTACACCAACGGAAGAGAGTGGTAGTCTTATATATGTTCATCAGAATGCAGAATTTTTAGAAGAAGAGGAGTAATAATGGCTAATCATGTATGGACTAGAACACAAGTCCTTTCAGAGAAAGTAGAAGTTCATGAACAATTATTTGAGTGGTTCGGAGACTTAACAGGATGGAATGAATCACATATTCGTGGTACAGTAGAACCTATCTTTGGTAAATACGAAAAGTATCCAATGGATGAAATAGGACCCAAATGGATATTGGTTGAGGATATGGATAGAATGGATGACAATGAAACATATATTACTTTATGTTCGGCGTGGAGTTTTCCAGAAGGATATATGGAAGAGTTTGTTAAAAAGATGGTAGAATTAGATGAAGAAGCTACTGTAAAGTTTAGTGTTGATGAAGAGTCAGATGATTTCTTAGTTGGTGGATATGGTAGTAAAAAAGGTTTTAAATGGTATGAGGATGATTCACCAGAAAGACCTTGGGAAGAAGAATGTGAAGAGGAAGGTCTTGATTATGATGATGAGATAAATAAATTTTATGAAGAAGTCGAAGAGTGTACTACCTCTATGATTGATTCATCAGAAAAAGAAGTAGAAGGAGTATAAAATGGAAATAGCTACGATAGGTTGGATATGGGTAGGAATAGTGATAGGTACAGTATTTGGTATTGTAGTATCTGGCATATTATCTAGTGGAAAACATTCTGAATTGGAAGAAGAGAACTTACACCTAAAGTTTGTAAGAGACTCACTAAAGGAAGAGATATTCAGACTAGATAACCAAGTAAAACCAAAACCTCGTTCAAAGAGACGTAGAAAATAGTTCACGCATTATATTTATAGGTATAATGACAGGAGAACCTTGTGAACGGACAAGATAAAAAAGATTTAAATGTAATATTAGAACGGATGGATCAAGCCGATAAGGATAGAGATAAGATTCATCAGGATATTAAGTTTATAAAAGAAAATTTATTTAATCCACATAAGGGATTATGGGCTGAGACTAAACAGAATACCCAATTCAGAGAGGATGCGACCAAATGGAGAACAACAATTGGTGCAGGTTTCATAGGGTTATTTTTCAAACAAATCTACGACTATTTCAGTTAGGGGGTGGAACGGACTCGTGTGAGAATACGTGTGACGCTTTAATTCTTTAACACCTGTCAAAGAGGGTAAAATCTCTTACGAGATTTCACCAAATAGTAATACTTAAATAACGGATAGCGGCTCTCCGTTAGAGACATACTCCAATAGAGGTGGGTTATCCAAAGCATGTAGAATAGGAGTCTACAAGTTGGGAGAAATGTTGTGAAAATAAAGACATTAAAGAAATTCGTAGAGTACATTAAAAGGAGTAAACTTACAGCAAAGGAAGAATCAATCGTGAGAATGAAATTTATTTTAGAAGAATTGGATGATGATTATTTTATGAATAGAGAAAAGAGGAGAGTAGCGTGATAGAAGCCGTTGCCTTTAATTATAACATAGACTTATATTGGATGTTTCTTGCTAGTTTTTTGATGATGGAACTAACAGACTGGATAGACAAGCGGTGGCCAAAATAATAATAGCGTTACTGGTTTTCGTTAGTTGTCATCAACTTACACTACACGAAAGGCTTGAACCAGAACATATACTTAATAGTCATCCTACCTACCAAAACGAACAGTTCCCGTTAATAGATTATAAGGGTGTAGTACATAGGTATCGTGATGACTTCGATAAACTTGTATTTCCAAGACATAATCGTAAACTCACACAATATTGTGCGGTACACTTTGATTGGGAAAACATAAAGGCAGTATGGTCAAAGGATAAAAGGAATGGTGAGTTCAGATGGAATTACTATGTAACTAAACATAAGATGAGTCATAAAATGAGGAGAAGGTGAGTCAATTCATATTAGACGCGACATTAGTTATACTTATATTACTTATACTGGAAAAGATAATAGATAAAATTATTGACTGAAACTACTATTTATAGATATGAAAGTATTTAATAAAGAGATTTCGAGAAGTGAAATAATAATGTTGTTAGTTTTCCTAATCACAGCCTCAAATGGAGTATATCACTTTGTCAGATAATTGGAAGAAATTACAGAATAAGAAGATAATATCCTCGAACCCTGTAGAGAAGAAAATAAATCATCTAAAGAGAGTTATTAACGACCCTGATGGATATAATACTAACTTAGCTTCTAAGGATAGGGTAGATGAGTTAGAGAAAAGGGTATCCGAACTTAATGAAGTATCCCACACACCAACCAACTTCACAAAAAAATTAAAAGAACTACATAATAAGATTGATTCCATATATAGTCTATTAGAGGTATTAAGTGATAGACTCAACGATATAGAATATACAGGAACGATAAGCTGGGGTGATCCCTATAGTGTGGGAAGAACTAGCAAAATAATCAAAACCTCCCTAAAACGAAACGACAAAAATGAATCACCTAATCCTTATGGTGATGATGAGTACGCAACTCCTACCTAATTACCCACTTTTAACCACTTTTTGACACTACTACCTACTTATACTATATAAGACTGGTAATAGATACACTAAAATATAAAGCGTATCTGTCTTAATGTCAGACTTTTTTTATATGACAAATTGACATAGTAGAGGTATAATATGATAGCAAAAAGTAAAATAGCGTGGGCTATTAATGAAACTACTTCAATGAAACGCGCGGCTCAGTTATTAGACGTTTCTTATAATACTTTTAAAAAGTACGCGAAGATGTATGAGTTATTTCAACCCGCCCCAGCCCCTGGAAGATACAGAGAAGGTGGAAAGCCTGTCGAATTGTCAGACATCTTATCGGGGAAAAATCCCAACTACTCAACCGCGAAACTTCAGAAAAGGTTATGTAGAGATGGATACTTAGCCGAGGAGTGTAATAACTGTGGGTATGATGAGTACCGACCGCACGATATGACAAAGCCTCTGATGTTAGACTACTTAGACGACGACCAAACCAATAAAGACTTATCCAATCTAAGACTCTTATGTTACAATTGTTTCTACCTATTAAAGATGGATAGGTTAGGTGTCGATACTCCCGCGAATGTTAAGTCGTTTCAAAAGGCGTGGGTTCAAGCTTTCAGTAAGTAATCCAACCCAATTCTCCAACCACAAAAGGCTAACCTGGAATATACACAATAATGGTGTCAAAGTCAAGGTAAATCGTAACAAAGATAAATAAAAAAAGATTAAAAAAAACCTTGACTCATATAGTATTTTGTGTGTATATTTAGGTATGAGAAAGAGAGATAAAACAATGCTTTGAATTCGGCCCGACTCGATCTAGAGATAACATTGAAAAGTGACTAAGGGCGTGAAGTCACACGAACTAACTAAAAAAAGGAGTCTTAAATGACTTATGTGTATCAAAAGAAAACCTATGGTGGTGGAGTGACAGATAGCCCTACCATTGTAAAGGTGGAGTATGTACTTTCTTCTATAACCAATCAGATTAAGGTTGTGGATATGTGGGTTGATGGTAAGTACCACAGATTGAATTGGATGAGTAAAGAAGGTCAGGCTAATTTATTGGATGAGTTGGAAAAGGATTACTTACTTAACAACTCTGTCATCAGAAAGAAGAAGGTGGTTAATCCCCCTATAGTTGGAATCCCTACGAAATGATATAAAGTCGGTACACTAAATAATATTTTGCGATAGGATATTTATTAATATGAAGATGAACAAAATACATGAGATAATAAATGATATAGAATCAGAGATGGTTAAGATGTGGTCATTAGATGAGGCTACATATGTACTGAAGAATGACCCTGAGTATATGACTATGATACTCACCGCGGTACATTACGAAAAAGAACACTTCCGAGCTTTGGGTATGGTGATTGGAGAAGCTTGACAAAATGACAGAGTAGAGGCATGTAGGGGCATTTAATCGTTAATCGCCGATCGTATGACATAATGACAGAGGCTCATACCTGTTCACGAATCGAGCCAGGTTTTTTTCTCTATAGAATTAACACTTTAAAGGTATCATAATGATAAAAGATAAATTAGTATACATAATAGATTTAGATGGTACTGTTTGGGAAGATATTCCTAATGAGGTATCACACAACAAAACAGCCTCAGCAAAGATATTCGACAATGCTATAGAGTGGATAAATGATAGATATGATGAGGGTAACTATATCTGTCTCTTTACTGCTAGGACTGAAGCATTAAGAAAGGTTACTGAAGATAAGCTTAATAGTATAAACTTAAAGTATCATCAGCTTATATTGAATAAGCCAAGAATAAGACATACAGACTTTAAGGGTTATCACTATATAGATAATTGTTCTGTATTGAAGTCAAGTAGGTTTGAGGGTGTATGGTCAGACTTAGTAGAGAAGAATATTAAGATAACAGTATTTGATGATGAATAAAAAATAAACCCCTTGACTTATATATGGTTTTAGCAGTATATTACAAGTATGAATAAATGTAGCAAATGTGATGTTGCTCTATCTGATGGGCGTATACACTTAGGGTATACTACCTGTTTAGATTGTAGCGATACTAAAAAGTATTCTTCTCATCCTATATACCCACATAAGACTGGTGGTTATGTTCAACCCGTATCTAGTGAGAAGTCTGATGAGTTAAAAAGATTAGATAGACGAGGTATCAGTAGTAACAAGAAAGCAAAAGGTATATTCTCTGATAGGAGTTGGGATAGGTGGTTAAAGCAATATAATAATCCTGCACCCAAGAAACCTAAGCGTATACCCAAACCAGTTACTAATATATTTATACCTTACCGAGAAGCTATTGAGATTATTATGAGTCAGTTTAATAGTAGAGGGTACGATGCGGCTTGTGCGCTTACTCAATCCCTATATAGTGAGGATAAGATTAGTCTTATGCACAAGTCACAGATTATGAACGAACTAGCTGGTTTACAAATGATGACTAGCAAACAAAGAAAATGGATGAAAAAAATGTGATGTTTAACAAACTTGGCCACTACTTATATAAAAGGATGTGTAAGGATCAGAAGAAACTATCTAAGAGTAGACCCATGAATATGTATGGGTTGTATATTACACCAAATGATATTCAGCGTTATGTTAATGACTATACCGACTATGGTATTGACTATATGGGTGACGATAATATCAGTTCAGAAGATTTTATAGAATCACAAATCAACCAACCAGGGGAAGAGCGTTATTGGGATGACCCTGATGGAAAGGAGTTATAATGAGCAAGTTGTCAAAAGTACATATTATATTAGCTATACTGGCTTTATTTGCTGGTAATCTTTTAAGAGGTCAGAGTAGACCTGAAATGGTGCCGTATAGGTTAGTACCATCGGATCCACATCCCGACCATATATTAGAGATGGAGATAGAAATAGTACAACCATATACAGTTGAGACATTGATATCAGTACACAAGCAAGAGACTATGAATATTATATATGAGAGAATAGAGTTTGAGACTATTAACCCAGATGGGCGTAACCAGATATTTGAGATAGATGGTAAATTATATTATCTTATCCGAATACCATATACAGGAGTACAATGGTAATGCAGACATTCTTACCAGATGAAAATTATGAAGAATCCGCTAGAATATTAGACTGGCGTAGATTAGGTAAACAAAGAGTTGAGGGTATGCAGATTATCAATGCTATCGAGAACCCTAACAAACAGGGTTGGCAGAATCACCCAGCTACTATTATGTGGACACCATATATTTCAGCTCTTAAACTATATACCAATGTAATGATAACTGAATGGATTAATAGAGGGTATAATAACAATATGGAATTCTATGACGATTATTTAGAAGGGTTGAGTATAGAGGGTGTTCCACGATGGCCAGAGGAATTTTATTCATCTCACCGAGCTAATCTATTGAGGAAAGACTATGAGTATTATTCTCAGTTTAAGTGGAGAGAGGATTCTAATGCACCATATGTGTGGCATGATAAAGAAGGTTTGTGGTACGAGCAAATTGTAGGTACAGGAGAACGAGTATACTTAAAGGAACTTAATGAGTAAATTACAAGATATAACTAAATCACTACTTTTAGAGTTGGGTGAGAATCCTGATAGAGAGGGATTATTAAAGACACCAAAGAGAGTAGAGAAGGCGTGGAAATTCTTTACTAAGGGATACCACGATGATATAGAGAAGATAACCAATGGAGCTATCTTTACCGAAGATGCGGAGGATATGGTTATAGTTAGAGATATAGAGTTCTACTCTTTATGTGAACACCATCTGTTACCTTTCTTTGGGAAAGCGCATGTTGGATACATTCCTAGCGGAAAAGTAATTGGACTATCTAAGATACCAAGAATTATAGATATGTACTCAAGGAGATTACAGGTACAGGAGAGGTTGACTAATCAAGTAGCTAATGCAATTAAAGAGATATTAGATCCATATGGTGTGGCAGTAGTTATGGAAGGTAAACATATGTGTATGCAAATGAGAGGTGTAGAGAAGCAGAATAGTTTTGCGTCTACGAGTGCTATGAGAGGTAGGTTTAGAGAGTCAGTAGAGACTCGATCAGAATTTTTATCAATTATCAATAAGAGGGCAAATAATGGATAAGTTACAAGAATTAATGACTATTACAATGGAAGAGTGTGGAGAGTTGATACAGGCATGCAGTAAAGCAATAAGACGAGATGATTATTACGATAACGAAAAACTAACTGAAGAGGTTGGTGATGTTATGTGTATGTTAGAACTGATGCATGAATATGATCTTATTAGTTGGAATGATGTAGATAAGAGGGTGGATAAGAAAATGAATAAGCTAAAGAAGTGGAGCGATTTGGTTGAGTGATAATAAGGAAACTAATAGAGAGATAGTTGCCAGACTTTTCAATAAGCGTACAGGAGTAGTTTATCAAAATTGGATACAAGCATGGAGCGTAACAGAAAAACAAAAGAAGAAGCGTACCATATATGTATGTAGTTCAGATGATTGTAGAGTGGATAAAACAGGTGGACCTTATAAAGTAAAGATAGATGATTAACCAAAAAACATTATTAGAAAAGTTATTACTATTACGATGCCGTATAGAGGATTGGACTCATATGCACGGTTGGGAGAATATGGATAATTACAGAGAGCAAAAAAATAAGGATGGTAAAATTGTATATAAAATAAGCGATTGGGAATATGTAGATAATGTTTATAATGCTGCATATAATGATTGGAACGTGAAATATACTAAATGGCAAGTGGTAGAATGGAATAAGATGTGGAAGAAGTATAAAATAGATGAGCCGATTAAGAATTATAACTTAGAACCTGAATGGGAACAGATACAACAAATGGATTGGAGTGATTTCGATATGGATGTGTCGTTAGGACATGATCCAGCTATGGGAGTTAAAGGATGATTTTAAAAGTAAACAGATAATTATTTATATGAATATAGCAACAATAGCAGGACATTTAGCCATCTATACTAGCAAGCGCATTCTCTATATTTTATAATTGGGTAATACCTTTAGAACCAATGTGGATTGCTATAGGGTGGAATATAGTATTCATCTCATTAAACTTATATCATGTGGCTATTATAATATATGAGAAGAGACCTGTACAGATGAGCGCTAAACATAGAGAGTTATACGAAACTATGTTTAAAGATATGACACCAGTTGAATTTTTAAAGATAACAAAGATTGCAGATTGGGTACATTTTAAAGAAGGTGAAGTTATTACACAAGAAAAGCATAAAGTAGAAACATTGAACTTAATATACAATGGTACAATAGATGTAAAAGTGCGTGGTAAAAAAGTAGCGAACCTAAAAGATGGTCAGTTTGTAGGGGAGATGTCATTCCTTACAGAGAAACCAGCAACCGCAACTTGTGTTGTTAAGCATGATTCTGAGTTGTTAGTCTGGCCACAGAAAGAGTTTAAGGAATTGTTAAAGAGAAATCCATCATTATACTTTACCATACAAGGTTTATTGAGTGCACAAGTTTCTAGTGCATTGGTTTCAAGTAGTAGAAGGAGTGAATAATGAGAATGAATTTTCACAACGATGATGAATGTTATTTATTATTCGGTAAAGAGTTAAATCAGATAATAGCTATGTTACAGATATTAAAAGATAATAATCCTAATGTAGAACAACTACCTACATTTATAGATAAGTTAATAAATATGAAGTCTTATGATGAGATGTTAGACCAAATGATTATGTCTACAAGAGCAGAAGATATGAGTAAGAAAGAAAGAAAAGATGAAGGTCTGTCTCTTAATGAAATATTAAATAATTTAGATATTAGAAAGTGGACTGATAAAGATGGAAAGAATTGACCACGTTGCAATAGTTGTTAATAATATTACCAGAGCAGTTAAATGGTATACTCAAAATAGAGATTGTAAAGTAAAGTATCAAGACGACAGTTGGGCTCTACTACAATTTGAGAATATAGATTTAGCTTTGGTTTTACCAGCTGACCACCCGCCACATCTGGCATTTCAAGATAACACCATTTCAGGTGACAAACATAGAGATGGATCAGAATATGTCTATGACCACGATACATTCGGCAATATAATAGAGAAAATAAAATATAAAAAAAAGTAAAATAATCCTTGACACGTATAGTATTTTATGTGTATATTTAGGCGATAAATAAAGGAGTTAATTAATGGGTTTAAAAAACTTAAATAGTGTTGGAAATGTCATCGATGAAAATGGCGTGACTTATCCAATGTTAGTTGATGGTGGGTATGACATCTTTGGTGGCATTCACATTAACGACATAGAGAATGAAGAGTTCTTTGATGCTCTTAGTACTGAGGATTGGAAAACATTACAAACAATCGTTCCTGATTCTATTTATGTAAAGTTGGATAATCCAACAGAAGTTGATTACTTAGAAATGAAAGCTGAATTAGCGATGGGGATATAATGGAGTTATATATATTTGGTTTGTTATTCTTAAAGGTACTTACTTTAGGATATATTGTGTTTTAT
>LULN01000410.1_pt1 | contig 15643 bp, 19 predicted proteins | sample 728131 | NCBI WGS metagenome assembly LULN01 (sample SAMN03860288, study PRJNA289734) | marine metagenome | biome: seawater column; feature: ocean; material: water; isolation source: Red Sea water column Station 149 - depth 100m | place: Saudi Arabia: Red Sea | collected 2011-10-15 | depth 100 m
GGGACCGACGAGCCGACCGGCTGCAGCCTCTCGGTGCCGACCAGCCCGACCGGGACGATCGGCACCCCTGCGGTGAGCGCGAGGTGCGCGACGCCGGTGCGCCCGCGGTAGAGACGCCCGTCGCGCGAGCGGGTCCCCTCGGGGTAGAGCCCGAAGGCCTCGCCGCGCGCCAGCACCTCCAGTGCCGTGTCCAACGAGCCGAGCGCCGCACGCGGGTCGTCGCGGTCGACCGGCAGCATCCCCAGCCCCTCGAACCACGCCCGTGACAGCGCCCCCTTCACCCCGGTGCCGGTGAAGTAGTCGGACTTGGCGAGGAAGACCACCTTGCGCGGCACGACGACCGGGATCACCACCGAGTCGACGAAGGACAGGTGGTTGCTGGCGAGCAGCACCCCACCGGTGGCCGGCACGTGCTCGAGCCCCTCGACCCGGGGGCGCCAGATCGCCTTGGCGACCGGCGGGACCACGGCGTGGAGGGTCCGGTAGAGGCTCACCCGGCCAGTCTCGTGGTTACCGACGGGTCCGCCGAACGGGCGTCCACCGGCGAGTGCTCAGGAGATCAGGCCGGCCTTGCGACCCAGCTTCTCCGCTACCTCCTCGGCGCTGAGCTCACCGGCCAGCAGCCGTGACGTGGTCCAGCCCGAGGTGTCGAGGCCGGAGAGCCGGGTGAAGAGCGGCAGGTCCTCGGCGTACGCCGCCACCAGCACCTCGATGTCCTCGGCGGTCGGGGCGACGCCCTCGAAGCCGGTCTGGGAGGCGGAGCGGGCCTGCGGCTCCAGCGGCTTCTCGTACGGCGCCAGCCCGAGATCCGCGACGAGCTTGTCGGCTGCGGCCTGCTGGTCCTTGACGAAGGCGTGGAAGTCGAGGAGGTGCAGCTGCTCGGCGGGGAACAGCGACTGCGCGTGCGCCAGCTGCGCGCCGTACAACCCACGACCCACGACCGAACGGGTGCGCAGGTCCTTGTCGCTCCACCCGGCCGGGCGGGTGCCGATCCACGACGGGTCGTAGCCGATCCGCACGGTCTCGGCGAAGGAGAGCCGCTCCTCCGGCGCCAGGCGCCGGGTGTAGTTCATGACCCAGTGCGAGAACGCGCGGTCGACGGGGTCGCGGAAGCTCAGCACCAGCGGGACGTCGGGGTTCCAGGCGCGGATCCGCTCCAGGGCGCCGGGCCAGAAGAAGTACGACGGGCTCGCGTCGACCGACATCGTCGCCCGGGCCCGCGGGCCGCGTCGCGCCACCTCGTAGCCGGTGACCTCGCTGCTCCAGTCCATCGACTCGTCGTCGAAGAAGTGCCACTCCTTCTGCGGGGCGCGCGCGATCGACTGGTGCGACACGAGCACCCGGTACAGCGTGCTGGTGCCGGCCTTCTGCACGCCGGCCACCACGACCCCGATGGGGAGGATGCCGTGCGGGGCGGCCTGGGGCGCGCCGTCGGGACGGGGAGCGATGACGTCCTCCTCGAGAGGGCGGGTGAGGGCGGGTCGGGCGGGCCCGAGACTAGCCGACGCTCAGCCGAGCCCCCGGGCCCGGACCGCCAGCAGCACCTGGTCGTCGTCGTGGGTCAGCGACTCGCGCAGCAGCACGTCGCACAGCTCCTCGGGGCCCAGGTGCGCGTGCGCCGTGACCGTCTCCACGAGCCAGCTCAGCCCGTCGTCGAGGTCGGCCCCGCGCCGCTCGACCAAGCCGTCGGTGTAGAGCAGCAGCAGGTCCCCGGGCGCGAGCTCGAGGCGGTGGTCGGCCCGGTGGGAGCAGTCGTACGACGCCGTCGGCCCTCACCAGGACCGGCGGCGGGTGCCCGGCGTTGGCCCAGTGCACGAGCTGGCCGTCGGGCCCCTGCTCCTCCAGCACGGCCACCAGGGCGGTGGCGACCACCTCCATGCCCAGTCCCTCCATCGCCAGGTCGAGGTCCTGCAGGACCTGCGAGGGCAGCCACACGTCGGCGGAGTAGGCCACACCGCGGGCGAGGTTGCGCAGCTGGCCCATCGCAGCCGCGGCCGTCTGGTCGTGCCCGGCGACGTCGCCGACCATGACCGTGACCGCCCCGTCGGGCAGCGGGTAGCAGTCGTACCAGTCCCCGCCGACCCGGGCCTGCTGCGAGGCCGGTTGGTAGCGCACCGCGACCTCGAGGGCGTGGCCCGGCTGCGGCTGGGTGAGCAGGCTGCGCTGGAGCGCCTCGGAGATGGCCCTCTGGGACTCCGCCGCCGCCACACTGTCCAGCGCCGCGCCCACCCCGGCGGCCACCGTGCGCAGGAACTCGGTGTAGGCGCCGTCGAGCGGCAGCCGCGGGCTCAGCCGTCCCTCCAGGTGCCGTGGCGGGGTGCCCGCGTGACGACCAGGAACCTCCACCCGGCACAGCACGCCGCGCGACGGGTCGCCACCGGTCTCGAGCGTCAGCCCGCTCCCCGGTGCCGCCCCGAACGGCAGCGCGACCTCTCCCAGGTCCTGGCCCGAGTCGAGCGTCGCCCGGGTGCGTGCGACCACGTCCTCCTCGTCCACGGCGTCCTCGAGGGTGGCGAGCAGCTGCGCCACGAGGTGGCTGCGGCGCCGCGCCAGCACCTGCGCGGTCGTCTCGACGGCGATGTCGACGATGCCCTCGACCTCGCCGTCGGGGCCGAGCACGGCGGAGTAGGACCAGGTGAACCAGCAGTCCTCGACGTAGCCGGCGCGCTGCAGCGGCAGCAGCACGTCCTGGCTCCACGTCGCCTCACCGCCGGCCCGCACCTGCGCCAGCAGCGGCCCGATGGCGTCCATCGCCTCGGGGAACACCTCGTCGCACCGGCGCCCCAGGGCCGGGTGCTTGTCGCCCATCAGCTCGACGTAGGCCTCGTTGTAGAGCAGCACCAGCTCCGGCCCCCACAGCAGGGTCGCGGCGAACCGGGTGCCCCAGATCAGGTCCAGCGAGGCCCGCAGCGCCGGGCTCCAGCCCTCCGGCAGCCCGAGCGGCGTCGCGGCCCAGTCGGTGCCGGCGTACTCCCCGCGCAGCGCGCCGGCCCCCGCGAACGGGTCCGAGGCGGGCTGCATGCGCCTCATCGTGGCAGGTCAACCCCAGACGCGCAGCGCAACCGCGACGTCCAGGCGCACCCGCGCATCGCTGCTGACCGGCCCCACCAGCCGCTCGATCTTGGCCAGCCGGTAGCGCATGGTGTTGTAGTGGAAGAACTGCGCGCGCGCAGCCTCCGCCACGTTGAAGTTGGTGTCGAGCAGCGCCTGCAGCGTCACCCTCAGCCCCTCGGCCTCCGGGTCCTCGCCGGCCAACGGCCCGAGCACGTCGCGGGCCGGTCCGCGGCCGGGCGGTCGAGGGCCGCGACGAGCACCACGCAGTGCTCCTCCAGCAGGTCGAGCCCCAGCTCGGCGAGCACCTCCGCAGAGGCGCGTCCCGACAGGGCGTCACGCAGCAGGTGCCCGACGTACGCGTCGTGCTGCTGGTCCGAGAACTGCCTCCGCACTGTGCTCTCCTCACGCGTCGCAGAGGGCAGAGACTAGGCGACGTCCGGTGACGGCGGAACCGAAGGTGGCTGCCAGAAGGCCGCCCGGATGACCACGGCGCCCGAGGGACGCAGCGCCGTGCCCTCCTCCAGGTAGGCCTGACGGGCGGTGTCGAGATGGCTGTCGGGCAGCGACCCGTCGGCGCGCACGACGCGCCACCAGGGCACTCCCCCGCCGTGGGTCGACATCACGTTGCCGACGCGGCGCGGTCCGAAGCGTCCGATGGCGTCGGCGATCGCGCCGTACGTCGTCACCCGTCCCCGCGGCACCGCCTCCACGCAGGCGAGCACGGCCTCGACGTAGTCCTCGGGGTGCCTCACCCCGAGGAATCTAGATCAGAGCAGCGGCGAGAACGGCTCCGTGCCCAGCGCCAGCTTGAGCCCGGGGATGCCGGAGTGCTGCTGGGCGAAGGCCAGCTCGCGGGACAGGTCGCCGATGTTGTTCGACAGCGGGAACGGGGTCAGGCCGAGGGTCGACAGGGTGCCGACCGCCTTGCCGTCGGCGCTGAGGAACGCCGAGCCGGAGTCGCCGGGGACGCCGGGGGTGATCGTGTAGAGCAGGTGCGACCAGCCGCCGTCGGCGGCGTCGTCGCCCAGCGAGATGCCCTGCTTGGGCGAGAGCAGCTCGAGGCCCGCGCGCAGCGAGGAGTTGCCGTAGCTCCACACGCTCTCGCCCGCGCCGAGGCCGTCGGTGTCGATGCCGGTGGGGCCACCCCAGAACGGGATGCTCGGGTTGACCTTCGAGACGTCGCTGCCGGCGACCTTGACCAGCGCGAAGTCGTTGAAGGAGCAGACCACCGGGTCGCTCGTGCCGATCCGGTTCATGGTCTCCCAGGAGCTGTAGGCCAGGGTGCCGCGGCCCAGGACCGTCCCCGAGGTGAGCAGGCTGCCGCCGCGCTCGAAGGTGACCGGCGTGCCGATCGGGACCGAGGACTGGCCGCAGCCGTTGGTGTCGGTCGCCGCGCCGAGACCGGCGCAGTGCGCGGCGTAGCCGACGTACACCCCGCCGTTGCGGTCGGTGAAGACGAAGTTGGCGGTGCACTGGCCGCCGTCGGTGTACATCTGCACGCCCGGCGTGATCGTCGCCGTGGCCGCGGGGGCCCAGGTGACGGCGCGCTTGCGCTTGCGCTTGGCCGCGTCCGCGGTGGGGGCGAGGGTCGCGACGAGGGCCAGGGCCACCGCGCAGACGAGGAGCAGGACCGGCACGGTGCGGGAGCGCAGCAGCGTCATGTCCCGCACAACGAGGCAGGGCCCCGACCGGCTACGCGGTCGGGGCCCCGTCTCACAGGGTGGGCTGTCAGATCACAGCCCGTGGCTCACAGGAGGGGCGAGAACGGCTCCGTGCCCAGCGCCAGCTCGAGGCCGGCGATGCCGGAGTGCTGCTGGGCGTAGGCCAGCTCGCTGGCCAGGTCGCCGACGCCGTTGGAGCCGGCCAGCGGCGCCAGGGCCAGCGTCGACAGGGTGCCGAGGGCCTCGCCCTCGCCGTTGATGAAGGCCGAGCCGGAGTCACCGGGGACGCCGGGGGTGAGCGTGTAGACCGGGTGGGTCCAGCCGTTGCCGGAGGTGCCGAGGCTGATGCCCTGCTTGGGCGAGAGCAGCTCGATGCCGCCGCGCAGCGAGGAGTTGCCGTAGGAGTGGACCGTCTCGCCGGCGCCGACCCCGTCGGTGTCGATGCCCACCGGGCCGCCCCAGAACGGGATGCTCGGGTTGACCTTCGAGACGTCGGCCGCGTCGACCTTGACCAGCGCGAAGTCGTTGTAGGCGCAGGTGTCGGCGTCGGTCTCGCCGTTGTCCTGCATGGCCAGCCAGGAGCTGTAGGCCAGCGTGCCGCCGCCCAGGCGCGTGCCCGAGCTGACCAGCGAGCCGCCCTCGGCGAAGTCGACCTTCGTGCCGAGCGGGAGCGAGCCGGACTCGCAGCCGTCGGTCTGGGTCGCCTCGCCGGTGCCGGCGCAGTGCGCTGCGTAGCCGAGGTAGACCCCGCCGGCGGAGTCGGTGAACACGAAGTTGGCCGTGCACTGGCCGCCCTCGGTGTAGGCCTGCACGCCGGGGGTCAGCGTCGCCTGGTCGGCCGGCGCCCAGGTGGGGGCGGCGGACGCGGGGGCGACCGTGGCCGTGGCGGCGCCGAGGACGGCGGCGCTGGCGAGCGCGGCGAGGGTCGCGAGGCGACGCGTGGACGTACGAAGGTTCTGCAAGGGACTCATCCTCCAGGGAGCACTGGCGCCGACCACCGAGCAGGCCGGCTGTGACAGAGCCGACCTACCCGGTGTGGCACGGGCTACACCCGGTAGAACCTGTTTTTACCCTCGAGTAACCCCAAGACCCGTCTCAGGCTCGGGGCCCTACGGGAAGCACTCCCGCGCGATCAGTACGACGGCTGGCTGGGGTCGATCTGGTTGACCCACGCCACCACGCCGCCGCCGACGTGCACGGCGTCGGCGAACCCGGCGCCCTTGAGCACCGCCAGCGCCTCGGCCGAGCGGACGCCGGACTTGCAGTGCAGCACGACCGGCTTGTCCTGGGAGAGCTGCTCGAGGGCGTTGCCGTTGAGGAACTCGCCCTTGGGGATCAGCACCGAGCCAGGGATCTGGTTGATCTCGTACTCGTTGGGCTCGCGCACGTCGACCAGCACGAAGTCCCGGCTGCCCTCCTCGCGCTCCTTGAGCATCGACTCCAGCTGGGTCACCGAGATCGTCGAGCCGGCAGCGGCGTCGGCGGCCTCGTCGGAGATCGCACCGCAGAAGGTGTCGTAGTCGATCAGGCCGGTGACGGTCGGGTTCTCGCCGCACAGCGCGCAGTTGGGGTCCTTGCGGACCTTCAGCTTGCGCCATGACAGCTCGAGGGCGTCGTAGATGACCAGCGAGCCGATGGCGGGGTCGCCAGCACCGGTGATCATCTTGATGGCCTCGTTGACCTGGATCGAGCCGATCGAGGCGCACAGCACGCCCAGCACGCCGCCCTCGGCGCACGAGGGGACCATGCCCGGCGGCGGCGGCTCGGGGTAGAGGCAGCGGTAGCACGGCGCGCCCTCGACCTGCTTGGGCGCGAAGACCGACGCCTGGCCGTCGAAGCGGTAGATCGAGCCCCACACGTAGGGGTAGCCCTCGAAGACGTCGAAGACGTTGTCGTTGTCGAGGCGCTCCTCGTGCAGCACGACGTTGACGTGCGGATTGGCCTCGGCGATCGACTCCTTGGCCGAGAGGGCCTTGGACTTCCCGATGTCGGACTGGGTGTGGATGATCTGGCGCTGGAGGTTCGACTCGTCGACCTCGTCGAACTCCGCGATGCCCAGGGTCCCCACGCCGGCCGCGGCGAGGTAGAGCAGCGCGGGGCTGCCGAGACCGCCGGCGCCGATCACCAGGACCTTCGCGTTCTTCAGGCGCTTCTGACCGGTCATGCCCACGTCGGGGATGATCAGGTGACGGCTGTAGCGGCGTACCTCGTCGACGGTCAGCTCTGCTGCCGGCTCCACGAGCGGCTCGATGCTCACGGGGGTCTCTCCTCGCCTTCGGGGCTGGGGTGCTGGGGGGGTTCGTGCAGGGGGTTGGTGCTTGGTCTTCGGTCGCGGGCACAACACCCACGGCGCGCTCCATGTTCCCCCACGCCCGGCGACGCGCGACACGTCCACCCAGAGCCTGGACAGCCGTGCGGTGCGTCACGCGCGTTAGGCTCCTGTCCCCCGGAAGTGACCGAGCAGTAAGCCCGCAGGCCAGCCCCAGCAGACCCCCGCGAACCAGGAGACCAGCAGTGACGGCAGAACAGCAGGAGGTCGGCGGCCTCCGCCCCCGCGGGGCCCGGATGCCCCGGCGCGAGCGTCGCGCCCAGCTGCTGGAGTCCGCGCTCGAGGTCTTCGTCGCCCAGGGTTACCACGCCGCCGCGATGGACGACATCGCCGAGCGCGCCGGGGTCTCCAAGCCGGTGCTCTACCAGCACTTCCCCGGCAAGCTCGACCTCTACCTCGCGCTGCTGGACCGCTCGTGCGACCAGATCATCGACAACTGCCGCGCCGCGCTGGAGTCCACCGACGACAACAAGCAGCGCGTCGAGGCGACGATGGACGTGTTCTACGAGTACGTCGCCCACGACACCGGCGCCTTCCGCCTGGTCTTCGAGTCCGACCTGACCAACGAGCCGGCCGTGCGCGAGCAGGTCGACCGGGTCACCACCGAGTGCGCCCGCCTCATCGCCGGCGTCATCCACGACGACACCGGCCTGCCCGACGAGGCCTCCCGCCTGCTGGCGGTCTCGCTGGTGGGCATGGCCCAGGTCAGCGCCCGCTTCTGGCTCACCGAGGCCGGCGGCCTCGGCCGCGACCAGGCCGCCGCCCTGGTGGCCGGTCTCGCCTGGCGCGGCATCGGTGGCTACCCGCGCACCGACGACCCTTCCGTCGAGCACTAGGCTGGCTGCGTGGACGTCAAGATCGGAATCCAGCAGGCCCCCCGCGAGATCACCCTCGAGACCGAGGAGTCGGCCGAGGCCCTGACCTCCAAGGTCTCCGAGGCCGTCTCCTCCGACGGCCTGCTCTCCCTCACCGACTCCAAGGGCCGGGTCGTGCTCGTGCCCGGCGCGAAGATCGCCTACGTCGAGCTCGGCTCGACCACGGTCGCCGCGGTCGGCTTCCGCAGCTAGCTAGCTCTCGAGCCCGAGCTCGCTCATCCGCTCGGTGTGCCGCTCGGTCAGCCGGGCGAACATCCGGCCGATGGCCGCGAGGTCGAGACCGGGGCGATCGGTGCCGCCGGCCAGCAGCGAGGAGAGCGCGTCACGCTCGGCGGCGACCCGCTGCGCCTGGATCAGCGCCTCGCCCATGAGCCGTCGGCCCCACAGGGCCAGCCGCCCGCCCAGCCGGTGGTCGGCCGCGATCGCCGAGCGCACCCGGTCGACCACGAACTCCGCGTGGCCGGAGTCCTCGAAGGTGCCGACCACCAGGTCGCGGGTCTCGGCGTCGAGGTAGGCGGCGATCTCGCGGTAGAAGTCGTCGGCCAGGCCGTCGCCGACGTAGGCCTTCACCAGGCCCTCGTACCAGTCGGCCGGCGCGGTGTGGTCGTGGAAGCGGTCGATGGCCTTCTGGAACGGCGCCATCGCCGCGAAGGGGTCGGCCCCCAGTGCCTCCAGCCGGGAGCGCAGTGCCCCGACCTTGGAGAACTCCGCCGAGGCCATGGTCGCGATCGCGACCTTGTCCTCCAGCGTGGGCGCCAGCTTGGCGTCCTCGGCCAGGCGCTCGAAAGCGCTGATCTCGCCGTACGCGATGACCCCGAGCAGGTCGACGATCGCCTCGCGGTAGGTGGGGTCCTCGAAGGCCAGCGGTGTGTCGCCGTCTCCCGAGTCGGGCCCGGTCTCGACCTGGGATTCAGTCATGCTCGCACCCTACCGATACAGTCTTGAACCGTATGTGCGCGGTTGACCGGGTCCCGGGTCGGCCGCAGCGGTTGTGGCAGCGCCGCCCAGCAGACAGACCCGACGGGGCCAGCAACCACGAAAGCAGAACACTGTGACCACCTTCCGTGAGCTCGGGGTGCACCCCGAGATCTGCGACGCGCTCGAGCGCGGCGGCATCACCACCCCCTTCGCCATCCAGGAGATGACCCTCTCGGTCGCCCTGATGGGCACCGACCTCATCGGCCAGGCCCGCACGGGCACCGGCAAGACCCTCGCCTTCGGCATCCCGGTGCTGCAGCGCAGCGTCTCCCCCAAGGACCCCGACTACGCCGAGCTCCCCCAGGGCAAGCCGCAGGCCCTGATCGTGGCCCCCACGCGCGAGCTGGCCCTCCAGGTCTCCTCCGACCTGACCCTCGCCTCCGCCGACCGCGGCCTGCGCGTGCTGACCGTCTACGGCGGCGTCGGCTACGAGCCGCAGCTCGAGGCCCTCGAGGCCGGCGTCGACGTCGTCGTCGGCACGCCCGGTCGTCTCATCGACCTGGCCAACCGCAAGAGCCTCGACCTCTCCCACGTCCACGCCGTCGTGCTGGACGAGGCCGACGAGATGCTCGACCTCGGGTTCCTGCCCGACGTCGAGAAGCTGATGCGGATGACGCCGGAGACCCGGCAGACGATGCTGTTCTCGGCCACCATGCCGGCCGCGATCGTCTCGCTGGCGCGCACCTACATGCGCCACCCGATGAACATCCGCGCGGAGTCCTCCTACGAGAACGCCACCGTGCCCGCCACGGCGCAGTTCATCTACCAGTGCCACGACCTCGACAAGCCCGAGATCATCGGCCGGCTGCTCCAGGCCGAGGACGCCGACAAGTTCATCGTCTTCACCCGCACCAAGCGCCAGGCCCAGCGGGTCGCCGACGACCTGGCCGAGCGCGGCTTCGCCGCCTCCCCGCTGCACGGCGACATGGCCCAGGTCGCGCGCGAGAAGGCGCTGGCGAAGTTCCGCGAGGACAAGATCCGCGTCCTGGTCGCGACCGACGTCGCCGCCCGCGGCATCGACGTGCGCGGTGTCTCCCACGTCATCAACTACACCTGCCCCGAGGACGACAAGACCTACGTCCACCGGATCGGCCGCACCGGCCGCGCGGGCGCCACCGGCATCGCGATCACGCTGGTCGACTGGCAGGACCTGCACCGCTGGAAGCTCATCAACAAGGCGCTGGACCTGCCCTTCGACGAGCCGCTGGAGACCTACTCCACCTCCGAGCACCTCTTCCACGACCAGGGCATCGCCCCGGGCACCAAGGGCCGCATCGCCGACCCCAAGCCGGTGGAGAAGAAGGAGCCGCGCGAGCGCTCGGGTGACCGGGCCCCGCGCAACCGCAACCGCAACCGGACGCGCACCCGCTCGCGCGGCGGCGAGGTCGTGGCCGAGGTCAAGACCACCGAGTCCGGCGAGAAGCAGGTCGAGAAGGTCGAGTCCTCGGCGGGCTCGGGCTCCGGCTCCTCGAGCAGCCGCAACCGTCGTCGTCGCCGCTCGCGCGGTGGCGGCGGTGGCCAGGGCGGCGGCCAGCAGGGCGCCGGCCAGAACAGCCAGGGCGGCTCCGCGCCCGCCGGCCACTGAGCCCGCTCCGCCACTCGGACAGACGACGAGGCCCGCTCCCCTCCAGGGGGAGCGGGCCTCGTGCGTGTCTCAGCGCTTCTTGCGTCCCGCTCGCGTGACGAGGTTCGCGGCGACCTCCCGGTAGGCCTGGGCACCCTTGCTGGTGCGGCTGGTAGCCAGGATCGATCGGCCGGCCGCGGGGGCCTCGGCGAACTTGATGGTCTTGGGGATCGGCGGCTCGACGACCTCGAGCTCGTAGGTCTCGGCGATGGTCTCCAGCACCGTGCGCGAGTGGTTGGTGCGGCCGTCGTACAACGTCGGCAGCACGCCCCAGACCTCGAGCTTGCGGTTGGTGAACTTCCGGACGTCGTGCACGGTGTCGAGCAGCTGGCCCACCCCGCGGTGCGAGAGCGTCTCGCACTGCAGCGGGATGAGCACGCCGCGAGCGGCCGTCAGCGCCGCGACCGTCAGCACGCCCAGCGAGGGCGGGCAGTCCAGCAGCACCCAGTCGTAGTCGTCCTCGACGTCCTCCACGACCATCTTGACCACGTGCTCGCGGCCGGTGCGCGTGAGCAGGTCGGCCTCGGCGCGAGCGAGCTCGATGGTGGCCGGCAGGAGGTGCACGCCGTCCTCGGTCTCGATGATCACCTCGCCTGGGTCGGTGCCCTTGGTCAGCACGTGGTGCACCGAGACCTCGAGGTCCTCGGGATCGATGCCCAGGGAGAAGGTCAGGCAGGCCTGCGGGTCGAGGTCGACGAGCAGCACCCGCTGCCCGAGCTCGGCGAGAGCCGCGCCGATCGAGGCGACGGAGGTGGTCTTGGCGACGCCGCCCTTCTGGTTGGCGACGGCGAGTGTCGTGGTCATCGAGGGTCATCATGCCGGACGGGTCGCACGCTGCCGAGGTGGGACCTGTTCTACTCGGGTCATGTCTCGCTCCCTGGTCACCGGCCCGACCGCCGGCATCGGACGCTCCTTCGCCCATCAGCTGGCCGCGCGCGGCGACGACCTCGTGCTCGTCGCCCGGGACGAGGCCCGGCTCGAGGAGCTCGCCGACGAGCTCCGCGCGCAGCACGACATCGAGGTGGAGGTGCTCGCCGCCGACCTCGCCGACCGCGACCAGCTGCACCGGGTCGAGGAGCGGCTGGCCGACCTGCAGAGCCCGGTCGACCTGCTGGTCAACAACGCGGGGTTCGGCCTGAAGGGCCGCTTCCTCGACAACGACGTCGAGGCCGAGACCGCCATGCTGGACGTCCTGGTCACCGCCGTCCTGCGGCTGACCCACGCCGCGCTGGGCCCGATGGCCGCGCGGGGCCACGGCGGGGTCATCAACGTCTCCAGCGTCGCCGCCTTCCTCCCCCGCGGCACCTACTCCGCGGCCAAGGCCTACGTGAACCGGCTCGGCGAGTGGGCGGCGGCGGAGTACGCCGAGCAGGGCGTCACCGTCACCACCCTGTGCCCGGGCTTCGTGCGCACCGAGTTCCACGAGCGGATGGGCGTGGGCCGCGACTCCGCCCCGTCGTGGATGTGGCTCGACGCCGACGACCTGGTCCGCGACGCGCTGGCCGACCACGCGAAGGGGAAGGTCTACTCGATCCCCAGCGCGCAGTACAAGGTCATCGCCGGTGCCGCCCGCCTGGTGCCGAGCGGGCTGCTGCAGCGCTTCCAGGGGCTGGGCCGCAAGTAGTTGCTGCGCCTCAGAGCCCGAGCGGCTCCGGGGCGGGCCGGCCCGAGGCCGCACGGGCCCGCGCCGCGGCGTCCAGCAGCCGCTCGAGCTCGTCGGGCGCCGTGGTGTTGCACGCCAGGTCGTGACCGACCTTGCCGGTGCCGTGGTGGTCGCTGGAGCCGGTGACGACCAGGTCGAGGTTGCGGGCGATCGCGCGCAGCGAGTCGCGGGCCCCGGCGTCGTGGTCCTGGTGGTCGACCTCCAGGCCGACCAGCCCCAGGTCGGCCAGCTCGGCGATGGCCGCCTCGTCGGGGCTGCGGGTGCGGCGTCGACCCCACGCGTGGGCGATGACGCTGACCCCGCCGGCCTCGGCGACCACGCGGATGGTCTCGCGCAGCGGGGCGGCGTACCTGTCGACGTACCCGGGCATACCGGGGTTGAGGAACCGTCGGAACGCCTCGTCGCGGTCGGCCACCACCCCGGCGACGACCAGCGCGTCGGCGATGTGCGGGCGCCCGCTGGCCGCGGCGTCCCCGGAGACCCGGGCGACGTCGTCCTCGCTCAGCTCGACGTCGACTTCCCGCAGCCGCGCCAGCACCGCGGGCACACGGGACGACCGGCCCTCCAGCACCTTGTCGAGCAGCGCCACGAGCGGCGGGTACGTCGGGTCGGGGAGGTAGGCCAGCAGGTGCACGCCGCGACCGTCGAGACGGGTGCTGACCTCCATGCCGCGCACCAGGGCCAGCCCGGCGCCGGTGCCGCTGCTCAGCTCGNGACCGGCGCCACGTCACGCAGGATCCAGTCGTCGCGCAGCAGCAGCACCGCCGAGGCCGGCCGGACCACGATCCACAGCCAGCGCCCGAAGGCCTCCCCCACCACGACCGAGCGGTCCCACTCCCCGCTCGAGCCGCTGGTCGAGACCGACCACAGCGGCACCTGCTTCTGCTCCAGCCGCACGCGCACCAGCGGCTGGCCTTGGAAGTGGCCGGGGTCGGGGTCGTCGTGGCGGGTGCCGGCGACGCGGGCCCCGAGGCCGGTGCCGGGCTCCTCGGTGACGACCAGGACGTCGACCGGCCCGTCGAGCTCGCTGGTGCCGGTGACGCAGGTCAGCGTGCCGCGCACCCGGTCGCCCTCGGTGACCGCGGCCAGGTCGCTGACCGACCAGCCGGGGCTCAGCGGCCACGGGAGGTAGGTCGGGAAGTCGCGGGTCCGGCCCAGGTGCGAGGCGAGCTCGTCGTACGTCGCCGCCTCGGGACGCCACAGCACGTGCGTGGGCCCGTGGTCGGGGCACGACCAGGCGCCTCCGGCCTCCGACGCGGTCGGCGTCACGGGGGCCGAGCAGCGGGAGCAGGAGGGCTGCACGGGCACGGGCCTACCGTACCGAGTGACGCGCGGCTCGGTCCCGGCTGCTCGGTCCCGGCTGCTCGGTACCGGCCGCTCAGTCCTCCCGGGGCGTGCTGCGCTCCACCAGCAGCTCGACCTGCGCGCGCAGCGCGGCGATCTCCGCGCGCAGCTCCTCGCGCTCGGCGGCCCCGCGCTGCTCGTCCTCGGCGTCGTCGGCATCGGTGACTCGCTCGACCAGCCAGCTGGCCAGCGTGGCGGTGACGACACCGAGCAGGGCCACCCCGGTGATCATCAGCAGCGCCCCGACGACCCGGCCGCTGGTGGTGACCGGGTAGGTGTCGCCGTACCCGACGGTCGTCATGGTGGTCAGGGCCCACCACATCGCGTCGCCGAAGGAGGTGATCGAGGCTCCCTCGGCGTACCTCTCGGCCTGCAGCGCCGCGAGGGCGGCGACGTAGGCGACGATGCCGGAGCCGAACCCGACGTAGAGGCCCACCCGGCCCCGCAGTCCCTGCGAGGCCGAGCGGTTGAGGACCTTGACCAGCAGCACCAGCTGCAGCGGGCGCAGTGCCGGCAGCAGCAGCACCGCCGCGTCGAACGCGTGCCGCCACGCCCACCGGAACCACCACTGTGGCGCACAGCGCCTTCCACCGTCCCGGCATGCCGGGGTCGAGTATCGGCAGCGAGTAGGCCACCAGGAACACCAGCGCGGCGCCGGCCAGCGGCCACCGCGTCCAGCGCTCCCAGGTGCTGGTGGTGGGGGTCCTCACGGGACCGGTCAGTCGGCCTTCGCGTCCGGGCCGGGCCAGTTCTTGTCCGGCTGCGGAACGGGGCGGCCGGGCTGCTCGCCGCCACGGGCCTCGAGGTAGTTGTTCTTCGGCACCATCACCTTGCGGCGGAAGATGCACACGACCTTGCCGTCCTGGTTGTAGCCGATCGTCTCGACGTGGACGACGCCCCGGTCGTCCTTGGAGGTCGACTCCCACTTGTCGAGCACGGTCGTCTCGCCGTACAGCGTGTCGCCGTGGAAGGTCGGCGCGACGTGGCGCAGCGACTCGATCTCGAGGTTGGCGATCGCCTTGCCGGAGATGTCGGGCACCGACATGCCGAGCAGGATGGAGTAGACGTAGTTGCCCACCACGACGTTCTTGCCGAACTGCGTGGTCTCCTCGGCGTAGTTGGTGTCCATGTGCAGCGGGTGGTGGTTCATCGTGAGCAGGCAGAACATGTGGTCGTCGAACTCGGTGACCGTCTTGCCGGGCCAGTGCTTGTAGGTCGCACCGACCTCGAACTCCTCGTAGCTGCGACCGAACTGCACGTCTGCTCCTCTGCTCTGCTGCTGGTGACTGGTGGGTAACAAGGCCCCGCGTCATCCTGCCACGCGGAACCGGCCCGGAGGGGCTAGCGTCTCAGCACCATGAGCATGCTGCGCATCACCCTCCGCCGAGTACTGGCCGGGACCACCGCCGTCCTCCTGCTGCTGCCGCTCGCCGCATGCAGCGGCGAGGACGAGGTGGCGCGCGACCAGGCGGCCCCCACCGGCAGCGCCTCCTCGGACCAGGACGTGGAGGCCGAGGAGCCCACCAGCGGTCCCGACGTGGGCTTCGGCCCCACCGACTACGCCTTCACCCTCCAGGTCTCGTGCTTCTGCCCGTACGCCGCCGTGCCGGTGCGCGTCACCGTCGAGGACGACCGGGTCGTCGAGGCCGTCTTCGAGAAGGGCGGCGGACGCGGCGGCGCGAAGGCCGGCGAACCGGCGCCGGAGTTCTTCGAGCTCACCATCGACGAGGTCATCGCCGAGGCGGAGGACGCCGAGGAGGCGGGCGCCGCGCGCGTGGACGTCACCTGGCCCGAGGGCAGCGACTACCCGACCGAGGTCTACATCGACCGCGACGAGCGGATGGCCGACGAGGAGATCGGCTACACGCTCTCGGACGTGAAGGTCGTCGGCGAGGGCATCGGCGGCTGAGATACGAACGCCGAGCCGTCAGTCACGGGCGGACGTAGACGCCCATCCGCCGCGTGGGACCTTGACGTGGGTCACGGTCAGGTCACGATGCTCGGATGACCTGTGGGGAAGGGCTCTGAGCGTCTCGGAATGTCGGCGGTCCCTGGAAGAGTCAGCTCATGGAAGGGCTCGGGCAGCACCAGGTCGACCGCGGTGTCGCGGTCATC
>LULN01000215.1_pt1 | contig 15630 bp, 25 predicted proteins | sample 728131 | NCBI WGS metagenome assembly LULN01 (sample SAMN03860288, study PRJNA289734) | marine metagenome | biome: seawater column; feature: ocean; material: water; isolation source: Red Sea water column Station 149 - depth 100m | place: Saudi Arabia: Red Sea | collected 2011-10-15 | depth 100 m
GCTGTGTAACCTTTTTAATTACAGGTGCAAATGCCTCTCCTAGTCTTTCTGTTAGATCACCTATTGTATTGTTGAATTGAGCCATAGAACCTTCTAAAGTGTCAGTTGCTGATGTAGCTTGACCACCAAACAACTCTGCCATAACCTCAACTGCTTTTCCTGCTTTCATTTCCTCTGCAGTTAAATCTCTAAGCTGTGGCACTAATTCACCTAATTCACCTGCTAGTCCTGAAAATGTTTTTGCTGTATTTCTTACTGCACTTTCAAGGGATATACCTGTAGCTGCTGACAAATCCATAGCAACAGGGATGATTTCTTTAATTTGTTTCTCTGTCATGCCTATGGATCCAAGAAAAGCCATTTGCTGAATAGTAGCCTCATCTCCAAACATAGTAACTTTTTGTAATGCACTAGCTTGAGCTAATAAACTAGTAGATGTTTTCCCTAATGCAGTTTCTAGGGCTTTTTCAGCTTTTTCTTGTGTTGCATATGCTGACACAGCACCTTTTATACCATTTATTAAGCCTTGTGCTGCAAAGTATGCTGAACCTGCTGCTAATGCAGATTTAGCTAGGCTTTTCATTCCTGCACTTACTTTATCTGCACCTTTAGCTGCTTTATTTGCACCATCTAAACTTACTTTGATCTTTTGCTTAAATGTATTTCCTGCCATTTTTTAATCCTCTTTACTAGCTTTGTTAATTTCTGATTTTATAATTAAAAAGTCATCTACTAAGTCTGCAGGTGTTTCTTGTAGGCTTGGATAAGGTGGGCAGTTAAATGTGTCACAGAAAACATATTTTTTAATTAGGGTTTGACATTCATCATCATGTAAAACAATAGGATCTGCTATAAAAAACATTTGATTGTATAGGGCTTCACCTATATCATAACCTTTTTCTATAGCCTCATTATAACATTGCATTAAAATCCTATTTACATCTAATTTAGTTTCTATAACTTCATTTTCTTGTGTTACAGGATTTAAAGCCTTGTAAGGGAACTCTCTAGTTACTTCAAGTGATGGTTTTTTTGCAGCTAACCATACATTAAGAACTAAAGCTATTTCTTGAATTTTTTTTTATTGACTACCTCATAACATCTATTTGACATAGTGATAATCTCAGTATCAGTAAATTCATTTATTTCTTCATCAGTTAATGTGGTTGCTATTCTAACCATCTTTACAAAGTCACCAAAACCTAAGTTATGTATGCCACCTGATTTAGTTATTATGTTATTAAATTCAACCCTATCATCTAGGTTTAAATCCTTGACTTCAAATGTTATTTCTTTAACATTCTCACCTTTTATTTTAGCATTAGCCATATAATTTAATCTCCATTTAGCATTTAAATATACTAAACAAGATTATGTTTACCAAGCTGATTGAGATTCACCATTAAATAGTTCAATCTGAAATGCTTCAGTACCATCACCTGTACCTGCATCCACACACTCAAAAGCTAAATTATGGAAGATTCCATTTTCACTTAGGTCTTGTGCAGGATCACCTGTATACTGTATGTTTGCAACTATGTTAGCTTCACCTACACTAGTTAAAGTACCATCACCAATGTTGATCTTTAATTTCATTGTGTCACCATCTAAGAAATCTTGAATTACATTAGTTCCTGCTGTATAGTCAAAGTTGTCATCCATTTTAATTGATAAGTTGCCACTTACATTATACTCAGGTATAGCATACATTTCAGCATCACCATTAGTGTTATGTCCTACTCTGTTTACTCCATTTGCTATGTTAAAATTAACAGATTTTAATACTACATCTCTTTCAGCATCTGCATCTGCTGCATCATCATCATCATTGTCATTGAAATCATCTACACCTAGTGTTTTTGTAGACATATCGCAAATGTTATAGTATCCTGTGGTTTCAGGTGCAGTCCAAGAGCCATTAAAGTCTGTTTCTAGTTTTGTACCACCTGCTACAGGGTTTGAGAATCCTGAAAAGTAATTACCACTTACTGTCATCAATCCACCATTAGTTCCATAATCAAGTGATATATTCATATCTGAAACCATAGCACCTACTATTCTTGTTCCTGCTGAAGCAAAAGGGTAGTATGCAATATTAAAAGTGTGAGGAATGTTATTTGAAATAGTTCCACCAATTTGACCTGTTTCAGAACCTTGTCCACCTATCTCATATAAGTGTTTATAAGATCCTGACTCACTATGTTCTTGTATACATGCTGCTAAATGCTGTGCAAGTAATTTTGGTGTAGCAATAAATTCAAATGGCATAGTGACTGTGCCACCTCTGTTATTTACTATTGTATCATCTTTGTGCTTAACTAAACCCCTGCCTGATAGCAATCTAGATTCTCTAAATGTGTTAAAAACAGGTTTTTGTACCTGAACTATAGGTAATTGTCTAAAAGCAGTATCATCAGCTAGTCCACCACCAAAAGAGGTTTCTGCTTTGATACCTACCTTGACATCACTTACAGGTCTTATTACTTTACTTATAGCCATTATTTTTTCTCCTTACTCTGTGATTTTTTATTAATTACTTTTTTATTTTTAACTTCATTAGCTATACCCATAGATATAAGCTGTGTTCCTGTTTCTTCAGCAACCTGTACTTCTTTACCATCTTCTAACTTTCCAAATTGCAATGATGAACAAGGTAAATCTGCTGATGAGAATTTACTTAATTTTGAATTTGCTTTTATTATCATTGTTTTTCTCCTATGCTACATTAGCAATGTGTTTACAAGTAAAGTCATACTCTACTATAAAAAAACCTTCTTCCTCTATATCTACATCCATATCCATACTGTTTAATCTAATGTCAAATGCTGTAGTAGTATCAGCTAGTGTAATTGTTAAATTATCATGTATTAATGCTTCTAGTCTACTGCAGTTATTCATGACATGATCTAGGAAGTTATGACTTTCCCTTCTGTCTTGAAATACATATTGTATTGTTACACTAAACTCTCTTTGTTCCATGTGTGAAGCATACTCAACTAATGTGGATCCATTTGGTATCATTCTAATAGATTCATTTGCTTTTAAGATTGGTTGCCCTTCTGTTGTTTTTTGAACAGGTATAGGCATCTCAGCTTTTACAATTTCCATTAGCTTGTCCATAATATTATTAAAGTTATTTGTGTAGCTTACAGCCATTTAGAATTTTTTACCTTTTCTGCTTAGTTGTATAGAGCCTGTAGCTGCATTACTTATTTTTCTAGATTCTGAAACCACAGGTATTTCCCATTGATCATTCTCTACCATTGCAGGTCCTGAGAATCTAACTCTTAATCCACTTAATGCACTCCAATCATCTAAACTTCCTGTCACAATGTTGTTTGTGCTTTCTTGTCCATATAATTTATCATTTCCATAATATTCAACTTTGCATTTAGCTACTCCATATGCACCTGCTGTTGTGCATGTAATTCTAAGAACATCATAAGGCTGTCCATAATATTCACCTGCAGTTTCTACAAGTGACATAGTGCCTGTTTTAGTTATTTCTCTTACAGATCCTTGTGAATCTTTATCATCAACTTCAAAAGATAGTTTATACTCACCCTTGTTTAATCTATCAGTTATACCTGTGCCATCTGCATTAGTGACTAAACTATAGTAGTAATCAGCTTCTTCACTCATAGGATCTTTTGATCTTATTAAGTTACTTGCACATATATAACAAGTTGCTTTTATAATTAATGCATCATATTCAGCAGTTATACCTTGTGCTGCCATGTTGTCTATTTGTGTGTACTTAGGTATTGGAGTAGGGTATCTAGCATCTAATAAATTGTTTAACTCCATACTAGCATTTACTAACTGTTGATTTAAAAAGTCAGTAAAATCTTTACCTGCTTCAAATATTTGATTATGTATTGTAGTCGCTGAATAGTTACTATTGTAGTATTCTAGCTGATTAGTTGAACTATTATAAAACCATTCACCATTACTATCAACTGCACCTGATGTAGATTGTGCTGCTGCTTGTTCCTCACCATTAATAAAAAAGGTGTCAACATAACCACTATCTCTAAACAAATGTAGGTTACCTGATGTTAAAGTTGGAAATATCTGTATTTTACTATCAAAGTCACCCATTTTATTAAAATAGTTGCTTAGATCTGATATACTTGCATATTTAAAGCTAGTAACTGCCATCATTTACCTCTTATTTATAATTTTAATGTAAAGTATAGGGTAGAGCAAAAACTTAAAGAACAACCCCAATATTGTTATTTCAAAAATCTACTCTACCCATTACACTATCTTTTCTTAATTCTTTTCTTTCTAGTTTTTAATTTACTCATAACCTTTCTTTTTTTAGGTCTACCAATTCTACTTCCATATGTTCCTTTACCTTTAGGCATATCTTCTCCTTTTATCCTAAGCTAATTATTCTAATTTCTGTATCTACTTTTTGATTGCAACTCCTAGCTTCTAGTGTTGCTATAGCATTTATAGTTGTTGCTGCACTTTCTACACCACCTGCATGTGCTGCCTTTGTGTTTGCACTCACTACAAATTCTGCATTAGCAGGACCTGTAAAAGCTATCTCACCTGTTTCATAGTTTATTCTACCTGAGCCTCCTGCACCTGCTAAACCACCTCTACCATCATCTACCATAAAAACACCTGAATTTTTAGAAGTTGTATATGTGTTATTGTCATATATAACATCATCAGGGAGTTTAGCTCCTACTGCTGCTTCTAATGAGCCTACTGCAGGTATAATGCCCACTCCAAAGGGTGTTGTACCACTTGATGGAGCTGCTAGTGCTATAGCTCCTGTAGATAGTCTAGATGAGTCAGTAACTCTAATATCACCTGCTACAATACTAATAGTAGCTTTTTTGTTTTTCAAGTTTGTTCCTGCTGTAAATTTATCATCTATAGCATTTTGTATTTTAGCTATAACATTACCAAATGTTGTATCTGAGCTATCAGTTGTAAATGCAACATCATCACTTGATCCACCTGATATAGTTAGTGCAAATGTATATGTTGTAGAAGCTGCTAATCCTGTTTTAGTAGTTGGTGTTATACCTGCTAAACCAAACTCTTGGTATCCATGATTGTAAAACTTTAATGCAACACTACCTGCAACTAGTCCATCACAAACTGCATCAGCAGTCCTACCATAACCAAAAAAGTTCATAGATCTAAACTTACCACTAGCATTAGTCTTTACAACAGTAGCACTACCATTACCTCCACCATTATATGATGTGTCATCAAAATCATGGTGCATGTTAAAGAAAGGAAGTCTAACAGCTACATCATCTGCATGTGTTGCTGCTGTGGATCCATACAATCCTCTAATGATTGTGCAAGTGCTATTTGCTAAGTCTGCACCTGTACCTACTGCTGTGACTTCACATATCTCATTTTCTAGTCTTATTAGGTCACCTACTTTAAAATATTTGCTATGCCCATCCTCTAAGTTAAGAGTTGTATGAGTTGCATCTGAACCCATAGTAGCAGATGTTGCATGATCTAAATCTGCACCACTATCAACATATTCATTAGAATCAGGTACTGCATTATCAACAGCAACACCCATACCACCTCCAAAGGCTGTAGATGTTCCTATAATTCTACTATTAGGCAAGTATACACATTCACCTGCAGGTAATAACAAAGACAAATAGTGTGTAGAGTCATTTAATGTATCTGCAGAATCAGTAGCATCATCTGTAACCCATTCTGCTGTAGATACTAATAACTCACAACCTACAGATCCTGTATTTTCAACTAATATTGCTTTTGGTGCAACCATTGTGTCATTCGCTACATCTCTTGAGTAATTTACTAAGTCAATACCTGAGTTACTGTTATCAACTTTAATAATTTTATCAAATATAACATTATATGAGCCTGATAATCTTTTTGAATAGTCACCTTTAGCTGTATTTAGTTTTATTTCTTTTGTATAACCTGCCATATATTTCTCCTATTGATAATGATATTTTACTATTAATTGTGCTGTAATGTCATTTGTATCACCTACATTTTCTACAAATGCTAATATAACTCTATCTGCTGCTGTGTTTGCAGAGTCTATAGATAAAGTTGTTGTTGTTATCCTGTCATCTCCTGTAGTCAAACTACTACCATTGTGTGCAAGTAATGTTCCATCTGTTAAATCACCTGCACCAACTCCTGTACCTGTTCCCATTGCATAGGAATACAAGTGAAAGTTTAATGTATCTGCTGCATCTGTTGAAGCTATAACTCTTACCTCATCTATTGTAATTGCAGTAGGCACATACCAATACAATGGCACTATGTGTTCTGCACCACTTGATAAGGAAAATGTAGTTGCAGGATCTGTACCTGTTCCAAAATCTGTTGGTGTTACTAATGATGTTGCTCCTGATGAATACAAACTGTTCATAGCTACCATTGGATGGTGTGTATTTGCTGTAGGTGACATATCATAAACACCAAACTCTTTAATTTGTGTGTTTACATAGCTTTGAGTCCTAGTCCATCTTTAATTACTGTACCATTTGTTGATCTACCACTACCATTGTTATCTGTTTGTAGTATATCTCCATAAGTACTTGCTATTGTTTTATCTGTAAAACTCATTTATTCTCCTATTGAGTATGTATGCTTTCAGGTAATGCTGTTGCCTTTATTATAAAAGGTGGATAATATCTGTCAGGTGTTGTTGCTGTTATTCCACCCCATCTTAATCTAGTAGTTGTTGCACTTGTTCTTGCACCTAACCAATATGTATAAGAACTTCCTGCTGTCAATCCACCTGCTACAAACTTTCCTGTCAAATATCTATCATCTGTTTCATCTGCTGTGTCAAAACCATAAAGATAAATTAAATCATATGCTGTGGATCCATCTCCTATCTGTGCTGATGCTTGATTAAAGGTAGCATTGTCAGATAGTGAAAAGGTTACAATCCTATTAGATGAACTTGAATCTCTGTAAACACTAAACTCAATTTCAACATTACCACTTGGTGGTGCTGTAAAAGTTATCTTTGCATCAGGATCTATAACAGCTAGTGATGTTGTTAAATCTACAGATTCTGTTGAAGTGCCTGTCAAGTGTGTATAACCAAGTATCATACCTGCATAAGCACTACCTGTAGAACTAAACTCTGTTCCATCTTTTTTTGCAGCAAATTTACCATTATGTGCATCTAATGTCAATGTTCCACCACTATCTAAGGTCATATTACCATCTGTGGTTATATCATCACCATTAACAGCTAAATCACCTACTAATGTAAGATTTCCACTATCATCTAAAGTCATTTTAGTATCACCACCTACAGTAGTAGTACCTACATCAAACTTTAACTTATCACTATCATCATTGTCATTGCCTATGGTCCATTGTAGTGATGCATTGCCATACATTATTATTTTAGCATCTTGTCCTGCTGATGGAAATAATGTTAATGAAGCATCATTATTACCTGAATCCCCATCAGTTCCTGCCCACAAAGCAGAAAGAATTGTCAAACCTGCTGCTTCTACATTTAATGCACCTTGTGCTTCAGAGGATTCTAAAACAATTTGGTCAGGGAAATTGAGTGTGCCTACTGAGCCAACTATATTTAAATCACCATTAAGTTGCAATGATTTTTCTATTGTTGTTTTCTCATTAAATCTTATTTCTTTTGTTGATATTTCAATAGGTGCTGTTGTTTCACCAACTTTTACTTGTTTCAAGTGTTGATCTAGCTGTTTATTTAATTTGAGTTCTTTGCTCATTTCTTTTTAATAGCTCTCTCTAATGCTTGTAATCTTGTATCATGGCTCATAATCTTTGCATCATGCTCATGAACTTTTATGTCAAGCTCATTAGGTTCTTCTACATATTTAAGTATTTTTAACAACTTAAAATTACTAGCTAAATAGTCTATAGCTTTATTTAGAAGAATCTTTTGAATCATCAAATACCTCAACTATAATTTCATACACAGATTCTATTAACTCACCCTCTTGCTTTTCATTTAAAAAAGGTAAGTCAACTTTCTTGTTTATTTTAGCAACAATCTCATTTTTATTGTTCTTAACATAATTTTTGATATAGGACTTTGCATACTCTTGTAACCATTTAACAAATTTCTTCATTGTATCTCCTTAGTTTTCTTTTAAAAATTTCTCTAGTTTTTTCCTAAAACCATTAGATGTATCCTTATCCATCAACTTACCAATGATTTCTATTGACATGTTTGCCATTGTTTCATGGCTTTTTTCTAGTGCTGTAAGCTGTAACTGCATTAGCTTTTGTTGGTCAATGAGCTTTATAAGTATATGCCTAAGATCATTGTCCACAACAGAATGAATATTATTAAACTTTGTATGCAAATCTTTTGTTAGATCTTGTTGGATCCATAGATTTTGCCTCCAAATGTAGTAACCAAAGGCTACTAACATAGCAACAGGAAGCCCAAATTGCTCCAATACAGCTAATATATCCATTATTTAGCATATTTAACTATGTCTGACAATTTCTTTGCTCTATTGGGTGTTTGTTTTGCCCATTTACTGTCAAGCATTTCAACTGCAGCTTTTTTAAAATCATGATCTTCTAAGTATGCTAATGTCTTTTTAAACTTACTGAAACCTGTAACACCTAGTTGATAGCAACATTCAATTATAACATCTTGCACAGATTCAGGTAATGTTATTATAAATGGAAATTTATTATGCACTCTTATTTTCAGTTCTGCAACTTTCCTTTCTAATATTCTATCACAATCATCTCTAGTTAGGTGCAAATCTTTAATTGCAAATCCATATCCAATAGTTGGGATCCCTAAGCTGTCATCATATACTGAAGATCTAAATCCTTCTGATTCTTTTATGTTATCAATGAGTGACACTATTGAATTAAACCAATCTTGACCTTAACATCATCAGTAGCTGCAAATGTTGCTGTACTACCTCTGTTAATAATGTGCATATATATGCTTTTAGAATCTTCTGCTGCCTCAACCATTAAATCTATTCCTGTTTTAGTATGCAATCTAGCATCAATAAGGTCTGTATGGTCAGATGAGCCTAGCTGAACAAAACCTGAAGCATTTGCTATTACATCATCTAGGTCTGCAACATCTTCACCAACTGCTTTTCCTTGATCACCTGATATTGCTGTTGCTACAGATGAGAAAATAATATCACATTCTAGAGATGTGTTACTAGCATCTGATAATGCTATTGACTTAATTAAAGCACACCCTGCATTACCTGAAACAGCATTTGGAATCTCTATGCCAGTTGCTACAACTTTGTTCTGTGCAATACCTTCAGCATCTGTAGTAGCTGTTACTGTGATAACTTTATTATTGCTAAAGTTGTTTGCCATTATTTAGCTCCTTTCTTCTTAGAAGGTTTTTTATCTTCTTTGATTGGGTTGCCTTTAGCATCACATTTGACAAATTTAGCATCACATGATGACTGCTTCATTTTGCCTCTTTCAAATTTGAATATTTCACCATCTGCTTTTTTATAATATATATCCATAGTTTTTTTTCTCCTGTAAATGAAAGGGAGGCTTTTACACCTCCCTTATATTATGATTTATGATACATCTGATGTTAAGGAAACTGCATATAGGTCTTTAATCATAGTTTCACCCCATACACCTGTTCCTACATACTCTGTGATTCTTTTAGAAGCATCTCTTTGAGTTTCAATAGACATGATACCTGCAGAGCCTGTAGCAAAACCAAATGCACCTCTTGAGAATGCACAACCTGCTTCATCATTGTTACCATCTTCAGCAATCTCAGGAGTTGTATACACATCAAATCCTGCAAATTTAGTAACAAAACCATTCATTGCTAAATCTTGTCCTGCTTCAGATCTACCAAATAGGTTTGTTGATGTTGGACTTGCTGCACCTGCAATAATTGTTGAAAGTCCTTTAGCACCATACATTTGCTGTGTACCTAACACTAAGTTTAGTGGAGCAGGTGCTTGATTTGCATGTAATAGTCTTAGACATTCAAAGATGTGTGCTTGAGTAAGTGTAACACCTGCACCTGCAACATCATTTGTTAGTGATCCTGCTGCAAACAATGCAACTAAGTCTGCATCTAGTTTTGCTGATATAGCATTACCAATAACTGCTCCTGCACCTGCACCAAGAGATCCACCTGCACCATAACTTTGTTCAGCTAAGTCAGAAATATCTACTTGGATTACATGCTCAGAAAGAGTTGCAGTTCTAGCAGTTGTGTCTATTTGCTGTGCTGTTTCATCTGCTGCCTCAGTCGCTTCTCCTACATCACTAGAAGCTGCTACTTTCCAATCAGCAAATTCTACTGTTTTTGCTCCTGCTACACCTATTCTTGAAGTTACTAGTGGAGATACCACATTTACTTTGTTAAATGCTATAACTGCATCTCCTAATACCTTACCTACACCACCTAATACTGATGCTGAGGCTGTTACTGTAGTTGTTCCATTATCTAAAGCCATGATAATTATTTCCTTATCTTACAACATTCTTTCAACTGCTCTGATGAGCCTTCATTTTGAATGTGTCGCTAATTAAAGCTGTGTTTATTTAAAATTAACTTTGATAAGGTTTTTTCAGCTTACCTTCTCCCCAACCTGAGAAAGTGCCTATGGATCTAGTATCTACAGACTTTCCTTTAGAGTTTCTTTCAACTCTACTCTCTAGTTCTGACAAGTAATCATCATACTTCATTTTGCTTCCCTTGTAATAAGCCTTGTAACTACCATCTTCTTTATTAGTAACATGGCAAAGGTCATTGTTTGGGTCAAGATCAACTCCAAATGGCTTGTGTCCACCATCATTTATTTTAGGTTGGTCTTTTTTGACAATTACTTTTTTACTCATTTACTTTTCAACTCCAATAGGTATACCACCTAGATTCACTTGACCATTAGCTTGTTCATAGCCTTTAGGATCCTTAGATGCCCATTCTGCATAAGATGAATAGCCACCAAAATCACCTTGTGGTTGTTGTGAAGCTGCTCTGCTTGTATTAGTTGGTAAAGAGTTTGCTTTTGTAACCTTACCTACATACAACTCCAATTTTTCAAGTGATAGTCCTTCAGCTATTGTTTTATCAGAATCATCAGTTAATTGCTCCATAAGAGTATTTCTCTTATTTGTTTTATATTCACTCCATGCCTTAACATCTACTTGAGCTTTTTCAAGTTTAAGGTTAGCTTCTTCAAGAAGTGTTTTGTATTCACCTTGCTTCTCTAACTGCTTTTGCCTAGATGCTTCTTGATCTGCCTTAATCTTGTCTAATTGAGCCTGTAATTCTTGATTTTGTGTAGTCATATCTTTATATTTGTTATTGACTTCATCAAATCTGCTTTTTGGAATACCATCTGATACATTGTTTTGACTAGCTTCTGTGCTAGGTTGTTTGACCTGATTTGCTTCAGTATGAGTTGTGTTTTCTTCTGACATTTGTACCTCTTTTGTGAGTAATTGATTAAAAATCTCTTAGCATAATATATAGCATATTAAACAAAATACTACAATTATTTTTTACCAATTTTAATAGTTTGTATGCCATCAGGCATAACTTTTTTCAATTCTTTATTAAATTCAGGCATTATTTGATTCATTACAGGGTCAGGCATAGGCTTATCCCTAGATGTCAAAACTCTACCATTTTTCTTTAACCAATCTAGCTTAGAAGCATGTGCTGTCCACCCTATATATATGACATTATTTTTAGCATCCACACTATGTTGTGTGTCTAGCATTAGATCTCCTGACAATACAGGAGCAGTAGTGTTTGAGTATGTCTTGTTTTGCCTTCTTAACATTCCTTTCTTCTTTTGACTGCTGTATCCTGATGAGTACTTTTTAAAAGGTTGATTGTAAACATCTCTAGGATCTGCTGCATTATAAATATGTTTTCTATACATATCTTTTATTTTTGCACCAAACATAAACCAAAATGATTGACCAAATAGAGGCTTGGGTAGTTTAAAATCTTCACCTGACTTTTTCATTAATTTAAGTCCTCTAGTTTTTGTTTAGCACCTTGTGCATCATGTCCAAACTTATCTTGCACAGATATTTCCCACTTGTGTCTGCAATTATAGCCACCACCTTCTGTAAACACACCACTTCCAAATTTAGATTCAATTTCTTTTTTTGTCAATGCACCTGCAGCCATCATTCTTAAGCACAGCTCCCTTGTTTTATCATCTAATGCACCAATGTAGACATATGTAGTTTCATCAGGCATTTTATCGATCATTAACTTAGTAACATTCCTGCTGTATTCATTCATAGATGTATTTATAAGTGTCAATAGCTGTCCTCTACTTAATGCACCTTGACCTCTAACTTTATCTAATACAAATTGAGTTGGGGATCCTGCTACAATTCCATTGATAACTTCTCTTTTTACTATCTGAGCCATGTTATCTAATTGTGATAGTAGTGAGTTTTTATTGTAGTTTATAAGTGCTTGTAATGTTTCCTCTGCTATTTCAGTAAATCCTTCTATTGATTCAAGCATACCTGCATGAGCAAGTTCATAAATAGATATTGCTCTTTCTGCCTTAGCTAGAACTATAGCCTCTACATTTACATTTTCAATAAGCCTTATAAATTGTTCAGCATCTAAGTTGCCTCTTAGTGCATACAATTCAGATACTGTTCTTTCTTGCACTTCAAGCAATATATCTGTTATAATTTCTGTGTTTTGATCTATAAAGTTTTGGTCAGACATTATTTTAACATATCTGATACTGATTTGCCTGATTGCCACATTTTGCAGGACCAATATCTTGCTTTTGTTTTATCTTTGGGTGGGTTTTTATCGCACTTAAATCTTGCTCTAAAACTCTTTCTATTTTTAGGTGATTGTCTTTTTATACTCATAGTAGGTGATCCAAAAGGAACTCTCTTAACTCTTTCACCATCCTTGACAAATACTTCAAACTTGCTTTTACCATATCCTGTATCACCTTTCTGTATTCTTCTAGGTTTGTCTAGTGTAACTTTTCTTCCTTGATATTCAGCCATTACTTTTTAATCTTTTTAGTTTTACCACTTGCAGTTCTTGCAAACTTGTGTGTTTTTGTTTCTCTAATGAGTGTGCCATAGTACCTTTTGCCACCATATGTCCAACTTACTTTCTTAGGCATATATCCTCCTATACAGGTTTTGTTAATTGTGCTAATAATGAGTTTTGATTATTGTCTGTATCTTGCTCATCTTCATCATCTATCACATCTGTGCTTCTTTCAAACAAATAGTCCTCAGCAGAATCTCTGTCAGGAAATCTATCAGGATCTCTCTGCATTAGTATGTCAGCTTGGTCAATAAGCCCATTAGCTAACTCCCAATCCCATTTTTCTCTTTGCTCTTTGTCACTTAATACTTCCATAGTTTCTTCAAAGTCTATTTGCTCAAGCTCACCTGCATCAATACCAAAGTCTACAGCCATTATCAGTCTTTCTAATTCAAATATTTCTTTTTCTACTTCTCTCCACTTGATTACATCAGAAACTCTGTTATCAGTTAATTCTTGATTTCTTAATTTCAATGCAACACCTGACTGTGCTGTTGAGCCTTCTACAAAACTAATATCAATATGGTAATTCTGTGCTAACATTTTATAAGCTGAATTGACTGCATTTGTTATTGTGGTAACTGTATCAGGTGGGCTGACTAAGCTCATTGTACCATCATTGCCTAAGAAACTTATTTTGTCAGGACCTATATCTAATTGATCTTTCTCTAATTGACTACCATTGATGTATATATAACCAAATGATTGAAACATAATGTTAGCATTTTTGTTTGTTTCTGCAACATTGATGATAGTGTTAGTCTGTATCAAATCTGTAGATGCATTGGTGTCCATGTAGCTTGTTTCAGGTCTGCCATCTCTCCAACACTCTACAAAAGGTAGTACACCATAAGGGTTGATCATATCAGGATTATCCTCATTAGTGTATATCTTACCATTTTCATCATAAGTAAATGTGTTGTCTTTATCCCAATAAACATACAACATTGGTGTGTCATCAACTACAGAGTCTTTTGCTGCTATAGGGTAAGTGAATGCTATTGGCTTAAGTGGATCCTCTCCAAATATAGGCTCATAATCATATATTATATCATACTCAATATGTTGTTCATTTTTATCATTATACCTCATACATGGCTTTATTAAGATACCATCTAATAAGTTAGTCATCCTTTCTGCTCTTTGCATTTTAAAGTCTTTATGATGAAACAGTAGTGGTGTTTCTTCTTTTGTGTAAATTCTTTTTGGTGGTTTCATGTAAACTAATGATATTCTATCTATAATTCTTTTAGTTACATTCACATTAGCAGCAGGTACTTTCTCAAACAATGTTTCATCAAAATAATCCATTGTGTAAGGTAAACTCCTGCCTTGATAATACTCTATAGCATCTAGTCTTGCCCTTTTCCATTCATTTTTCATCATCTGCCTAGCATCATACTTAGATCTTAATACTATTAGTTCACTTATGTTTGGTATCATATCCTTCTTATGCTCCCCAATGTTGGTTTTATTATTGGTAGTTCCCAATGAACTGCATATCCTAGTGCATCAGACATATGTGTTAGACTGTTGTTACTTTTGTCTATTTCTCTTGTTCCCTCTTTGTTAGCAGTTTTTTCTAAGTCATTAATAAGTTCTTTGCATTTAGGATCTATAATTAAATTACCATCTAATGCCTTATTAACTGCATTTACCCTGTCAATCACTAGAGGGTTCGACTTTAAAGCCTTAACTTTAAACCCACCTTGAATCAAGAGATCAATATCTGAATACATGGCTGATGTTCCCCTGCTATGTCCTGTAGCATCAGGATATGCAATATATTCACTATTTGGGTACTTTTCTTTAACTGTTTTCACCATTCTTTCTGTTAATAAATCACCTGCACCTGCATGTGTTAATGATATACAGTCAAAGATTCTTATTTGGGGTTGTTCTTTGTATAGATTAAATAAGACACAACACTCAGGCGATACATTCCAATCGATTCCCATTCTAACAGGCAAGGATCTGTTGTATTGAACTTTCTGAATGTTGGTATCTCTGTTGAATTGATAGTAAGTTTGTCCTTGCTGTATATTAACCCATTCACCTTCAGAGTATGCCTTTAATAGTTTGCTGTCATAATTTTGTTCAAGTAATTTAATATATGTTTTTGGTAAATAAAAGTTATCTTTTGTTCTGCCTTTAACATAAAACTTGCTATCATCTTTTCTGTCACCTTCAAACAACTCCCAACTAAACTTAAATCCTTCAGGTGTAGATGTTATATATATCTCAGGGTTATCACAATCCCTCATCCTACCTATAGCTTTATTGAAGGCTGTTTCACAATATTTATAACTACTAACATCAAATTCATCAAAACCACAGTAGCTTAAACTAACACCTATGATCGATTGTGGTTTAACCATTTGAAAGATTCTTATGTTACCATACACACTTTTTATAGTATGCTTAGAAACATTATAGTCATAGGATATATTTTTCTTCTCTAGTATTTCTAGGAACTTAGGTACAAATACTTCTTCTGCTAGTGCATATGTAGGATATATTATCCATCCATTGCTTATACCATCTTTATTTTTTCTAAAGAAGTGATTAAGTGC